>ERZ772960.2892-NODE-2892-length-12013-cov-13.463288_pt1 | contig 12013 bp, 10 predicted proteins | sample MGYA00580678_ERZ772960 | MGnify/ENA primary metagenome ERZ772960 (study PRJEB29015, sample SAMEA2737930) | human oral metagenome | biome: human oral; feature: human-associated habitat; material: dental | place: China | collected 2059 ...
AGAAAGTATAGGCCTTTAATAGAGAAAAGGCAATGCTTGCGTTATAAGTATGCAGGGGTCTACCGCTCAGTCCCTATAATGCAAAATATCCGCGCGGAACCGGTGTCGTAATAAACGGAAGGTATACGCTCATCGCGCACCAATGCAACAGTTTCCAAAGTTCAAACTTTGTTCAACTGTTGTATTTTAAAGAAAACTTGAACTTTGACTTGACTTTTGAGGGGGGGGGGGGGGGGGGGGTAATATGGAAGATAAGGCTATTTTCTGCCGTTTGCAGAAAATAGCCTTACGGACGCTTTCGGCGGCCGGATCTTATTCTTGCAGCAAGCAAATTGCTGCAAAGGAGTATTGTTATGAAACACAAGATCGCTTCAATGATTACGGCGCTTATGATGCTCAGCGCCGTACTGCTGATTACTGGATGTAGTCAAGCCCAAGGAAGTAAGGGAACAACAAATTCCTCTTCGAGTAATGCGGTACCCAAAGCGGATTTACAGGGGGTATGGAAAGTAACTTCAAGCGGATCGTATGTAATGCATATATGCTTTGAGGATACAACTATCTATGGCGCCACCAATGCTAGCGGTAGTTTTGTAGAGTATCCTACTCCTCCTATCTATAAAAGCGACGGTACGATTACCTTTAGCGGACAAATCTTCACACCGGTAAAGAACGGTGAGAATATTGACCTTCAATTGGGTGGAGTACCTGCTATGAGTCTGACGAAGGATCCAAGCGTTTCAGCCGACGACATTAAAAATGCACCGGCTGGTGGTACACCCCCGCCTTCCGGTACTATGGCTTCCGCAGATGAGTTAAAGGGAGTATGGAAAGTAACTTCAAACGGATTGTATGAAATGCATGTATATTTTGACGGTTTACATATCTATGCCGCCACTAATGCTAGCGGTAGTTTTGTAAAATATTCCGCCTCTCTTATCTATAAAAAAAGTGACGGAACGATTAACTATGGCGGGCAAATATTGAAACCGATAAAGAACGGTGAGGCCATTGACCTTTATGTAAATGAGGCACCGAGCAGTATGAGTATGACGAAGGATCCAAGCGTTTTACCTGACGCTATTACAAGTGTGCAGTAGCCGTAATAACTTGCGGTAACCGGTTCGCCGGTGTATAAAGGAGGCCGACAAAGGTCAAATTTTGATCTTTGGGCGGCCTCTTTTTTTTGCCGTAAAAGCGGGAAGCCGGCTGCGCTCTTTTCAATCGCGGGTTTTTTCTTGACTGACAATACGATGTTTTATATAATAAAAGCATGAGTACTAAATCATTTAAAGGGGGATGTCATCCTCCCGAGCGGAAATTTATTTCCGCAGAATCCGAAGTCTTGGCCGTCATGCCGTCGACAAAGATGGTGTGGATTCCGGTTACCCAAGGCGGTGCTCCGAATACTCCGTTGGTAAAGGTTGGAGATACGGTTGTACGAGGTCAAAAAATAGCGGAAACAGACAAGTTTATGTCTGCGCCTGTACATGCTTCGATCTCCGGTACCGTAAAAAAAATAGAACCCCACCTCGTTACCGGTAATACGGACGCACTTTGTATTGCAATTCAAGCGGGCGAGGATACTTCCGAGTCTTTTATGGAACCGCTTGATCCCTTCACTTGCACAAAAGAGGATGCCATTAAGCGTATCCGAGAGGCTGGTATCACCGGTATGGGCGGCGCGTCTTTTCCGGTGCATGTCAAATTAAGCCCTCCTAAAGATGCTAAAATCGACTACATTTTAGGTAATGCCGCAGAATGCGAGCCGTATCTTTGTACCGATGCCGCTTCAATGTATCATTCCGCCGAAACAATTGTAGATGGGATGGCGATTATCATGCACATTACCGGCGCCGGCAAGGGAATTATCGCACTCGAAGATAATAAGACTCATTTGGTTCCGGTGTTTGAAAAAGCGATTGCAAAGATAAAAGCAAACCCTGTCGGCCCGGGCGCTTATGACATTTCCGTTGAATTATGTAAAACAAAATACCCGCAGGGCGGAGAAAAAAATCTGACCTCCGCAGTTGTCGGTAGGGAAATTCCTTCCGGCGGACTTCCGTTCCAGATCGGCTGTATCGTTCAGAATGTCGGAACAATGAAAGCGATTTCCGATGCGTTCCGTAAAGGCGCTCCGCTTATTGACCGTCCGCTCACGCTTTCGGGCGGAGCATGCGAAAATCCGGTGAACGTGATCGCTCCGATCGGTACCTGTATCGGCGACCTTATTCCCGATGTTATCCGCTTAAAACCCGGCGTTACTAAAATCATTTCGGGCGGCCCGATGATGGGGTTTGCAATGAAAAGCGCGGACTTCCCCGTACAGAAAAATACGTCAGGTGTTCTTTTCTTGACGAGAGAGGAAGTCAACCTTGATGAAGAAAGTCCCTGTATCGGATGCGGCAAATGCGTAACCCATTGCAGCTGCCAGCTGTCTCCCGTTCTGATGATCCGTGCCTTAAAAGCGAATAAACTTGACGAAGCCGTCCGCTGCGGACTTATGGACTGCGTTGAGTGCGGTATTTGTTCGTATGTGTGTCCCGCCCGCATAAAGCTTGTTCAGCGGTTCAAGGTCGGGAAGCAGCTTTTGCGCGAAGCGAAGCAAAAAGAAGCGGCAAAGGCAGCCGCTGCGCAAGGAGGAAAATAAACTATGGCAGAATCAGATAAAAACGAAATTTATCTTTCCCCCGCGCCGCATATTGCAAGTCCCGTAACCACTAAAAAATTAATGATACACGTACTGATTGCGCTTGCTCCGCTTGCGCTGTACGGTATTTATTTATACGGAGTACCGGCGCTCATCCGCATTATTGTTTCGGTCGGTGTTGCAGTAGGCTCCGAAGCTGCATTCAGGAAAGCTATGGGCAGGGACATCCGCATAAAGGATTGTTCCGCTGCCGTAACCGGTTTGCTGTTAGCGCTTGTGTTGCCGCCGCTTATTCCCATCTGGATCGTCGTTGTTTCCGCAATTTTTGCGATTGTCGTTGCAAAAGAATTCTTCGGCGGACTCGGCGCCAATCCGTTTAACCCTGCGTTGGCCGGACGTGCGTTTGCCTTTGTCAGTTTTTCACGGTTGATGACTTCGTGGGTTGCGCCTCATCACGGCTTTGACGCGGTGAGTACGGCAACGCCTCTTTCGTACCTCAAAATGTCGGAAGGCGGTATTTCCACCGCGGCGGCAATCGCGGAGAAGATGGGCTTATCTTCTTCGAGCGACGTATACCTTAAACTCTTTTTAGGAGATCACGGCGGCTGTATCGGCGAATCCAGCGCGGTGCTTATCCTTATCGGTTTTGTTTATCTGCTGGTTACCGGCGTTATTGAATGGCAGATTCCCGTTTCAATGATTGTAACGGCTGTGTTGGTAACATGGCTTGCGGGTATCGATCCGCTTTTGACGCTGTTAAGCGGCGGTTTGCTGTTCGGCGCCGTATTTATGGCCACCGATTATGCAACATCTCCCGTAACCTTTAAGGGGCAGATTATTTTCGGCGCAGGCTGCGGCTTAATTACCGCCTTGATGCGTCTGTTTGCCGGAATGCCGGAAGGCGTTATGTACAGTATTTTGATTATGAATTCGGTTGTTACATTCTTGAATAGACTGATTCAAAAGAAATACGGATATGTAAAGCCCGTTAAGCCGGCCAAGGAGGGTGCAAAATGAAACAGATGATTAAACTATCCGTTACGTTGGCCCTGTATACGGTTGTGGCCTGTCTTGCCCTCGCAGCAGTTAATATGCTGACCTCTCCCCGCATCCTTGCGGCAAAAGGAGCAAAAACAAAGCTGGCGCTTCAAGCGATTTTCCCCGATGCGGATTCTTTCCGCCCTATCACCGACGGAATGCCGAAGTCGGTTGATAAAGTAGCGTTCGGTGATGCTTTCCTTGTAATGAACGGGGATAAACCGGCGGGTGTTATCGTAACGGTGAGCGGTCATACGTATGATCAGGCAACAATTCTTACCGGTATTGATATGGAAGGAAAACTGAGAATGATTCAGTTTTTAGTATTAACCGATTCACCCGGTATCGGATCAAAAGCGAAGGATGAACCGTTCATCGGGCAGTTCAATAATAAACCCATCTCCGACGCCTTTGCGCTGGGAGACGATATTCAGGCGATTGCCGGTGCTACGATTACCTCTACCGCTGTTACCCGCATGGTAAAAATTGCCGTCGATGCCGCTTCTTCATACATGAACAGCCAAGGTATCGGCAGCGCAGGCAGCGGAAACTAAGAGGAGAACGGCTATGAAAGAGTATGTACGAATTTTTACGAACGGGTTGGTAAAAGAAAACCCTCTCATTATGCTGATGATCGGGCTTTGTTCCGCGCTCGCTATCACTACATCGGTTGCAAACGGTATCGGTATGGGGCTCGCGATGACCTTCGTTATCGTGTTGAGCGAAATGATTATCAGTATATTCCGGAAATTTATTCCGAATGATATCCGTATTCCTATTTTTATTATTGTTATCGCATCGTTTACTACTATTGTAGACCTTTTGATGCAGGCTTTTTTACCGGAACTTTCCGAATCGATGGGTATTTTTATTAAACTCATCGTTGTAAACTGTATCATTATGGGACGTGTCGAATCCTTTGCCTCAAAGGAGTCTCCTTTAAAAGCGATGGCCGATGCTTTCGGTATGGGCTTGGGCTTTACGTGGGTTTTGGTGGTGATGTCCGCTATCCGTGAGCTTTTGGGAACCGGTACCGTGCTCGGTGTACGTCTGTTACCGGATGATTACCTTATTAAGTTTTTTGCGAACTCTCCCGGAGGCTTCTTTGTATTCGGCTTACTGATTGCCTTAACGTATTTGGTACAGGATCAGCGCAAGCAGCGGAAAATACGGAAAGCGACTGCGCTAAAAGAAGCGGCGCTGAAAGAGGCTGCCGCATTACGGGAAGCTGAGCTGGCGAAAGAAGCCGCATTAAAAGCGGAAGTGGAAAAGCAAGCCGCTACAGCTAAACCCGAATCGGTCGCTGAACAAAAAGATGCTGCTGCGTCAAAAGATGGTGAAGTTTCTGCGGCACCTGCAACGGAGGGAACTGAAAATGGAACTGTTTAAGATTTTTCTTGCTGCGGTATTTGTTAAAAATATCGTCTTTATCCGCTTCCTTGCATTGTGTTCGTTTGTCGGTATGACCTCCGATGTTAAGAAATCCACCGGTATGGGATGGGCGGTTCTCTTCGTTACGGTTATTGCAACTGCTGCGACCTATCCGCTTTATAAATTGGTTCTTGCTCCGTACAATCTCGGCTTTTTGCAGACCTTGCTTTTTATCTTGGTTATTGCGAGCTTGGTTCAGCTGGTAGAATTCTACTTGAAGAAGTCCGCGCCTGCGCTGTATTCGGCAATGGGTGTGTATTTGCCGCTGATCACTACGAACTGCGCTATTTTAGCGGTTACGCTCGATGTTATCGCTGCCGACTATACCTTTATCCAGTCGATGGTGTATTCGATCGGTGTTGCAATCAGCTATATGCTTGCGATGGTATTGTTTGCCGGTTTACGCGAACGCATCGACATCGCCCCGATACCTAAGTACCTCAAGGGTACTCCTATCCTGTTTATCGCTGCTGCTTTACTATCGTTGGCATTCGGCGGTTTTGCAGGCATGATTTAGAGGAGTAGGAAAAGAGTATGCATACGATTATTTTAACGCTTGTTGTTTCGCTGATTTTATCCTTAGCAATAGGCTTTTTGTTGGGCTTTTTTAAAAAGCTGTTTTATGTGGCGCCTGATGAAACGGTGGCAAAAATCCGTGAGGTGCTTCCGGGCGCAAATTGCGGCGCGTGCGGTTTCCCGGGCTGTGACGGTTTTGCGGCTGCGGTTGCAAGCGGTAATGCGCCGGTCAACGGTTGTTCCGTCGGTGCAGGCCCCGTTGCGGCAAAAGTCGGCGCTATTATGGGCGTTTCCGCGGATGCGGATGCGAAAGTCGCGGTGCTGCTTTGCCAAGGTTCGCACGATGTCTGTAAAGAAAAGGCCGATTATGTCGGTGTTAAAACATGCCGCGCCGCAAAGATTTCGGTAAACGGATTGCGGGAATGCGATTGGGGCTGTATCGGCCTCGGCGACTGCGAAATGGCCTGTCCTTTTGATGCCATTCACGTTGGAGAAGACGGTATTCCGCACGTCGATTACGAAAAGTGTACCGGTTGTGCAGTCTGTGTTGCAGCCTGTCCCCAGCATATTTTAACTACCGTACCGACAAGCCGGAAAGGTTCCATTGCGCTTTGTTCATGCAGAAATCCGAAAAAAGCCGTTATTATGAAAAACTGTAAACGCGGCTGCATCAAGTGTATGAAGTGCGAAAAGAATTGTCCGAAAGGCGCGATAAAAGTTATCAACGGTATTCCGGAAGTTAATTACGAACTTTGCGATTCCTGCGGCATCTGTATTAAGGGCTGCCCGACCAAGGTACTTGCCTTAGTAGAAGATAAGATTGCTGTGCAGTCTCCCTGCAGCGCGTGCCAAGCGAGTTAAGCGGGTAAACGTGCCGGATACGCAAATACGGAGCGGTGTTGTCTGTATTATCGGACGCCCCTCCGCCGGAAAGTCAACATTTCTAAACAGCGTCTGCGGCGGAACCGTGTCGATTGTTTCGGCGCTGCCGCAGACCACGCGCAGCTCCGTTCGCGGCATCCTTACGGCGGAGCAGGGGCAAATCATCTTTATCGATACGCCCGGCTATCATATCAGTGAAAAAAAAATAAACCGCCGTATGCAGCTCATTGCGGAAAACCGTCTGCAAGAAGCTGAGGCTGTGTTGTATCTTATCGATGCGGCGCGCCCGTTCGGAGAAGAAGAGCTGGCTATCTGCGCATTGCTAAAGGATAAACAGAACCGCATAATTGCCGGTATTAACAAAACCGACAGTCCGGCTGCGCGTCCGGGGCAAACCTGTATCAGTCTTATGCAAGCATTACCCGATCTGCCGCAGGAGCGGATTTTTGAACTGTCCGCGCAAGAAAAAACAGGACTCGACCCCGTTCTTGCCGCACTGTTTGCTCTCCTGCCCGAAGGAGAACTTTTGTATCCCGAAGACTTTTACACCGACCAGCCGGTGGATTTCCGCATTGCCGAAATTATCCGCGGACAGGCAATCAGCCGCCTCTACGACGAAATCCCTCATGCGTTGTATGTCGATATTCAGGATATGGAGATGAAGAAAAACGGAAAGGAGCTGTTTGTCCGCGCCTTTCTGTGCGTAGAGCGGGAAAGCCAGAAAGCTATGGTTATCGGCAAGGGCGCGGCGCTCATTAAGGCAATCAGGGTAGAATCCCAAAAAGAATTGCGGAAAATCTTCCCTTATCGGGTACAGCTTGATTTACAGGTACGCGTCGATAAAAATTGGCGCCAAAAGGACAGGGTGCTGCAAGCTGTGTTGCAGGAATAGGATGCTTTATGGTCTTTGCAATAATTTTTCCAATACTTTCTCAAGTTTTTTAAAATCATTGCATCGTTTTTTGAGATTACTACTACAATTAGGCTTTTGAACCAAACAATACAATTTATTTGCTTTTTTTACGATTGCTTCTTGATGTTTACGGCACCATTCAATTTCTTTTATGCACAATTTTTTATAATTTGCTTGAGATCGAGAATCTTTTACATTCGGCTTCAAATCAATTTTTGTAATAAATTTATCATCAATAGGAATCATATTGTTAAAGTTCAAAACACTTATGAGTTGTTCATCGTCAAAGATACGGGTAAAGTCTACATCATTCTTGTGCATCTTATGTTTTTCTTTTGCTGAATCCAATGGTACACAATATTTATATTCATTACAAATAATAATAATTCCTACAAAAGGACGATTACTTTTATGAATTTGAGGGGAAATTGACTGAACACGATCATCGACCTTATGTAAATTTCGCACATATTTCATATCTATAAAATATAAATTCAGTCTTTCTTGTTTCATATTTACCTATAAAAAAAGCCGTATCAGCTAACTGAACGGCTTTATCGATTCCACTTAACGGTAGGACTCACCGCATTTCTAAAGTTCCCACTCTCAGTAGGGTACACTGCGTTTAAGGATTCCACTTAACGGTAGGACTCACCATTAACTACAATATAATACAAAAAATAGTTAAAGTCAAGAAAGTGTATTATACACGGGTATCAATTTTTAGGCAGCTTAGCCTACAAGTCTGCTACAATCTGTTTTGCAGGAATAGTACCACTTTTGAAAATAGACTTTTCGTTAGCCTTTTGAAAATAGACTGTTGAGAAGCGTACATCCGTGTACACTTCTCAACGACGAGATTTGTGCATATCACAAATCTCGCTTCTGTTAAATTTCACGGACATCCCTGTCCGTTCTGAAACCACAAGGCGCGAGCAAAAATAAAGCGCAGGCCTGTTGAACAGTGTACACGGACGTACACTGTTCAACGACAAGTTTTTCTCACGAAAAACTTGCTGCTGTGTGGAACCACCGACGTCCTTGTCGGAAATGATACGTTGAGCGTTTTCAGCAGCGGCACGGATGCCGCTCGTATTAAGCAGACACAAGTTTGACACTGGTCAAACTTGTGTTCAGCGAAGTGCATGGACGTACTTCGCTGAACAAGTAACGAAGTAGATGCACCGTATATTTTCAAAAAGGACTTCGCAGCTTTTTGAGTATCAATACCAGCAACAGCATAAAAACGGAAATAAGTGCGGTAAAGCCGCCGGGGGCTACGTTTAAATAATACGAACAGATAAGGCCGAGCATAATATCTGTGATGCCGAAGCAGATTGAAAAAAACACCGTCCGCTTAAAGCCTACATGAAGCTGGAGCGCGGCTGCAACCGGCAGGGCAATCATCGAGCTGAGCACCAGAATTCCCACTATCTTAATGGAAACGGCAATTGTTGCCGCTACTAAAATCGAAAAAATATAATTGATTGTCTTTACGCGGATACCGATGACATACGCAATATCTTCATCAAGCGTTATATACAGCAGCTTATGGTACAGCACGGCCAATACGGCAACGGCAAAAAAGCTCAATACGATAACGGTGATAACGTCGGAGGGTGAAACCGTTAAGATGCTTCCGAACAAATAGGCTTCGGCATTGGTGCGTATCAACCCCGAACTCATCAGGGTGATTGCGATACCGACGCTAAGCGAAAGAACGATGGAAAGGATGAGGTCGCTGTATTCTTTAAAATAGTTGCGCAGCGCTTCGATGAGCGCGCCCGCCGCAGAGGTAAAAGTGAACGCACCGAGGATGGGATTAACGCCGGTAACCAGCCCAAGCGTAATCCCCGTCAGAGAGGCATGCGCAAGGGTATCGCCGATAAGCGAGTACCGCCGCAAAACAAGAAAAATGCCGATCAATGGGCAGAGAATACCGATAAAAAATGAGACGATAAAGGCATTCTGCATAAAAGCGTATTTCAACATAACGGTTATACTATCAAATTTTATGCGGAAGGGCTATCGGTTTTGTTTCCAAGGATGTTATTTCAAGAAATCAATATAATACGGAAATAGAACGAGGGAAAACGCGCGATCTTGCCGAAAGTTCTCATCAAAAAGCACTCGAAACGGCAAAGACAATGTATTCTGATGCACTACCGTTTCACGCTGTAAAAAAGTCGTTCGGTGCTTGCATTTTTCAGAATAAAATATTATTCTATTTGCAAATCGGATATATTATATTGAACAATATAGTATACACACCCATTCACACATACTTTAGAAGGACGATGCTATGCCTGAAAAGAAACTTGTAATGATTGACGGCAATACTGCCGCCGGTCATGTTGCGCATGCGCTCAGCGAAGTCATCGCAATTTATCCTATTACGCCGTCAAGCCCGATGGGAGAAGTTGCCGATGAGTATTCCGCCCACGGAAAAACCAATATCTGGGGAACCGTGCCGCAAGTCGTCGAACTGCAATCGGAAGGAGGAGCTTCCGGCGCTGTTCACGGTGCATTAACTACAGGAGCGCTCTCTTCAACCTTTACCGCGTCACAGGGACTCTTGTTGATGATCCCCAATATGTACAAAATTGCCGGTGAACTGACCAGCACGGTATTCCACGTTGCAGCCCGTGCCTTGGCTACCAGTGCGCTTTCTATCTTCGGCGACCATCAGGACGTTATGGCATGCCGCCAAACAGGCTGGGCAATGCTGGCTTCCAACTCCGTACAGGAAGTTATGGATCTCGCAGTTATCGCTCACACGGCTACGCTTGAAGCACGCGTCCCGTTTCTCCACTTCTTCGACGGTTTTAGAACTTCCCACGAAATTCAGAAGATTGAAGAAGTTTCACAGGATGTGATGCATCAGATGATCAATGATGATCTGGTACGCGCTCATCGTCTCCGCGGCTTAACACCCGAAAAACCGATGATTCGCGGAACCGCTCAAAACCCCGACGTATACTTCCAAGCGCGCGAAGCAGTCAATAAATACTATCTGGCAACCCCCGAAATCGTTCAGCGGGTTATGGATAAATATGCGACCTTAACCGGACGCGCTTATCACTTGTTCGACTATTACGGCGATCCCAATGCGGAATCGGTTATCGTTTTGATGGGCTCCGGCGCCGATACGGTGGAAGAAACCGTAGACTATCTGAACAGTCAAGGTAAAAAGTACGGCTTGCTGAAAGTGCGCTTGTACCGCCCCTTCAGCGCGGAAACCTTTGTAAAAGCGTTACCTGCTTCCGTACAGAATATCACCGTGCTTGACCGCTCGAAAGAACCCGGTTCGCTCGGCGAAGCGCTCTACGAAGATGTGCGCACCGCTATCGGCGAAATGCAGGCTGCAAAGAAATGCCCCTTTACTCACTATCCCGTTATCCTCGGCGGCCGCTACGGTATGGGTTCAAAAGAATTCACTCCGGCAATGGTTAAAGCCATATTCGATAATATGGAAGGAGAAAAGAAGAGCAACTTTGCCATCGGTATCGAAGACGACGTAACCCATGTAAGCCTTGCCTACGACCATCACTTCCATGTTGATGATTCCGGTATGCATCAGGCTATGTTCTACGGACTCGGCTCGGACGGTACGGTCGGCGCCAACAAGAACTCCATCAAAATTATCGGTGAAGCGACCGACAACAACGCACAAGCCTACTTTGTATACGACTCAAAAAAATCAGGTTCAATTACGACCTCGCACCTGCGCTTCGGAAAGAAAAAGATCCGCAAACCCTATCTTGTCGGACAGGCGGACTTTATTGCGTGTCATAAATTCACCTTCCTCGAAACCTACGATATGCTCAAGAGCCTTAAAAAAGGCGGTACCTTCCTATTAAACAGCCACTGGAATAAGGATGAGGTATGGGAGCACCTGCCGATAGAAGTGCAGAAAGACCTTATCGCGAAAGAAGCGAAGTTCTACGTTATCGACGGTGTCAAGATTGCAGAAAAAGCAGGTATGGGCAATCGTATCAACGTGGTTATGCAGACCGCATTCTTTAAGATTTTCGGTATTCTGCCGGAGGATGAAGCGGTACAGCTGATTAAGAAATTTATTGAAAAATCCTACGGCAAGAAAGGGCCGGAAATCGTTCAGAAGAATATCAAGACCATCGATATGGCGCTTGAAGGCGTTGAACAGGTTACTTACCCCAAAGAAGCGAACAGCAAACTTTCGCGCCATGCCGCGATGAGTGCCGATGCGCCGGAATTTGTCCGCAAAATACTGGGCAAAATCGCTATCAACGAAGGCGATGCGGTAAAGGTGAGCGAAATTCCGGCAGACGGAACCTTCCCGACTGCAACGACGCAGTATGAAAAACGCGCAATCGCAGAGCGTATCCCAATTTGGAAGAGCGAACTCTGTATTCAGTGCGGTCAGTGTACGGTTGTGTGTCCTCATGCCGTTATTAGAATGAAGGCATTCGACAAATCCAATGCCGACCGTGCACCTTCGGCATTCCGTTCTGTTCCTTATAAGGGCAAGGAATTCGATAACTCGCTGTTTACCATTCAGGTTTCTCCCGAAGATTGTACGGGATGCGGCGTCTGCGTCGAGC
>ERZ772960.2894-NODE-2894-length-12007-cov-28.451556_pt1 | contig 12007 bp, 12 predicted proteins | sample MGYA00580678_ERZ772960 | MGnify/ENA primary metagenome ERZ772960 (study PRJEB29015, sample SAMEA2737930) | human oral metagenome | biome: human oral; feature: human-associated habitat; material: dental | place: China | collected 2059 ...
AAAGCGGAAATCTCATAAATCTTCCCCGTGCGATCCGCTTTGAACGTCAAGCCGATGTACCAGCTGTTCGCATAGTTCACTCCTATGCCGCCCTGCGGCAGGGAATATGTATACGTCTTGCCGTAGCGCCGTATGACCGAAGAAATGTCCGACCCCACCGCAAAGCCTGCAGGCGTAGCCAAGCCGTTGTTGCCCGTGGTCGTTATGCGCCACGCCCTGCCGTCATCCGCATCGAACACGATGAAGAAACTGTCGCCGTAGCGAAAGGTCTTTTGGTTGTGCGGCTGTGCACGCTGCCAAGGTTCGTATGTGATCTCATCCGGCTCCCCGTATACGCTGCGCACATACTCCTCAGAAGCGAGCGTATCGATTCCCCCGATAGCAATTTCCCGGATCGGGATCTCTGTCGGCCGCCCGGCGGAGCACACGGCAAAAGACGCGGCAATCAGGAGCACCGACAGAAGCAAGATTCGTCTCACGATTGTATCCCTTCCTCTTCCAACTTTCGCAAAATCTCCTCACCGAACAAACTGCGAATCTTCTCTCGCGCTTTCATCTTGATCTCATCGGTGATGTACATCTGCGCCAAAAGCAGCGCCGTTCCCAAGGCCACCGCATCATCTGCGTATCCCGCAACAGGCGTGAAATCCGGAATGAGATCGAGCGGGGAGATGAGGTATCCCAGCGCCCCATAAATGGCCGCCTTGACCTTCGTCGGGCATTGCGGCGACTGTGCAACATAGAAGAGCTGCAGCGCCTTGTAAACGAGATTCGCGCCGATCGCTGCTACATTCCCCTGGATCTTCTCCCAAAGTCCCTTCTCCGAGTACTTCTCCTCGAATGTCCCCATATCGATATTGTTGAAATCTTCTGCATTCACATTTTTCCCAAACACGATTCTTCCCTCCCCAAGGATTGTAAGGAATCACTGATAAATTCAGCCACCCATCTTCACACATCTGTGCTGTCCTCTCGTCGTCGACAAATCCTCGACGTAGCACCGCTACGCCTGTGGTTTGTCTCCTCGATAGATACAGCACATCTGTGCAAATCTGGGCGACCTCATTTTATCAGCGCTTCCTTAAATTTTCCCTCAAAACTCACTTCTCGCATATTACATAAGATTCTCTATTTTTCACCTCTTTCCTGCCGCAGCTCCACCTGTCTGCGAGATTTTCTCTCCTATCCCTTGCGCACCTCCAGCACCTGCACTTCCTCGCCCTGCGTCCTGAGCCACATCTCGATGCCCTTGCCGTAGCTCTCCGCCGTTAGCGTGTAGACGCCCGCCTCCTCCTTGAGTACGCGAAGTGTCGGCAGACGGTCGCGAATCGCCTCCAAGGAGCAGCCGCTGTAGGTGAACGTGATGCGCCGCAGCTCGCCCGCATACATGAACTGGATGCGCTTTCGGAATTCGCCCTCCTGGAAGCGGTCGCGATACGGCACGGAAAATCGCTCCTTCTTCACGCTGATCTTCTCCATGCGGTCAATGCGGAAGACGATTGGATAGTCCGCCGAATCATCCGCATAATAGGCAATCAGATAGAAGTAAAACTCCGAAAAAAGAATCGCCACGGGCTTGACCACGCGCTCATGGCAAACGCCGTCGAGTCGCGTATAGCTGAACGAAGTGATGCGCTGCTCGCGTATGGCGGCGGCAAGCCGCCATAGCTCAGGAATCACATCCCTGCCATGCTGCGGCTCCGTATAGTGGTGCGTCTCCTGCGCAATCAGCTTCTCCACGACATCACGCTTCTCCCGCGACACCTGCGACAAGAGCTTCCTCAAAACCTGTTGCATCACCGTCTTGGGAAACGGGCGGCTCTCCAAAAGAATCTTGCAGACCGCAAACACTTCCTCCGGCTGCAGCCCCTCTGCGCTCTCGCGCGAGATGCGATAGCCGCCCGCCTCCTTGTCATAGACAACCTCAAGATACGACTGCTCCCCCGCCAGATACTCGCGCAGCCCTTCGATATCGCGCTGCACCGTCTTCTCGCTCACGCCGTACCGATCAGCAAGCTCCCGCTTCGTCAGCGCCTCCCCCTGCTGCAGCCGCTTGTAGCGATCAAGCAGGCGATAGCTGCGATTTTCAGCGTGTGTATCGGTTTGCATGATGCGGCCCTCCCCCATCTCGGTAAATCTCATCATTTCTTCTCCGTGCGCCCACTTCACATCAAATCACTTAAACCGCCTTCTTCTCTTCTTCGATTCCACTTCTCACGAGATTGTTCTTCTGCCATAAATATAGCAAACATTCATTCCCCATAGTCGTCTGTCATGCAACATTTCCCAAATTCCATAATCAGAAGCGGACAGCTATCATCGCTCCATGCCGCAAAATCGAATCTCCTTACCCAACTCCGCCAGTACCGCCATATTGACACACGCTGGTGGCGAAGTTCTTTTCGCTGTTGACGTGGAGCATCACGTCTGCCATCACCGAGCCCACATCTGAGCCTTCGCTGTTCCATGGTTGCCATAGATTTTCCCATATAATGCATTTGTTGCAGACTTTCCTTCCTATACGGATTGGCCTTCCTCTCCACAGCTATGCCGCGCCAACTCTCGGGGAAACCTCTCTGCCCGCGTGTCAGCACATCGAACGTGCGATAGCTGTCCATTCGGCACGCAGGACACGGAATCTGCACGAATTTCACCAACCCGAGCCTATAGGGAAACGTGCGCACGGCGGACGCACCGCACGAACGACACTCTGCAAATTCTTCAAAACATCCATTACGCACCCTCCAAATGACGACTCTTTGACTGTCCCTATTCTAGCATAGCTGCCATCGCCATAGATCACCGTACAGGCGACATTTTTCATTTGCCATAAATATAGCAAAAGGCATGGACGGGTAAAGTCCATGCCAGAATATTTCCTCTTGCTTATGCGGGCTGCATCTTTTTCAGCAAATTTTCCGCATCCCCCTGCCACGTCGTAAGTGCTCGCATATTTTGTTCCAGTTTCTCGATCTTGATGCGTCCATCTGCAATTGCCTTCTCAAGTTCCGGGATATGAGGTGCGTAATTCTCGTAGAGCTTCTCTCCCCTGATGCTCTCGCGGGTTTCCTTAATCACATCTTCCACAGCGTTGTGAAGCTCCTCTTTGAGTTTCACCAGCTGTGCATTCCTCTGTTTGATCGTGAGGACATCATAAACCATCATCACAACCGATAAAATCCCGTTCGCAATGGGCGCAAACCGCGCTATCTTCACCACCTGCCACGGTTTGAACTTGATTACAATCCCAATCTTGCCGAGCAGGTCACGTCCGATGAAGATGCCCTTTCGCACTCCTTCAATCATCACGCCCTTAGGCATATACTTGAGTCCCTTGACCCCTTTTTTGAGTCCGTCCGCAAAGAAATTCGCCTGTGCACGAGTCAACTCTTCAAGGGAAGTGTTCAGGAGCTCCATTTCGCTCCGCATCACAGAAAAATGCCGCTCCATAATATTTTCCAGCTGATGTTCAAACTCATGTCCATACTCCTCACCGATCTGTCCGATCTGCATTTTGACAAAGACCTCTGCGTTGTCGAGTGTCAGTCCTTGGATCTCTCCAACCAGTTTGTTGCGATAATCGTCCAAATCCTCGTAACAGGCATTGCGCTCCCGTTCAATATTCTCCTTTGCACGTTCGACCTCTTTCTTCTGCTGCGCGTTTGTCTCATGCAGCGCAGGAAGAATCGATTTTTCATAGTTCTCGACGAGTTCACCGACCGCCGTGATGTTCTCCCGCAGGAGGACACACGCGGTCTCGCGTGAAGCATCATCGAGCAGCCCACCTTCTGTGTGTCCCGCAAGGAGTTCTTCGATTTCCGCCTTGAGTTCCCCTATATGCGAGCGTTGCATATATGCGTCCATGTGGTCCTTCCAGAACGCCATCCCTCTCCGCTCGGGGTCAGCAGCGATGCAGACGATGCGGGCTTTCTGTGACTCCTCCATCGTCAGTCCGATGTGCTCCTCCAGTTTCGTACGGACTGTGTTCTTCTTAATCTCTGCCTGTTTCGCATAGGCTTCATCATCGGTCACATCCGCAACATCATCCATTCGGTTGACGACAAAGATCATGCGGTCTGCCTTGCGGAGGTCGCGCATGACATGACGCAGAAGCTCCTTGTGGCTGTCCTTGATGGGATTCTTACTCTCGACAACGTAGAGGAGCACGGGAGCTTCGTCGAAATAGCGACGTGTGATGTCGTCGAAATACTTTAGTCTGCCTGCAACATCCTTTTCCTTCGTCCCGAAGAGTCCCGGTGTGTCTACCATGCGACATGGCATCTTCGCCTCATCCGGCTCGTAGATGTGGATTTCATCCGTCGCCTCATCCACGGCGATTTGCATTCCATCGAGTGTATCGCCCGCAAGACCCGCGATGACGCTCGTCTTGCCATCCGAGAACGCGCCAACGAGGGCGATGGAGAGTTTTTCTTTCGTAAGATCCTTCAGCTTCTTGTCGAGCTTGTCAAGAGCCGCCTGACAGTCTACCCCCAGCGCGGGGAGTTCCTTAAGCATCTCCTGAACCGCCTCGTAGCGGGATTTTGCCGTCATGTTTTCCATGAGAATATCCTCCTGTCTGCATCTACAGTATATAACGAAGCGGCATTCGCTCCTTGACCACAAATTCTATTTCACACCAAAGAAATGCCGCAGATCCTTGACCACAACACCAATCTCCTGCGTGGCTCTCGCGTGCTGATCCACCATCTTTGAGAACTTGTCATACGTTTTGGTGCGCACCTTCCCCACAAGATCGAGCTCGTTCAGTTTCTCAGTGAGTTTATCGGTAAGTCTACGTTCCTGTTCGGCAAAGAGATCCTTTGCTGCCGCTTTTGCCTTGGCGGTTCGTTCATCCTTTCCCATAAAGTATTTCGCTGCTGCAAAGGCAATGATGGTAGGAATCGTAATCACAGCAGCAACGCCTGTCGAAAACAGAGCCACCAACGCCCCCCCAAGGGCAAGACCGTTCAGTCCAAGATCCACTCCGTACCACAGATTTTCCTTCAGATCGGAGCCCTTGTATTGGAACCCACGCCCCGAAAACGCCATTCCCGTAGCACTTCCGAATCCCAGCTGCCCCACAGATTGAACTTTATCGTTCAGATGTTCATATTTTCCCTGCAGAACAGACCTTGCCGCATCTATCTTCTTCTGCGCTTCCTCGGCGATGAACTTCTGCATCCTCTTCTCGTTGTCTTTCATGAACTGCTTGACATATTTCTCGCTGATGCTGCCGTCCCACTCTTTTTCGATTGCTTTGTACATTGCAGCCTGATACTTCGAGCGATATTTCGAAGCGATCTTTTTCGGGATCTCCACAATCACGAATGTGAACATCTGCAGTGCACTGCACGCTTCTGCACGCGCACTGGCATACGCACGGTACTCACGCTCCATCTGCGCATGGAGATCCGAGAGCACAGCGAGTGCGCCCACCGTCTCCTCGTCTCGCACGACAAGCTCTCCGATGAGTCTTCTGAGTTTTCGTCGCTGCTGCTCATAGCACGCCGTTGGGAAATCCCTCGCCCACTCCTGCAGGAGTTCGACGATCATTTCCAGACGGCTCGCGGCACGCATCCCCTGATAGGAGCCGTCAAATTCACACGCATAGATTTCCTGAGCCAGAATCAACCGCTTTTGCTCGGCGACAATCAAGGTTTTTCCACAGGTTTCATCATACGCCGCTCCCGCAAATGCAAGCTCCGCATTTATCGCATAAACACCCTGATAGTTCTCGCCCAGCGCCTCTTTGAGTGCCGCTGCCGTCTGCACCGCCGCCTCACGCCGAGCATCCCCCATCTTTCTTGCGAGCTCGTCCGCATACACCCCGTCAACCGCAGGGTCACGGTTTTTCTTCCCCTTGCAGTGGACGTTGCAGACCGCATAGACCCGCGCATCCTGCCGCAAATAGCATTTCAGCTTTTCCAGGGTCTCGCGCTCAGGCTTTTTACCGTTGCCCGCGATATAGAGAACGACATTTGCCTTGGACAATTCGTCCCCGATGTCCTTTGAAAAATCCGGTTCTTTGCCCTCAAGCACGCCCTCGATCCCCGGGAGGTCGGTCAGACGCAGAGTGCAGGAGCCGACGCGTACATCATAGTACGCAGGCTTCTTCGTCCAATCCTCTTTTCCGTTTCCGATGATTGCTCCCCACGCAATATGCGCAGTTCTTACGGCAGCACCATAGTACAAACGCAGTGCCTCGATCAGCGTCGACTTCCCCGCATTTGTCTCACCGAAGAATACAACACGGCAGACACTCCATTCATCTGCATCGGGAACGGCATATTCCGCTGCACGAAAATCCGCCTGCATCCGCATGATCTGCGTGCGAATGTCCCGCTTCTCTACGATGCCCATACCGGGATCAGCAGCACGATCCAATTCGATGGAAGCAGACATCAATTTGCCCAAAATCAGACGATACGTGTCTACGATGGCTTCACGCGTTTTTTCCATCATTCACGCCAACCTTTCCTCACAGCACATCCATCCCCATCTCATAGAGGATTCCATTCACCATGTCGATATCGTAGCCCTCCATGATGCAGAACTCCATGACGAGATCGAATTTGCTCGCTGGCGAGATGCTGTAACCCTCGCTCGCGAGGAGATCCCATCCCTCGTCGAGGTTCAGCCCGAGGACGAAGATGAATCCGTAGACGATGCGGTTTTTCGGATGGTAGTTCTTGTCGGTACGAATCTTGGAGAAAAGTTTGCGGTCAATCCCCGCACGCTTGTATGCCTCCACATCGGTCATACCGCGCTCATCAATGAGACGCAGAAGCCGCTCGGAGAAGGTTTCTTTCGGCTTGTCGAGTTTGCTCTTGAGACGCGAGAGAATGCCGTCCAGACCAACCCGCGGGCGGGGAAGTTGGACGCCTAATGCGCGGGTCTCTTCATGTACGCCGGGGCTGCGCGCAATGCCGTGACGCTCACGTTCATCCTCAAAGGGGCGCGGGGTAGGGTGCGGCAGCTTGCGCCGTGCTTCCTCGATCACGTCGGCAGTATCACACAGCTGCTCGGCGATGTAACGGCGAATCTTTTCCATGATATTTTCGGATGGTGTTTTGTGCGGCGGTATCATGGACATTCCCCTTTCATGTTTTTTTAAAAATTTTAACACAGGATTTTTTTCGCTGCAAGCGCCCCCACCGGCTCACTTTGTTCGCTACCTCCCCCGCTACGGCAGGGGAGGCTTTTCGTTTTCGTTCAGCTGCGACCGCTCTTACAGCGGGCGAGATGTTCGCTGATCTTCTGCGGCCATGTCGGCGCAACAACGCCCGTCGTGGAAAACTCCAAGATCATCCGCGTGAGCGATGCGAAATTCTCACGAATCCCCGCCGCATCACAGGCGAATCGGGCGGCGTTCTCGGCAGGGATGCTGATATCGCCTGCGACCTGCACCGCATCGACATTCGCACCGAGGGGGACGAATTCCCAGCCTGCCTCCTCTTCCTGCAGCGCCACCAACTCCCGCAGCTTGTCAGGCGTCCAGTAGTACAGGATCGAGTGATCCATTCCGCCCGTGATGATGATCATCATCGTACGCGTAGAGTTGTCGGGCCAATGTTTGTACACGCGCCTGTTGCGTCAGACGAGACTGCTGATCGCATTGAGCAGCATCCTTCTACTAGGATTGCCGTCCTCTTCTGTGATGGGCGTGGGAGCAGCTTGGCGTGCAATCTGCTCTCGCGCGATACGGAAGCGTTCAAAGAAGTCCTGTTCCAGGAGTACGGAACCCGCGGCGATCGGGCTACGTTCATCAACGTACAAGCAAACATCGGCGAACTGCCAGGTCGTAACAAGGATATCCGTCCCCTCCTCTCTGAGCCGTGCAATCATGCTGTTGAACCCAGCGATGATATCGGACGCAAAGTCCGCCATCGGCTCGCTGACGTCCATGAGGAATATCAGCTCCGTCTGTCCGTTTACCTTTGCCTCTGCCATGATGATCTCCGCCTCTGTAGATGGTTGACCTCTTCTAAGGAATCGCTGATAAAACAGCCCTCCAATTGGATGACGGTACCGAATTTATCAGTGCTTCCTAAGTTATAGCGAGCGGCATGGACAAAAAGAGTCCATGTCGAACATATCCCAAAATTCTTTCTCATCTGCATTGATATCGTCCATAGGTGGGTGCAAAACCATAGACAGTGCTCGGCGCACCCATCGCCTTGTTCTTTTCAAGCACAATCCGTAATGCCCCCGATGATGAGGTGATCATGCCGGAGTTATCCCTGCCCCTTAAATCGGGTTGATGTTCGCTGCGCATTATGATTGCTGATTCTGAATTATGCATCCTTTTCCAAGAATCAACCAATGGCGTGTATTAATAGGAACTATTTCTTTTTATTCTGCGGCACGACAAACTTCTGATACCACGTTTCGATCGGCTCAGGCGTCCCCGTATCATAGATGAACATTTCCCGCGTATTCGGCTCCACCAGAACATCATGGAGGCGCGTCATGCCACGGATATGGAACATATAGTATTCTCTGTCCGAGCCTGAGACCTTGTGGAGCTTCTGATCGCCAACACCGAGTTCAACAGCAACAGGGAATGTATGCCCGTCAATCCATGACTGAAAGAGCCTCTTCGCCTCATTGTAGGAGATCGGCTGCCCATTGCTCCCTTCTATGCCCTGCGGGTTTTGAGCCGATACGAATGCTTTCTCGATCAGTGCCGCCAAGATCAGCTTGTTCTGAGGAACTTCGTTAAACGCCAGATATGCGGTTTCAAACGTCCCCTGCTGCTCGTTGACGATGAATTGAATCCGCGCTTTCACGGGTGCATCCTGGTAGGTGCAGTCTCCCGTAAACTCGACAACCTCCCTGCCGTCCTCCGCCTTGAAATGCTTCCACTGCGGACTGCCGAAAAAAGAGGTGAACGCCTGCTCATAGCTCACAGTCGGATAACTGTTCGGATAACCGTTCTTAACCATCTGCACATATTTGTTGTCGGCAGTTTGCGAATGCGCAATGGTATCCTCCACATCTTTTCCAACGCTGTCCACGACACTTCTGGAACAGGCACTGCACAGGACAAGGAGCAGTATGGAGAACATCAACATCAACTTTTTCATTGGAATACACCTCTTTCAAAAATCCTATCGCCATAGGTTGCCGCAATCGAACCTTCTCACTCCATCTCCACCCGCACCGCCATATTGACGCGCACACCTCCATCAAACTTTTTCTCGCTGTTGACATGGAGCATCACGTCTGCCTCTTCGTCAAGCGATGCCGTCAGCTCATCCATCGCGCCCTGCACATCCTGCAAGTCAACGCGTCCCTCCTTTCCCGTGATCATGACGAACACTTGCTTCGCCTTCTGCAATACGCCGCCGCGCGCAAGCACCTGACTCGCTTCATCCAGCGCTATGCGCACATCTGCACCTTCGCTGCTCCATGCCTGCCACAGTTTTCTCATCAGCACATTGCCGGATAAAAATGCCTCGGCCTCCTGCCACTTTAGTGCAGCATTCGCCCCGCCCTGCACAGCGCCCAGAAGGTCGCCGACGAAATCGCTCTGCCGCTTCGCCGTCGCTTTTGCCGCCCCAGCTTCTTCCTGCATCGGATCGCTCATCGCGATAATAGTGCTCGTATAGCGGCACAGCCTCCGGAAGCTGCGGCATAACTCACTCTCTGCGCCCTCCGCTTCCTTCTTTGCCATAAGATTTTCCAGCAGCGGCACATGTACCACGGCGATTTTCCGGCAGCTGTACAAATCAAAATCCCTTGCGGCAGCGGGCGCCGTCTCTCTGCCGCAAGGCTCCGAGAAGTCTGCCAATACAAACGTCGGGTGCCCCGCCTCCAGTGTCTGGTTATAATAGATATGGAATTTCTGAAAACTCTTGGGCAGGCTTTCAAACGGCACTGTAACGAATGTTTCGATTCCTTCCCATGAACCATCTTTCATCGCGATCGTATCCGCCTTCGTCTGCCGGAGCTTTTTCTCATCGCGATGCAGCACGAGATATGCCGCATTCTCGCAGCCTGACTCCATCAATCGACGAACAACCTCCACTCCGTTATCACCAATGCCGACAATATCCGCAACATCCATCCTGCTGCGAATATGAAAAGATCGCATCGGCGGCATCCCCAAACGCCGCATCGTCTTAAACATCTCAATCACCTCAAATCCCGTTATAAAAGACACTTCTCTCATCTCCCTTGCTTTCTTGTATTTTCATTGTGCCAAATCTCTTTCTTTCCACAGTCCCCTGCCGTGCGACATCTTCTTTCTTTTACCATGAAAGTCCAAGAAGTCAAGCCGTAGGCGCAGACTGATTGGCTCTTTCATGTAAGGGCGGCGCACTTTTGTCCACAAAGTGGACATTTGTGCGTGTAATTTACATCAAAAAACATGAACCATACTTTTCCATACCTCAAAACATTTCCATCAAAGATGCCGCACAGCCCGACGTATCGTTCCATCTTGCCTGCCGCATCATTGTTTCACTGGCTGGAAGGCACATTCGATGCTATAATATAAAGAAAATCGCGCTGACTACGACCTGATGAGCATCGTCACGATCTACCTGGGGGAAGACCAGACAGCCAATGAAGATTGGCTCATCCGCTTCCTGAGGCTCTTGTTCAAGGACACAAACATGCCGCCGGCAAGGAAAAAGAAAGTCCTGAAAGACGAATTCGATATGGATACGACCACCGACATGGAAGAGGAGTTGAGAACCATGTGCAATTTGAGTACGGGCATCTATGAGCAGGGTGTGGAGCGCGGCATCGCCCAGGACATGGAGCGCGGCATGGAGAACACACGCAAAGAAACGGCTCTTTCCATGCTCAAGGAAAAGCTCCCCATCGAAATGATCGCACGCATCACAAATCTGTCGGCGGACAATATCTAGGCTTTGGCAAAGGAACATTCCCTGCTGTAAGCAAACAGCGACAACAGCCCCTGAAACGACGAGCCGCACCGCACGCCAAAGTCCATCCCCTCAATCCTCGCGAAATTCTTCCGTCATTTCTCCCTGCTCTTTCTCGCCTTCATTTTCCTCCACCGCGCCCTTCGGGCCTCCTGCCTTGAAGTTATAAACCGGCTTCAAAACCTCGATGACATCGACGGAATCGCGGATCACGTCGATAATGTCCGCGAGCGACTTGTATGCCATCGGGGCTTCATCGAGCGTGCCTTCGCCGATGCTCGTCGTGTAGACTCCTTCCATTTCTTTTTGGAACTCATCAAGCGTGAAGCGCTCGCGTGCCGTCGTCCTTGACATGAGCCGCCCTGCGCCGTGCGGGCCGGAATAGTTCCACTCGGGATCGCCGCGGCCGACGGCGAGGATGCTGCCGTCGCGCATGTTGATCGGGATGAGGACGCGCTCGCCCTGGTGAGCGGCGATCGCCCCCTTTCGAAGGATCATTTCCTCCGTGTCGATGTAGTTGTGCACCGTATGGAACGCTTCGCTCGGCGTGACGCCGATGTGCTCAAGCAGTTTCTCGGCGATCTTCTCGCGGTTCAATCTTGCGAAGCGCTGGCAGATCGCGATGTCGTGCAGGTAGTCATCGAGATACTTGCCGAAGAGAAAGGCGAGGTCGGGCGGCACGGTCATCTTCTGCGGGCGGAAGTTTCTATGCAATTCCTTGATCGCTTCCTGCAGCTCGGCGCGCCGTCCTTCCGCCTTGTAGCGGCGGATCATCTCGTCTCGCGCCGCAAAGAGCGCCGCCTTTCCGTGCGCGAGGTCGATGGCGAGGGACTGATAGATTTCGGCGACCTGCGTGCCGAGACTGCGGCTGCCCGTGTGAATGACGAGGTAGTGTGTGCCGTCCGCCGCGCGGTCGATCTCGATGAAGTGGTTGCCGCCGCCGAGCGTGCCGAGCGCCTTGGCGATGCGCTTGACGTTCTTGAGATCGCGATAGCAGCGAAGCTCCGTGAAGTCGAACTTCGCCTGCCGCCCCTCCCACAGCTGTCTGCCCGACGGGATGATGTGCGCCGCCTCGTCGACCTTGGCGAGGTCGAGTTCCTTCTTTCCGAGGT
>ERZ772960.2900-NODE-2900-length-11992-cov-2.311133_pt1 | contig 11992 bp, 8 predicted proteins | sample MGYA00580678_ERZ772960 | MGnify/ENA primary metagenome ERZ772960 (study PRJEB29015, sample SAMEA2737930) | human oral metagenome | biome: human oral; feature: human-associated habitat; material: dental | place: China | collected 2059 ...
GGAATTTTCCCGGACGAAGTCGTGGGCGACTTTCGTCCTCTCCTCTCCGAGTTTTTTGGATCCCGGAAGGAGGGGGATCGCTTCATTGTCCCGGGAGTAATCGAGCAAAAAGCGGTAGATTTCCGCGCGTTTTTTCGCATAATCCTCCGGACTGTAGACATTTTTATAGAAGTCGGAGTAGTAGTCGATCACGTTCAGCTTCATGCGGATGATGTCGCTCGCATTGAGTCCTTGCTGGACGAGGGAGCCCTCCGTCTTTACATAGTAGTAGATCGGGACGCGGAGCACATAGATCCTGTCTGCGTGAAGGAGATACTCCATATTAAAGATGAAGTCCTCGCACCAGCGGAGCTCCGGGTCCATCCGGAGATCATAGCGCTCGATGATATCCCGGCGGAAAAGCTTGTTCCAGAGCACGCCGTAATAGTAGTCCGCGGGACTTTTCGCCATCCAGTCCGCAAACTCCTGCCTCGTGAGAAGTCCCTCCGTGTCGATAGAGCCCTTCCGGGAGATCCACTTCTCGACGACTCGGTAGAAATCCGCTATGACAATATCCGCTTTCTCTTTTTCCAGTGCGCGGACAAGCTGCCCGCTGGCTTCCGGAGTGATCCAGTCATCCGCATCGAGAAACTGGATATAGCGGCCCTTTGCGATGGAGAGCGCCGCATTTCTGGTATTGGAGACGCCGGAATTTTCCTTATGGATGACACGGATCCTCGCATCCTTTTCTCGGAAGCTGTCACAGAGCTTTTCGGAGCCGTCCTTGCTGCCATCGTCCATGAGGAGGAGCTCGAAGTCTTTGAAATCCTGTGAAAGGATACTGTTCACGCAGCGGCTGAGCGTCTCCTTGGCATTATAGATCGGTACAATGATGGAAAGTGCAGGCATGCATCCCTCTCTTTCAAAAAGACGGGCAAAAGAGTCCGGGGAAAGAAGACGGATTCATGATATACTTTTTCTTTAAAGAAGTCCACAGGATGAGAGAGCTTTTGAGGGTGAGGATATGAGTGAGATTGTGAGGCTCTTTGACAGAGTATGCGAAGAGAAGGGGGAGGAGAGCGCCTTTTTCTACTTCAGGAAGGGGGAGCTCCGGAGGAAAAGCTTCCGGGAGCTCCATCGGGAGGTCGAAAGCAGGGAGCGCTGCCTCATTGAGAGGGGGCTTTGCCCCGGGCAGAGGATTCTCCTCTTTGCGCCTCCTTCCTATGAGCTTCTGCTTTTCATGCTCGCCGCCATGCGGCTTGGGATCTCTCTTCTCTATGCGGATGTCCAGACGGGGCTTCGCCGGGGGGGCGCCGCGCTGAAAAGTGCTCCGGCGGATGCCGTCGCGGTGAATCGAGGGACCTTTTTTCTGCGGCTGCTCTTTCCGAAGCTCCTTCAGATACCGCTGCTTCTCCGGATCGATCCTTCGGAGGAGAGGAGAGGAAGAAAGGTGCGGAAAAGAGGAAGGGCAGCGGTGAAGGATGGGATTTCAGGCGGAAGGCAGTGGAGGGAAGAGTGTAAGATCCGCACGGCCGGTCAGTGGGCCGAAGAGAAAAACGGGATCTTAGACGGAAGACAAAGAGGGAAAGAGGAGGAGAGCTTTGCGCTCTTGGGCCCTGCCGGGCCCTCCGAGGATACGGAAGCGCTCCTTACGATGACCACCGGCTCCACCGGGAGCGCCAAGACCGTGATCCGGACGCACGGGGAGCTGCTCCGGCAGCTTCGGCTCACCATGGAGAATCAGGGGGAAAGCGGCGGGGAATGCGTGCTGGTCAGCTCCTTCATGTATTGCTTTTCCAATCTTCTTATGGGAAATGCGGTAGCGCTTCCGGAGCTTCACCTGGGGATTCCGCTCTGGCCCTATTGGGAGCGCAGGCTTCGGCATTTCTCCTCGCTTCCCATCCGGAGTCTGATGACGACACCGGACTTCTGCCTCCATTTTAAAAATGCTTTTCCCGGGCTCCGGGAGCTCTACATCGGAGGGGCGATTCTCAACATCTGGGAGGCGGAGAGGATACTCGCAAACTATCCCGGCGTGAGGATCAGCTACATTTACGGAGCGACGGAGTGCAACCTTATCGCTCGGACAGAGCTCTCGGACTATGTGCGGATCCTCCGGGAGAGAGGAGAGTCCTGCCTCGGAGGGGCGGTATCGGGAGTCTCGATCCGGATCGAAGGAGGAGAGATCCTGGTAAAGAGCGATGCCCTGCTTAGAAGATCCCTCGCAAAGGGAGGGAGAGAGGAGAGGGAGAGAGAGGGGAGCTGGCACAGAAGCGGGGATCTCGGAGAACTCCGAGAGGGAAAGCTTTATTACCTTGGGAGGAGAGATGTCTATCTCGTGAAGAAAGGGAAGAGGATTCCGTCGGGACCGCTGGAACAGAGGCTTCTCCTCCGCTTTCCGGCGCTCTCAAAGGCGGCCTGCTTCTACAGCGGAGGGAAAAACCGGCTTTTTTATGAGGAATGCGGGGGGAAGACAGAGAGAGGGCAGATTCGCGAATTTCTCCGGGAGGAGGGTATTTTGGAAAATACAGAGCTCCGCCGGATCGGACGCATCCCGCGGGACAGAAAGCACCACAGTAAAACGGACTACCGGGCACTGAAAAAGAGGAGCCGTTTTTCACAGCTCCCCTTCTTCTCTTCGTGGAGACAACAGGACTCGAACCTGTGACCTTTCGCACGTCAAGCGAATGCTCTCCCAGCTGAGCTATACCTCCAACGAAAGGGAGTATACAGGATCGAAGGATAAAAAGCAAGAGGAAATTTTTTCCCTTCATTCATAGGTATTTAATATCAAAGCATGGTCCACGTACTCTCCCAAAAAGACTTCACTGCATTTATCTACGTTTTGCTTTTTGAGTTCATCGAGAAGCCATTTCTCGTCCTTACCGATTACTTTGAGAATGTCATGCTGTACCTGGCCGTCCGTGATGACCGGAAACTTCGGATCTTCTTCATCGGACTGTATTATGATCAGCTGTCCGTTTTGTTCGACGACAGCTCTCTTTACCGTCTTTGAGGAGTAAATGCCATTGGTACGAAGCTTAAAAGCCACATCGTGAGCTGACAAGCCGGCCTTCTTACAATTCTCAATCACTATTTTGCCGTCATTGATTATTGTCAGGGCCTTGCCGTCTATCAGCTGCTTAGCTCTTACATTATGCTTCTTGACCCACTTCAGAGCCAGGACAAGAAAACACCAAATGCATAGAATGGCAATGAAATTAGGTATTTTTATACTGTCGTTATAGATCACACCTCCGATGATCCCGCCGAGCACATAATTTACAATCTGGTCACTGGCCGACGATGGCGCCAGATTCCCCTTTCCTGATATATTTATGATTATGACCATCGCAAAAAAGCCGATTAACAGCTTTATCGTCACTAATATAAATGGATTCATGATTGTTCTCTCCTTATTCCAGATTCCAGGTAAACTTCTTCCGGGTAAATTTCTTCCAGGTAAACTTCATATTACGATTTCTTCACTGCCTGCTCCCCGGAATTCAGCTTTGATCTACGGAGCAAATTCTAAATTGTCTAATTCTACATTTTAGCCGATTTAATTGCAATAGGGGGTGGATATTTTGAATCCGTATTTCCCGCCTTTTTCCTTGAGCTTTCCGGGAAAGGATGAGAAAATAGAGAAACAGTTTTGTGAGAAGGGAGTGAGAGTCATGCATGAGATCCGAATTGAAAGAGAATTATATGCGGTTTATCCGGAGATCCGGCTCGGCTGTCTGCAATTTTATGCGAAGCCGGGTCCTTCTTCTGGTGAGCTTTCGCGTTTTATGGAGAATGATATTCTGCCGAGGCTTCGGAGAGAGTGTGCAGGAAAAAACTGGGAAGAGATCCCCGGCATCCGCGGGAGCCGGGCGGCGTACCGGGCCTTTGGGAGAAATCCGGGGCGCTACCGTGTTTCCTCCGAGGCACTGCTTCGCAGGGTGAAGCGCGGGGAAGGCATCCCTCCGGTCAATACCGTTGTGGATGTCAATAATATGATCTCCCTGCAAAGCGGGCTCTCGCTCGGCTCCTATGATCTTTCGCGGATCAAGGGCGCGGTCAGACTGCGGAGGGCCGGAGCCGGGGAGGGCTATCGCGGAATCGGAAAGGATTTTCTGGACATGGAGAATATGCTGGTTTTATCCGATGACGAGGGGATTTTCGGCTCGTCCATGTCGGATTCCACCCGCGCCATGCTCACGGAGGATGCGAGAAACATTTTGACGGTGATCTATTGCTTTGAGAAAGAGATTCCGCTTGATGAGCTGCTCTGTCAGGCGAAAGCGGCGTTTGAGAAATATGCCGGGGCGAAAGATGTCGAGATAGGGAGCGTCTGAAAATATCGATCGGGGAAATCCGGGGGAGGCTGCGCTGATTTTGTGACGAGATCCGTGACAAGATTTTTGTGACAAATGTGGCATATGCTGCGCCAGAAGCGGCAAAAAAGAAGGCTGAAAAGCAAAAAAAGCAGGGGAAGAAGCCATTCCGGCGGATTTCCCTGCTTTTTCGTGAGTGGAGCATACGGGATTCGAACCCGTGACCTCCTCCATGCCATGGAGACGCGCTCCCAGCTGCGCTAATGCCCCGAACGAAGGTATTATAAAGTATATTTTTGGCTTTGTCACGGAAAAGCTGCGCTAAATGCATAAATAAAATTTATGCCATATCAGATGAGATATAACTTGAAATTATGTATTTCCTCTTTGCTGATTATGCCGGACTTTGACAAAGAGCTTTATCCACGTTATGATGATAAATAGACAGGATTTGTTCTATGATAAATCGGTGTTTCACAAAAAGCGATTTGACTTGGCTTCGCCCTTTTGCAGTCGCTGCGGGGAACAGAGGAGAGAGGACGGGGGAATTATGGCGGCATATGGATTGAGCTGCTGCTCTACTGTGGATTTATCCAGGCAGTGGGCAGAGGAGAGGGATGTGAAGCTTGCATACTTCCATTTTTTTCTCGGCGAGAAGGAGTATCTGGATGATTTCTATGAGTCCATTCGTCCGGAGGAGCTTTACCAAAGGATGCTCGCGGGTGAGATGACGCGGACCTCCCAGGTCAATGTGGAGGAATACAAGGCGCTGTTTCGCTCGGTGCTCTCAAAGGGCAGGGACCTTCTCCACATCACGCTTTCCAGCGGCATTTCCGGGAGCATCAATTCCGCGAGGATTGCGGCGGAGGAGATGAGGGAGGAGTTTCCGGAGAGGAAGGTCTATGTACTGGACTCTCTCAACGCCTCCTCCGGCTATGGACTGCTTGTCGACAGGGCAGCGGATCTCCGGGATGCGGGTATGGGCATAGAGGAGCTCTATGAGGAGCTGCAAAGGCTTGCCGCGAGACAGCAAAGCTGGTTTTTTACCTCGGATCTTACGTTTTTTATCCGGGGCGGAAGGGTTTCGAAGGCGGCGGGCTGGATCGGTTCTCTTTTGAATATCTGTCCGCTGCTCCGGGTCGCGGAGGACGGCAGCCTGAAGGCAGTGGAGAAGGTCCGCGGAAAGAAAAGGGTGATGGACAGAATTCTCCAAAAGATGGAGGAGCTCTGCAAGGACGGGAGGGACTATTCCGACAAGTGCTTTATCAGCCATTCCGACTGCCGGGAGGACGCAGAGCTTCTCCGCGTGGAGCTCAGGAAGCGTTTTCCGAAGCTGAAAACGGCGGAGATCTTTCCCATCGGCAGTACCATCGGATGTCATACGGGACCCGGAACCGTCGCCCTCTTCTTTTTCGGGAGAGAATAATTTCAGTGCGAAAATACTGCCCTCCCTGTGATCGCCCTTCTCCGATGATATTTTATGAAATGCTCCCTGCTCCGCCCCTTTCCTTTCTATAGCTATACCGGGAACCCGGAGGAGAGGAAAGGGAGGAGAGAGAGGAAAGACAGCAGAAACAGGAGAGACAGCAGAAACAGGAGAGACAGGAGAGACAGGAGAGCTGGGTGCGGATCGGAAAGATAGAACGGATCAGAAAAATAGAAGAAATAAAATACAATAAGAGGAAAATGAGCTGAGAAGACATAGGAAGAAAAAAGAATAAGAAGCTGAGAAGAAGTAAAGGGAATAAGAAGAGAAAAGAATAAAAGATAAGAGAAAGGAGAGAGGATGCCAAGAGTATGTGCCTTGCTGGCCCCCGGTCTGGAGGAGGTGGAGTGTCTGTCCGTTGTGGATATCCTGAGAAGGGGAGGAGTGGAGACAGAGCTTGTCTCTGTGAGCGGAGAGCGTGTGGTGACGGGCTCTCATCGGATCGCGATCGTGACGGACCGCCTGCTGGAGGAGGTGGACCCCGCCGGATATGAGCTTATCTTCCTTCCGGGAGGGGTCCCGGGGGTCCCCAATCTGGAGGCAAATCCCGCGGTAAAGACGATGCTTTTGGAGCAGGAGAGAGCAGGAAAGAGGATCGGAGCGATCTGCGCTGCGCCGAGCATTCTCGGGCATTATGGGCTTCTCTCCGGAAAGAGCTTCACCTGCTATCCCGGCTGGCAGGAGGGGATCAAGGACGCGGAGTGGACCGGAGAAGGGGTCGTGAGCTCCGGCCGGATCAGTACGAGCCGGGGGCTCGGCTTTGCGCTGGATTTCGGACTGGAACTCCTTCGACTCCTCATGGGAGAGGAGAGCTTTCAAAAGGTTCGAAGGGGCATACAGCATCCCGGGACGATCTGAGGGAGGCTTGATTCCGTCATTATCAAGGATAAAACAGGATAGATAGATCCATCGCTTTTTCTATAGGGAATCATCCTCCGGGAAAAGCATCTCCCGGAAGCGCTCCTCCTGAAAACGAAAGTAGTGGATCGGGCGTCCCTGCCTCCCGGCCTTCTCCGGCTGCTCGCTTTCCCTCAGCTGCTCCACCATTCCGAGCTCCAGGAGCTTTGCCAGTATGCGGCTGGCGGAGCGGCCGGTCACACCGAGGAGGGAGGAGAGGGACTGGGAGGAGAGCAGCCGGTTTTTTTCTTCCTGAAAGAGGCTGACCAGCTTTAGAATATTGGTGTCACTGATTCCCTGCTCCCTCGCGAAGAGGAGAGCTTTTTCATTGGTGTAGTCTGCGGCGAGTCTTGCATCCTGCGAGAGCGGTCCCAGAACGATGTCCTCCTTGTCCACGAGGAAGGCATCATTTCTTCCGTAGCGGTTCGCCTCCATGAGAGCCTGCTCCGCGAAGCAGCGGCTTCTGTCTCGGGACGCTCCGATGCCGATGCCGATCCGGAAGGGGAAGTCCAGCTTCCTCTTGAGTTCCGTGAGCGCGCGCCTCAGAAAGTCGAGTGCGCCCGCATTGTCCTCCCCGGCGGGAATCTCGCTGTGAAGCTCAAATTGGTTAAAGCCCTGTTCGATGGAAAAGTGTAAATGCCGGCTCTTCCGGTAGTCCGCGAGGAACTTGTAGAGGGTGGCTTCGCGGTACTCCTGTTCCTCCTGTTCGATCTCCTCGGAAAAGGGGAGGCGGATCAGGATGCTCAGGATCTCCTTCTCTGCGATCTGATCGAGCCGAAGCTCATTGAGCGCATTCCGGATCGACTTTACGATCATTTCCTCGGAGGGGAAAACCGCAACATAGGGGATGCCGAGCTCGTCCAGCTTCTTCAGATTATTGATGCTTCGGGAGAGAATCATATCGATTTTTTTATGCTCCCAGAGCTGCTTTGCGAAGTCGGTGATATGTCTGTAATCGTAGTGCCGCTCCGTATAGAAATAGGGCTGATGCTCCTTTGGGAGGTACTGCGGAAGCCCCATGAAGTGATTGGTCTCCGTCAGAAAATCGCAGAAGACCCGATTCATGCGTATCTCCGGGTGAGAGATCTGAAAATTCAGGAGAATCGAGAGCACATCAATGGGCTCATAGGCGGTAAAGGCACAGGGGATACGGATATCCGGAAACTTGTGCCGGATATAATGATAGCCGAGCTCTCCGGAGAAGAACATCACATCGCATTTTCCGCGGCAGTCGTGATAGATTTCGTCGATATCTGTCATCTTCTTATAGATGTAGCGATGAAAACTGCATCCAAAGTCCTGCTCCTCTATGACCTTGTCCACGGGCTCCAGGGAATGGTCCGGGCTCACAATGGCAACATTTATCATGGCTTTTCCTCTGCGTAAAAGACGGGATTCGCCCTGTGGCGGATCCTTCGTTATTCATAGATAAAGATAGCTATATAGATAAAGATAGATATAAAGATACAAAATGCCGACAGAAGGCTGCTTTTGCATCTTCGCATTTTTAATCCGGGAGGCCGCTTTTAAGGCTCCGCCGAATCCCCTTCCGCTGGGAAATAGGTAACATAAATTTCGGACAAAGTCAATTAAGTCTTTAAATCACGTCTGCACCGCTTCCCCTTCCCGTAATGTTTGCAGTCTTGTCCGATGCCGAAATGTCCGATGGCGTCCATGGGAGTGCCGGGATTTCCCTGTGTTATTTCCGTAAAATGTCCGTAAAAGTCGATTGCTCGGGGCTTTGCCTTCTCGCAATCACCGCCGGTATTCGCATTCCGAGCTTCGCTCTGCGGCTCTCCTGCAGTCTTGTCCGATGCCAGAATGACCGCCCATGCGAGCATGGCGTCCATTCTGTCGCCTTGACAAGGGACTTTTACGGTAAAGTGCCGCAAAAAACAGGAAAAGAGGCGTGGAAATTTGGGCGGAAATAAGCTATAATACAAAATATCAGGGGGAAAGAGGCAGGGGGCTTTTCTTTAAACGAGGAGGAGCGGGCTGCGGATTTTGATTTTGAGAGTGTAGAGAGGGGATGCCGGGGTATCGGCGGCAGCATGTGGGGTTTGAATGACAGCTAAGGGAAAGAGCAGGAAGAAACGGGAAGCGGAGTCGGAGCTTAAAAGGCAGGCGGGCGGCGCGGGGAGGAGCGCGGGAAAGAACTCTGTCAAGGCGGGAGGACGCGGAAGGACAAGCTCGGAGAAGAGGAAGAGGGGAAGGAAGACGGCGGAAAAGAGCGCCGCTTCCCGCTCGCTCAGTGCCGCTCCCTCTTCGGATCCGGAGAAGGCGAGCTTCCGGGAGGAGCTGCTTTTGCTTCTCGCTCTTTCCCTTTCCATATTTCTTTTTCTGAGTAATCTCGGGCTCTGCGGGCCTGTGGGGGATCTGCTCCGGGACCTGCAGTTTGGGGTCTTCGGGTTGCTGGGAGGACTGCTCCCCTTTGTCCTTTTCTTCACGACGGCTCTTCTCCTCTTTGCGGGGGAGGATCAGAACAGCTCCAGAAGACTCTGTGCGGCTCTTCTTTTTCTCCTTTTTCTCGGGGCCTTTTTGCAGCTCACGGCGGGAGGCGGGGTCGCGGGGAAGGATATCCGGGAAATCTATGAGGAGGGTGCCTCCGGAGGAGTCGGCGGAGGCGCAGTCGGCGGGGGGATCGCCCTTCTGCTCTGGCAGGCCGCAGGACAGGCGGGAGCTCTGTTTCTCCTCTTTATGGGGATGCTGTTCTGCCTCGTCTACGCCTCGGGTCGTCCTCTGCTTGCCCTGCTGATGGGCTTTTCCGCGGGGAAGGTGAGAGAGGCGGAGGAGGGGATCCGGAGACTTTCCTCCGCTTCGGAGGCCGGAAGGAGAACGACCCCGGCTCCGGCCGCGGAACGGGAGTTCACGGAGATTGACCTTTTGCAGGGAGAGAAAACAAAGCCGGAGAACCTTCCTCCTGAAGAAAAGAGGAGCGGGGAGGAATCCGAGGAGAAGGGAATTCTGGATTCCTTCCGGGATTTCATCCGAGGGGGGGAGAGCGGAGAGAAGGAAGATGCGGCGGAGAACAGCGCTGCCTCCTCTCTCAGAATCAAGGGGCTCCCTCAGGAAGAGAGCTCCCGGCCCACGGAGGAAAAGCGGGATCAGGGCGGGGAGAAGGAAAAAGCGGAGGAAGGAAGAAAAGAGATCGAGCTCCCTGTCCTTCCCGGGAGAAGGAAAAGACCGCAGCCGGCGGAGGACTATCTCGATTCCGAGCCGGATTATGCGAAATACGGCATGTGGATCGAGCCGGAGGACGATGCCTGGGGGCATAGGGGAGGTGCGAATGGGGACACAGGACCTTCCCTTCCCCTTACAGAAGCTGCGGGGCCCTCGGGAGTGCGGAGGAGAAGAGCCCGCATGGATTCGAAGCGGAAGCGGGGGATCCGCGGGAGCAGGAGCTTCCCCAGCGTTTCCGACGAGGCCGATATCTCAAAGGAAGGGGCGGGGACGGAGTCCGTCTCCGAAGAGGAGCTCTGGATCGATGAGAAGGAGGCACTCTCCCGCGAGCTTCATGCAGCCGCCCCGGATCCCGTCCAGCCGAGTGAGGAAAGGGACAGGGAGAAGACCGGGGAGAGCCGGAAGGCTGCGGATCCCTCGCCGAGGGAGGCATCGGAATCCTTCGGCAAAGAGGAAAGGGGAAAGCCCCCTCGGAAGGGGAAGGAGCACAGCTACCATGTTCCGCCGCTCTCTTTTCTTAAGACAGGAGGGGCACAGGGCGCGGACAGCAGGGAGGAAATTGAGCGAAATGCTCTCACGCTTCAAAAGACGCTGGAGAGCTTCGGCGTCGGAGTCAGCGTGAGCGATGTCTCTGTGGGACCCGCTGTCACCCGCTATGAGCTGCAGCCCGAGCAGGGGGTAAAGGTCTCCCGCATTGTCTCCCTGAGCAATGACATCAAGATGCGGCTCGCTGCCTCCGATATCCGGATCGAAGCGCCGATCCCGGGGAAGTCCGCAGTCGGCATCGAGGTTCCGAATCGGAACAGCCAGACGGTATATCTGGGAGATATTCTCTCTTCAGCGGAGTTTCGGAACGCGAAGATGGAGCTTTCCTTCGGCGTCGGAAAGGATATCGAGGGGAAAACGGTGGTGACGGACATCGCGAAGATGCCGCATCTCCTCATCGCCGGTGCGACGGGCTCCGGGAAATCGGTCTCCATCAATACTTTGATCATGTCCCTGATCTACCGCTACAGCCCGGAGGAGGTGCGGATGATCATGGTGGATCCGAAGGTTGTGGAGCTTCAGGTCTATAACGGCATCCCCCATCTGCTGATCCCCGTTGTGACGGATCCGAAGAAGGCCGCCGCCGCTCTGAACTGGGCGGTCGCCGAGATGAGCGATCGCTATAAGAAGTTCGCGGAGGCCGGAGTCAGGGATCTGAAGGGCTATAACAGGAGGATAGCCGAGCTCGGAGGGGACGCGGCAGCGGAGAAGCTTCCGAAGATCGTCATCATTATCGATGAGCTTGCGGATCTTATGATGGTCTCCGCCCAGGAGGTGGAGGAGGCGATCTGCCGGATCGCGCAGCTTGCCAGGGCCTGCGGCATGCATCTTGTGATCGCGACCCAGAGACCTTCCGTCAATGTCATTACCGGTCTGATCAAGGCGAATGTGCCGTCGAGAATCGCCTTTGCCGTATCCTCCGGGGTGGATTCCAGGACCATCATCGATATGAACGGCGCGGAGAAGCTCCTCGGAAAGGGAGATATGCTCTTCTTCCCCCAGGGGATTCCGAAGCCGGTCAGGGTGCAGGGGGCCTTTGTCTCCGATCAGGAGGTGCAGGATGCGGTGGAATATCTGAAGGAGCACACGGAGAGCGATTACAGCGAGGAGCTGAGCTCCAGCATCGAGAATCCCCTCTCCGGAGAGAGCCGGGCGGAGAGCGACAGGGATGAACTCTTCCGGGAGGCGGGAGAGCTCGTCACCGAGGCGGAGAAGGCCTCGATCGGCATGCTGCAGCGGAGATTCCGTATCGGCTTTAACCGCGCGGCCCGCATCATGGATCAGCTCTCGGATTATGGAGTGGTCGGAGCGGAGGAGGGGACGAAGGGGCGGAAGGTCCAGATGACGAAGGAGGAGTTCCTATCGTTCCTTTCGGAGAGAGAAGGGGAGAGTGCCGCAGGAGGGCGGAAATAGGAAAGAAAAAGAAATAGGAAGCAGGAAAGAGAAAGAAGTGGGAAAGAGGAGATAGAGAAGAGGGCTGAGACAGAAGGCATAGAGCAGAGGGATAGGGATAGAGAGAGGGAGAAAACTTCGTGCAGCAGGAGAAATTATTCTAATTTCTCTGGTTTATACATCAAGCAAGGAG
>ERZ772960.2901-NODE-2901-length-11988-cov-2.492500_pt1 | contig 11988 bp, 9 predicted proteins | sample MGYA00580678_ERZ772960 | MGnify/ENA primary metagenome ERZ772960 (study PRJEB29015, sample SAMEA2737930) | human oral metagenome | biome: human oral; feature: human-associated habitat; material: dental | place: China | collected 2059 ...
GGAACAACACCTATTATAGAATATTCTCCCTCAGGATCTTTTACCGAAATATTTTCATTATCTAAAGATTTATTTAATTTTCCGATTCTGTGGTCTTTAAATACGCCTTTATCTCTAAATCTGCCCATATACTTATTATCAAAGAAAAGATTAAAGCCTGCAGACATATATATATCCGAGAGATCGTCCTCAGTCTTTGCATTCATTATCTCAGATTCTATAGCATCCATACCCATACTTGCCGCATTAAGATTATAGTTTATCTTATAATCCTGACTCTCTACAAACTTTTCAAAGCTTTCAATAAACTGCATTCTCACAGGACATGGCAAGATACCCTTTATAGATACTTTAGCATTTTCGTCAACATTTTTTACAATCCCGTTGTTGTCCGTCATGTCCGACTTTCTCTCGATAGCCTCTACTAACTGCTTCTCGAAAACATCCACATTTATATTCTTACTCTTAAGTGCCGTCTCAATGCTCAAAAGCTTTCCCATGGATTTTCTCATCATATCATTCTTCAGATTTTCAAATCCAGCATTTGCAAGCACCTCTATAAGCTCAGGATACTTCTCGGTAACATCATACACTTTATCTTTTATATCAAAATATTTGTTCATATATTCTCCTTTACAATCTAAATCCCTATGGATATCTGTAAGTGTTTTCATTCTAATTTTTATATATAAAAAAGTCTGTAACTATTGTTAAATGAGAAAGTATTTATTGTGTTTTACTTATACACTAAAAAGCCAAGTTGCATATACAGCTTGGCTCCAAATTATATTTATTTAAAATCTGTTATCTTACAAGACAGGGCTTCTTTGGATTGAATTTCCATCCCGGGATAAGATACTGCATTACAACAGAGTCATCTCTTCCACCAAGACAATGCTCATTATAAAGCTTATTAGCTTTAAGTACTTGATCCATATCTATTTCTATACCAAGCCCCGGCTTCTTCAAAACGGCTACACAACCGTTAACAATCTGAAGCGGCTCTTTTGTAAGTCTCTCAATACCTTCCTGCCAAATCCAGTGTGTATCAAGTGCATTGTACTTACCCGGAACGGCGGCACCTACCTGTGTAAACATTGCAAGTGATATATCAAAGTGGTTATTTGAATGACTTCCCCAAGTATATCCGAAGTCATGACACATCTGTGCAACTCTTACAGAACCCGACATTGTCCAAAAATGCGGATCGGCCAATATAATATCTACCGCTTGTGACTCAAGCGAATGTCCCACTTCTCTCCAATCTGTAGCAATCATATTTGTAGCAGTGGGGAAGCCTGTTCTTCTTCTAAACTCAGATACAATCTCTCTTCCTGAGTATACACCCTCTGCACCACATGGATCCTCACAGTATGTAAGTATACCATGCATATCCTTAACATATTCTACAGCCTCTTCAAGCAACCATCCACCGTTCGGATCAAGGTCTATTCTGGCATTTGGAAACTCCTTTTTCAATGCACGGATAACATCCATCTCTTCATTTCCCGCTAAAACACCACCCTTTAACTTAAAATCTTCAAAACCGTACTTTTCTTTAGTAGCTTTAGCCATTGCAACAATCTTGTCGGCAGTAAGTGCTTCTTCATGGCGAAGTCTATACCAGTCGCAGTCAGAATCAAGCTCAGAATCATAAGGTAGGTCGGTCTTATTCCTATCACCTACAAAAAACAGATATCCAAGCATTCTAACTTTATCTCTTTGTTGTCCGTCCCCTAAAAGCTCACATACAGGTACTCCAAGATGCTTGCCTAACAGATCCAGGCATGGTGCTTCAATAGCTGTAATTACATGTACACCTGTACGAAGATCAAATGTCTGATTTCCTCTAACATCCACTTCACCCCTTGAGTCAAGATATGCTTTCACTTTCAAAAGCATACTCTTGTACTCACTTATCTTTGTACCCTCCACTATAGACTTTACCTCGTTGAGGGCATCTGTGATTTTCTTTCCTCCGGGTACCTCACCAACCCCAAGTTCTCCGTTTGAATCTGTAAGTATTACAACATTTCTTGTAAAGAACGGTGCATGGGCACCGCTAAGGTTCAGTTCCATACAATCTTTTCCTGCTACCGGATATACTTCCATTTTTGTAATTACAGGTACACTCATCTTTTTACCTCACTTTAATATAAAATCTTCACAGACCACATCTGTGATAAACATATACAAATCTTGCTACCATATCAGGTGATAGGTGCAGGATTAAATATCGCCATAAAGTTATACAATTTATAATACTCTGCATAGCTTTGCTTTTTTCCGCCTGCTACATCTATTATATAATCAAATAATACTCTTCCTATATCTGCTATACTCGCTTCACCTTTTGCTACAGGTCCTGCATTTACATCTATTAAATCCATCCATTGATTTTTCATATCATCTCTTGAACAAACCTTGATAACAGGTGAAATTGCAAGATTATACGGTGTTCCCCTACCTGTCATAAAAACCTGTAATCCGATACCCGATGCCACCTGACATGGACCGCATACAAGGTCTGAAGCAGGTGTTGCAGCATATATAAGTCCATGCTTACTTGGTTTTTCCGCCGGCGACAGTACTTCAACTATTGGTGAAGTTCCGGATTTGGCTATTGAGCCCATAGCCTTTTCTACGATATTTGCAAGTCCGCCCTTTTTATTGCCGGGAGTAGGATTTGCACTTCTGTCAACATCACCCTCTAACAGATAATTGTCATACCATCTCATCTCTGAAGCCAGTTTTTTTACAACATCCTCACTGATACATCTCTCTCCTATAAAATGTACACCGTCTCTAACCTCTGTTACTTCAGAGAACATTACAGTGGCACCACCTTTTACAAGCATATCAGCCGCATATCCGGCGGACGGGTTTGCACTTACTCCTGAAAAAGCATCAGAACCGCCACATTGCATACCTACAAGCAAATCTGAAAGCGGCAATTCTTCCCTTCTTCTTTCATTTAAGATGGCAAGCTTTTTATCGGCCATTTCCATTATTGCAGTCATCATAGCTTCAAAACCTTTACACTCCTGCAATATAATCACATTTTCCGGTGTATTATCCTCAGGATCAAGCAACATATCCGGTGTAAGCTTTTCACAGCCAAGTGCTACCGCCATAACCACTCCACCAAAGTTTGGATGATGCACAATATTTTTCAATGCACGAATAGGAATATGTGCTTCTCTTGCTTTTATAGCTACACCACAGCCATATGCATGATTGACTGCCACAACATTGTCTACATTTGGATATTTGGGCAAAAGTTCATGCTTTATCCTCTCAACCGCCACATCCAAAACTCCTGAAACGCATTGTACAGTAGTCTGTATTCCAAGGATATTTCTGGTTCCGGCATATCCACCGTTCGGATTTTTATATCCAAGCCATGTCTTTACAGGCGGATCCGGCAGCTTATTCATAGGTACTATATTCTTACCCCATTCCATATCATCAAGTGACGGCGGGCTTGGAAGTCTTAACATAAACTCATTTATCCAATATCCCTTTTTTATATCTTCAAGAGCATATCCCAAAATTACACCATATCGTATTATCGGCTCATCTTTTTTAATATCTTCAATTGCTATCTTGTGAGCCTGTGGAATATCATTCATAGCAGTCAAATCATCATATATCTTTGTACCTGCCTTAATTTCCTCCACAGCAATAGCTACATTATCTTCATCTTTTATCTTTACAAGCAAATTAGCCATTCTTTTCCTCAATTCAGATTAAAACTTAAATAAATTCAACCCTATTTCCTCAACAAACTCTCGCTCAACTACTATCTCTACAACATTCAATACTATCTCTGCCGTTGCACCGACTATAGCCTTATTTAAGTGTCCTCCGACAAACTCATTTGTAAGTACATTTCCAACAGACATATGAACATGTATATATGGTTTATGTTCTTTTCTACTTAGACTCCCTACCAATGAAGTTATCTCAAAGTCACCTATAAGCCTTTTTGAATGGTATTTCTTTGCTGATGTATCAAAAATGCCAAGTTCAATATCATTTACCGCACCCAATCCGCTTATAGATGCAAATAAAATATTTTCTTTTTCACTTAAACTAAGTAATTCTTTTATTATATCCTCACCTTTGTCAACTCTGACAATAACGGTATTCCTCTGTCTTTTATATTCCATTCCCTCACCTATATCTTAAATGAGCCACCATGATATACATGATGGCCAATACATATAATAATATCTGACGGTTAAACTACAGAAGTCCGGCTTCTTTCATTGTCTTTTTATATCCTTCAAGTGCTTTACCTTCCGGAGTAGGCAAATTCGGTCTATATGGCTTACCTACATCTCTACCTCTAAGGTTTGCCATATCCTTTGCTGCTACAGGAAAGCTTCCGGCATCCATCGAAAGTCTTACAGGATTAAGCTTAAACTGTGCCTCAAGTGAACCTTCAATATTTCCTGCAACATACTTATTGTAAATATCTGTTATAAGTTCCGGCATAAAGTTTGCGGCTGTACATACACCGCCCACTGCACCATGACACATAGATGCATAAAGAAGTGTATCCTTTCCACCGAATACTTTAAATCCAAGATGTCTTGTTCTTCTTATAAATTCGGATGTCTGTGTAATATCACCGCTGGTATCCTTCATACCTACAATATTCTCACAATCTGTAGCCAATCTCTCTACCAGATTTGCAGACAAAGTATAACCTACTCTTCCGGGATTATTGTATAAAAGCATTGGCAAATCGCTTACAGAATCTGCAATATCCTTAAAATGATGATAAAGCTCTTCTTCATTCGGCTTTAAAAACATTGGCTGTAACACTGATATACCTGCTGCACCGTTTCTTTTTGCCATCTGTGCAAGGCGTATGCATTTCTTTGTACTGATAGCACCAATCCCGAAGTATATCGGAACCCTTCCCCTTGCCTGATCAAGCATAATCTTTAGACCTCGCTCCATCTCATCTTCTTCAAGCATATAAAACTCGCCATTGCTTCCAAATGCTAAAATACCAAGTACACCTCCATCAATTACATAATCTACCTGGTCACGCATTTTTGCCTCATCAATTAACTCGTTTTTATCTATTGGGGTAATGATTGGTACCACTACTCCCTTTATAAAATCAGTATTCACTTTTTTCACCTTTGACTATTTTACAATGCTGGTATTTGAAACCTTCTCATAGTATTTTACAATTGAACTGTGGTCATTTTTCTCAAGTCCGTCAACCTTAAGTCCCTGCATAATCTCCATAAGCTGTGCTGTAAGAGGTGCCGGTGAATTGATTGCATGAGATGCATTAAGTGCATTAGTAAGATCCTTTATATGAAGTTCTATTCTAAATCCCGGCTTATAGTTACCCTCAAGCATCATAGGTGCCTTAGCATCCATAACAGTTGAACCTGCAAGACCGCCTCTAATTGCTTGATATACAAGTTCAGGATCTGTTCCTGCCTTCTTTGCGAATGTAAGTGCCTCAGCTACAGCAGCAATATTTATAGCGACTATCATCTGATTTGCAAGTTTTGCAACATTACCTGAACCAAGCTCACCGACATATACCACCGAACCTGCCATAACCATAAGCATATCATAATACTTGTCAAAAAGTTCCTTCTTGCCTCCACACATAACAGAAAGTGTTCCGTCAATAGCTTTCGGCTCACCACCTGAAACAGGGCAATCCATCATCTCAATGCCCATCTTAGCAAGCTCGGCTCCGATAGACTTTGACTCGGTAGGGTCAATTGAACTCATATCAATAACTACAGTTCCCGGCTTAGCTCCTTCAGCTACTCCACCTTCTCCAAGTACTGCCGCTCTTACATGAGGGGAATTGGGAACCATTGTGATAACCTGCTCACAAGCCTCTCCGACTTCCTTGCCGCTCTTTGCTTCCTTAGCTCCTACAGCTACAAGTTCTGCAACCGCTTCTTTATTAAAATCAAAAACTACAAGCTCATGACCTGCTTTAACAAGGTTCTTTGCCATTGGCTTTCCCATAATTCCTAAACCGATAAATCCAATTTTCATTTTGACCATCCTTTCAAAACAAATGTCTAACTTCTCTCGCATTATAGTTAAAATAAAAAGTTAATTCAATAGTAATATTTAACTAATGATTTTTATATTTATATACAATATGCTTGATTTTATTTATTTACTTCATTGTAGTTTCAATACGATTTCATGCAGTTTCAATATGTTTCATTCAATTCTCAAGATCATACTTTTTCATCCACCTCCATAATGTTGCTTTGCTTATTCCAAGCTCTTTTGCTGTAAGTACTCTGTTTCCTTCATATCTTTTTAGGGCAGCTTTTATTTTAGCAGCCTTTTCTCCCTGAACAATATCCACATCATGAATATACAAAACATCCAACAGTTCTTTAACCGCTTTTTCTTCTATACTTCTTTTTGTTGCTGTCAGTATAAGTCTCTCTATAAAATTATCTAATTGTAAAATATTTCCGTTCCAATCATACTCCATAAGAATATCTTTAGCACCCTTGTTTAAATGATGCAATCTTGAATACTTTTCGTTTATTTTTTTTATTGCGGCATCAATCATTATACTAAGATCCGCTTTTCTCTCTCTAAGTGGCGGAATAAAAAGATTTAACCCTTCAAGTACATAATATAGCTCTTCCAAAATTTCTCCATGTGACAGTAATTCTGATATATTTTTTCTACTTGTGCATATGACTCTTACATCTAAATACTTCGACCTCAGTATTTTATACTTAATTATTTGAAATAAGCTATATTGATTTGCAATACTCATTTTATCTACTTCTTCTATAAGTATAGTACCTCCCTTTGCATCTAATACTGCTCCCTTTTCTCCATATATCAAATCACGTTGTAATGATTCTTCCATACCTTCACAACTAATCATAACAAATGCTTCTTTGCTTCTGGTACCAAAATTGTGTATACTCTGTGCCAAAAGCCTCCTTTCAGTTCCTGTCTCACCTGTTATCATAACGGGAAAATCCGAATTGGCATACAGTTTTGCAAGATGTACTGTTTCATGCATCTTCTTTGACTCACAAACTATATCTTTAAAGTTCCCGGCCGCCACAAACCCTGCTTTATATTTTTTTTGCTCATTCTCAATATTACTTTTTGGACCCAACACTTTATGACAAGATAATATTGCTCCGTCTATACTTCCGTCTACCAGTATCGGAGCAAGCACAGCATAAAAATTATTGCCTGCCACCTTGAAAAAATATGCTTTATTTTCGACTTCTCCTGCTATTATCTGTCTGAAATCATCTGTTGTGATATCTTGTAATATTTCAAATACCGACCTGCCTATAAACTTTTCACCATCTGCAAAGAAGCTTTCCATAATCTTATTTATGACAAGAATCTTTCCGCCGGTGTCTAATTTAATTACTCCTGTAAAAGAATAATCTAAAATTGTCTCAAGCTGTGCATTACTTTTTTTCTCACTCTCCATTGCATGCTTTACATTGTCCGCAATTTTTATTGCATTCTTTAAAGACTCTTCTGTAGTTGACAAAAAAAGAGACGGAATCCCCAAAGATGTTGCCTTATTAACTGCCGTCTCACCTCCAATTATTATATCAACTTGATTTTCATAAGCATTTATAGTTGCCTCTTCAAGTTCGTTCTTTGACTCTTCATAATATATTTTCAAATTTATTTCATATATACTCTCAAAGTATGACATATCACAGAGCATATTTTTTGGTGCAATGACAGCTATAGACGGTCTGTCCTTTTTTATAATTTTTTTTGCCCTTGTAATAAGCAGTGCCATCTCCTGTGCTGTTACCACAATATCTATAACTGTGGCATCTGTGTACTGCTTTATCAATGTAGTATGTAATCCTCTGGCTATAAATATTGAGGTACCGTTTGCAATACATTCTCTTGCCTTTTTTACAACATCTTCCGATTTCACCTCATATAAATTATCAACATGATATTTTTCTTCCTGTAAAATATTGTGGGCCTGGAAAAGCATTGACTCTCTTGGTACAAAAAGCGATATTTTACTCATATTTTATCTTGGTAAGCAACTCCACCCGAAACTATACGAATACATTCGGTAAAGTAATTGCTTTGTCTCCTTTATATTTTAATTTATTTTCTCATAAATATTAAATCCGGTAAATGTTATATACAACACTATGTATTAGTTTTTCTTATACATTCTATTATTATTTATAATTTGATTTAGAAACCTATTTGTATTAAAATATACGTATCAATTAATAATACTGTAAAGAAATATTAAGTATTATTAAAGTTACGTATAGAAATGTGAGGTTTTTATGAGTGAATCAACAAGAATGATGCTTGGACTTGTTATCGGTATCGTAATTATGATAGTCCTGGTATTGAAAACAAAGATTCATACCTTCATTGCACTCCTTTTGGCAGCGCTTATCACAGGTCTTATCGGTGGTATGCCTGTCTCAGATATAAAGGATGCTGCCGGGAAGGTAGCAACAACCGGTGTTATCACCGCTATCAAAGACGGTTTTGGCAGCACACTGAAAAGTACCGGTATCATTATCGGACTCGGTGTAATGATGGGCGGAGTTTTGGAATCCTCCGGTGCCGCAGAACAGCTTGCTTTTACTTTTATCAAGGCAATCGGTAAGAGAAAAGAAGAATGGGCACTTGCACTGACAGGTTGGGTCGTTTCAATACCTGTTTTTGCAGACTCTGCAATCGTTATTTTTGCTCCTCTGGTTAAGGCCATGTCCTCTGTTACCGGTATATCTGTAATAAGTTTGGCTCTTTCATTGGCTTGCGGTTTGCAAATGACCCATTCCATGGTTCCTCCTACTCCGGGACCTTTGACAGCTGCTGCCAACTTAAATGTGGATGTCGGCCAAATCATTATTCTTGGCATGGTAGTTTCAATACCTATGCTTATTGTGATAGTTCCATATTGTAAGTGGGTCGGTAAAAAGATTTACCAAATCCCTAATGAAGACTACTCAGGATATATTCGTAAAGACTATAAGTCAGAATATATAAAAACAATGGAAGAAGTGGAAGGTCTTATAAAGACAAAGAAACTTCCTTCATTCGGTGCTTCTATCGCTCCTATTATTGTTCCTATAATTCTTATCTTTATAAAGACATTCTGGGACTTGTTAGGAAGTAAAACAGGTATCGCACATGATATCATCAGTCTGTTCGGTGAGCCTATTGTTGCGCTTGGTATCGGTACAATACTTGCTATATACGGTCTGGCAGCTAAGGTTGAAAAGGATAAGGTTCTTGACATTATGAATAATGCCATAAAGGACACGGGTATGATTATGCTTATTACAGGTGCCGGCGGTTCACTTGGTAATGTAATCAAAGCAAGCGGCATCGGTGATGTATTAGGTCAGGCTGTTGCCGGACTTCCGATTCCTGCAATACTTATACCATTCCTTATAGCGGCACTTATGCGTATAGCTCTCGGTTCCGCTACTGTTGCTATCACTACAGCATCATTACTTACCGCACCGCTTATGGGCAACTTAAATGCTTCACCACTTATTATGGCAATGGCTTGTTGTGTCGGTGCTATATCATTCAGTTACTTCAATGATAGCGGATTCTGGGTATTCAACGGCATGTTCGGTCTTACAGATATTAAAGACCAAGTAAAATGTAAAACTACCGTTTCCATGATAATGTCCGTTACAGGTATTATCACTCTTGGAATTATATCAATATTTATACACTAAAAATGAGCTGTCACATTACTGTGGCAGCTTTTTTCAACTATTGAATATCCAGTGGCTCTTTTCTTGCAGGTGGTGTAAATACACTGTCAATTGCCTTAAAATCATCCTCATCAAGTGAAGTTTTATCAGCACCTGCATTCAGTATAGTATGAACCTTATTACCTGTTCTTGGTATTGCTATAGTCTTTCCGTTTCTAATATTCCATGCAAGCATCACCTGTGTAATATCACACTCATGTTTTTTTGCTATTTTCTTTAATACCTCTGAATTAAACAACCCTCTTCTAAGACTCCCTGCCTGTGCAAGCGGACAATATGACATAAGATTTACATCATTTTCAATCATCCATGGCAACAAGCTGTACTCAATACCTCTTGAACCTGTATGATAAAGCACTTGATTTACCATACAATTTTTCCCATTTGGAATATTATAAAGTTCTTCCATATCATCTATATCAAAATTTGATACACCCCAAGATTTTATCAATCCTTCTTTTACAAGTTCTTCAAGACATTCAACTGTTTCTCTTAGTGGAGTACCTCCTCGCCAATGATACAAGTACAAATCCAGATATGAAACTTTCATTCTTTTAATGCTGTTTTCACAAGCTCTACGCATATCTGCCCTGTTTGCATTACTCGGTAGTACTTTTGAAACCAGAAAAAGTTTCTCTCTGTCAAAACCTTCTATAGCCTCTCCTACCAATTCCTCACTTCTACCGCTGCCATACATTTCAGCTGTATCTATAAGTGTCATACCAAGATCTATACCTGTCTGTATAGCTTCTATTTCATCTTTTCTTTTTGCTTTACTCTCACCCAGATACCATGTTCCTTGCCCAAGCGCAGGTACAACTATTCCGTTTTTTAATTTTACAGTATTATTCATAAACGCCTCCTAAATGCCTATACTATATAACATGGATATTTTATAACCGTTAATATTCATAATTCAATAATTGATATTTTTTTATCATATATCTTAATTTTACTGTCGTTTTGTGTTATACTCTCTTAAATAAACTATCTAACGGAGTATATATGGATTTAAAGCAATTGGAATATATTATAGCTATAGATAAAGAAAGAAATATATCAAAGGCTGCAAACAGGCTTTTTATTACTCAATCAGCACTAAACCAACAGCTTTTAAAAATTGAAAATGAGTTGGGCACAAAACTCTTTGACAGAAGGCATCCGTTTATGGTTCCGACATTGTCAGGGAAAATATATATAAATACAGCTAAGCGAATGATTGAAATGAAAGAAGACACTTATAAGATAATACGTGACATTGCTAATGAGGATTATGGCGAAATATCTCTGACTTATACTCCTGAACAAGGAGCGACTTTGTTTGCAAATATTTATCCTTACTTTCACGCAAAATATCCTAATATAACCTTCAAAATTACCGAGACAAGAGTAAAAGCCATGGAACAGCTGCTGTTAAACAGAGAAGTAGATATAGCACTGAGCATATATTCAAAGGATATAGGGTTAAAAGGCAGTCTTGAATTTATAGACCTGCACACTGAACAAATACTTGTTGGTGTTCCATCATCAAATCCTGTCTTAAAAACTATAAATGCTGTTTCCGATAACAAATACCCACAAATTGACTTAAATTCACTGGCTGAAGAAAATTTTGTACTTATGTCTACAAATACTTTGATAAGAGATATTATAGATCTATGTTTTAAAGAAGCTTCATTCACCCCAAAAGTTTTATTTGTAACATCCAGTACACCTACTGTATTAAATATGGTCAAACAACAGATTTGTCTTGGCTTTATACCTGAATCTTATATAAATAATACAAATGATATAATATTTTTTTCACTTTCACCTGCCAGATATTGGACCAGATGTATATCATACCTGAAAGGCGGATATCTGACAAAGTCTGAAAAATATTTGATAGAGCTTTGTAAGTTATACTATAGTGGTGAATTATCACAATATGCACTTATTGACAAATAGTATGATATTGTGATCAAAATATGTTTTGAGCCGATACCATCTTACCAAAATATAGTCTATAATAAATCTTACAGAATAATTTTAACATTGTTTTTTGTTAAAGACCACAGATTCTATATATCCTTTAAAGACGGATTTCAGCTTATATACCTAATCATCCTGTGTACTACTCTACCCTTCTTTCTTATACTCTATGGGATGAAACATGTATCAGCCGCTACAGGCGGTATACTGCTTTCACTTAAGAGTGTAATGGCTG
>ERZ772960.2905-NODE-2905-length-11976-cov-2.972318_pt1 | contig 11976 bp, 10 predicted proteins | sample MGYA00580678_ERZ772960 | MGnify/ENA primary metagenome ERZ772960 (study PRJEB29015, sample SAMEA2737930) | human oral metagenome | biome: human oral; feature: human-associated habitat; material: dental | place: China | collected 2059 ...
TAAAACTGTGAAAGCGCGCAAAAGGAGCCGGGATATTCTATTCCATTTTTCTATAAATAGCTTTATTCTCCCGGAAAGCTTTAATCAAAAGGGAAAATGCGTTACAATGGAATGGCAGAAAAATAACAAATAAAGTTTGCTATTTTTTCTTTGTTTGTTCCAGGAAAGAGGAAAGCCTATTTTCTCTTTTTACAATCACTAAGGAGGGCAATATGACAGTACCAGAGAGACTAGCCGCACTACGTAAGCTGATGCGGGAAAAGAACATTGATATGTACATCGTACCGACTGCAGATTTCCATCAGAGTGAGTACGTTGGGGAGCACTTTAAAGCCAGAAAGTTCATCACCGGCTTCTCCGGATCGGCAGGTACCGCGGTAATCACTTTACATGATGCAAAGTTATGGACAGACGGACGGTATTTCCTTCAGGCCGGAAAGCAGTTGGAAGGAACAACTGTAGAACTCATGAAGATGGGTGAGCCGGGTGTTCCGACTCTGACTGCATATCTGGAGGATACACTACAGGCCGGACAGACTCTTTCTTTCGACGGTCGTGTTGTCTCTGTCGGAGAAGGCGAAGAGTACGCTGAAATCGCAAAGAAAAAAGGCGCAAAGGTAGACTACCAGGAAGATTTGATTGATGCCATCTGGAATGACCGTCCTCCTCTTTCCGAAGAGCCGGCATGGTTCCTGGAGGAAAAATACAGCGGAGAAAGCACTGCTTCCAAGCTCTCCCGTATCCGTAAGGAAATGGCTGATGCAGGTTGTGACACCCATATTGTCTCCACGTTGGATGATACCTGCTGGACATTGAATATCCGCGGTAACGATATCGACTTCTTCCCGTTGGTACTCTCTTATGCCATCATCAAGAAGGATAGCTTTGAGCTCTACATTGATGAGAGAAAGCTCGATGATAAACTGAAAGCTCTCTTAAAGAAGGAAGGCGTAAATTTCCACCCCTACAATGCGATTTACGAAGATGTAAAGAAGCTTCCGGCAGGTGCCAATGTCATGATTGATAAGGCAAAGCTGAACTATGCTATCTACAACAACATCCCGGATTCCGTTCATACGGTAAACAAGAGAAATCCGGCAATCCTGATGAAGGCCTTGAAGAATCCGGTCGAGGTCGAGAATATCAAAAAGGCTGAAATCAAGGACAGCATTGCACACGTTCGTTTCATGAAGTGGTTAAAGGAAAATATCGGAAAGACCAAGATCACGGAAATCAGTGCTTCCGCAAAGCTTGATGAATTCCGTGCCGAGATGGGGAACTTCATTCGGGATTCCTTCGAGCCGATTTCCTCTTTCGGACCGCACTCCGCAGTGGTTCACTATACTTCTTCTCCGGAAACCGATGTGGAATTCCATCCGGGAACACTGTATTTAAGTGATACCGGTGCAGGATTCTATGAGGGTTCTACCGATATTACAAGAACCTTTGCACTCGGTGAAATTCCGCAGCAGATGAAGGATGACTTTACGCTTGTTGCCATCAGTAACTTACAGCTTGCAAATGCCAGATTCTTACAGGGTTCTACTGGTCTTACTCTGGATATCCTTGCGAGAAAGCCTTTCTGGGATAGAGATATGAACTTCAATCACGGAACCGGACACGGCGTAGGCTATCTTCTGAATATACACGAAGGTCCTGCAGGCTTCCGTTACAAGTGGAGAGCGGGAGAAACGGAGGAGATTCAGGAAGGCATGGTTCTGACCGATGAGCCGGGTCTCTACATTACCGATTCTCACGGTATCCGTCTGGAAAACGAGCTTCTTGCCAGAAACGGCGCTAAGAATGAGTATGGACAGTTCCTCTACTTCGAGACCATCACTCTGGTTCCTTTCGATCTTGATGCCATCAATCCGGATATGCTGAACGAAGAGAACAAGAAATACTTAAACGATTACCACAAGAGAGTATACGAGGAGATTGCACCGCACTTAAACGACGAAGAGAAAGAATTCCTGAAGAAGTACACAAGAGCAATCTAAACTTCTTGAGCAGTAGATTCTTTCCCTCTCAAAGAAGCATAACAAAAACGGCATGGTCCTTTTCGACCATGCCGTTTCTTATTCTAAAAAAAAATATCTTCATCTTGGCAAATCTTTTTATTTCTTGGACAAGAACTCGTCGATTCCCTTTGCCGCCGCTTTTCCTGCACCCATGGCAAGAATTACAGTTGCTGCACCGGTTACCGCATCTCCGCCGGCATAGACTGCCGTCTTTGTGGTTGCTCCATTCTCCTCTTTCGCAATGATGCATCCCTTCCGGTCTGTATCCAGCCCCTTCGTTGTGGAACTGATCAACGGATTCGGAGAAGTTCCAAGAGACATAATCACAGTGTCGCAGTCCATCGTGTACTCGGAATTCGGAATTTCAATCGGTCTTCTTCTTCCGGATGCATCCGGCTCACCGAGCTCCATCTTTACAATCTTCACTCCGGTTACCCAGTCATTTTCATCGGTAAGAATCTCTACCGGGTTCTGCAGAAGGTCGAAGATGATGCCCTCTTCCTTGGCATGATGTACTTCTTCTTTTCTCGCCGGAAGCTCTTCTTCCGAACGACGATAAACGACATGCACCTCCGCGCCAAGTCTAAGTGCCGTTCTCGCTGCATCCATTGCCACGTTACCGCCGCCGACTACAACAACCTTCTTTCCGACCTTCATCGGCGTGTCCGCATCCTCACGGTATGCCTTCATCAGATTGTTTCTGGTTAGGAATTCATTTGCGGAAAATACGCCATTTGCCGTCTCACCGGGTATATTCATAAACTTCGGCAGTCCCGCACCGGTTCCCAGGAATACGGCATCAAAGCCTTCTTCATTTAGAAGCTCATCTACCGTGATGGAACGTCCTACAAAAACATTTGTCAGAATCTTTACCCCGAGTTTCTTTACATTCTCAATCTCCGGTCCTACTACCTTCGTCTTCGGAAGACGGAACTCGGGAATACCATACTGTAATACGCCGCCCGGTTCATGGAAAGCCTCAAAAATCGTTACGTCATAGCCCAGCTTTGCGAGGTCTCCCGCACAAGTAAGACCGGAAGGACCTGCACCGATGACAGCTACTTTCTTTCCGTTCGGCTGACCTGCCTTCGCGGCCTGATAGCCATGCTCTCTTGCCCAGTCTGCAACAAAACGCTCCAACTTTCCGATAGCAACCGGCTCTCCCTTGATACCGCGGATACAAACGCCTTCACACTGTGTCTCCTGAGGGCACACTCTTCCGCAAACGGCGGGAAGCGCGGAGGAACGGGCGATGACCTCAGCCGCTTTCTCGATATTTCCTTCTTTCACCTCATGAATGAATTCATTAATCTGAATCGATACGGGACAACCTACCACACACTTCGGATTTCTACAATTCAGGCAACGCTCCGCCTCTTCCTTCGCTTCTTCCTCCGTATATCCCAAACATACTTCTTCAAAATTCTTCGCACGAACCTTCGGTTCCTGTTCTGCTACCGGAACTCTCTTCATCATATTAGCCATACTTTTCCTCCCTTAGTTGCAATTTCCGCATCCACCATGGGACTTCTCTGCTTCCAACAGTTCCAGAAGAGCTTTTCCCTCTTCCGTCTTATAGGTCTGCTGCCTCTTCATGGCTAAGTTAAAGTCAACAAGATGGCCATCAAACTCCGGACCGTCTACGCAAGCAAACTTGACCTGGTCTCCTACAACCAGACGGCAGGCACCGCACATTCCGGTTCCGTCAATCATAATCGGGTTCATCGAAACGATGGTCGGAATGCCCAGTTCTTTCGTGGTAAGCGCTGCAAACTTCATCATGATTACCGGTCCGATAGCGATACAACGCGTATAGTGCTTTCCTTCTTCATTCACAAGTCGCTTCAATACATCGGTAACGACGCCCTTTGCTCCATAAGAACCGTCATCTGTCGTAACATAGACGTTCTTTGCAACGGAACGGAGTTCCTCTTCCATAATAATAAGGTCTTTATTTCTTGCTCCGAGAATGACATCGGCTTCAATTCCTCTTTCATGAAGCCACTTTACCTGTGGATAAACAGGAGCTGCTCCGACGCCTCCTGCAATAAAGATAATATTTTCTTTCTCCAACTCTTCCTTAGACATCTCAACAAGCTCGGACGGACGTCCCAAAGGTCCCACGATATCCGTAAAGAAATTGCCTTCTTTCAAGTGACTGAACTTCTCGGTCGATGCTCCAATCACCTGAAAAACGATGGTAATGGTTCCTTTCTCTCTGTCATAGTCCGCTATGGTCAGAGGAATTCTTTCTCCAAGCTCCCCCAACTTCGCGATCATAAACTGCCCGGGCTCCGCTTTACGCGCAACAAAGGGTGCTTCCACATCCATGAGCCAGTCCTTATCAACGAGATGCTCAACTCTAGTGATTTTGTACATGCTCTCCTCCATATCCAGTAGCTAATACGTATAAGGTAACAAATTCTGAAAAAAATCCTTATTTGCCTATTATAGCAAAATACATTGCATAGAGATGTTTTTTTTTAGTGCAGTTCTCCAAGGAATCAGCCTGCAAAGCTCTCTTTTCCCTCTTTCTAAACTTAAACGAGATATCGCACGCTTTGGGAGCGATACTCGTTATGAACAAAAAAGAGACCCGAAAAATCCTATCCGATTTTTCAGGCCTTTCTTCTTCTCTATATTGTTTCAAAGCTTAGAAAGCCAGTTTCTCGTCAAAGTATTCCTTTAATTTCTCAATGGGAATACGCTCCTGCGCCATACTGTCCCGTTCTCTTACGGTCACGGCATGGTCTGTCTCCGATTCAAAATCATAGGTCACACAGAACGGCGTTCCGATCTCATCCTGTCTTCTATAACGTTTTCCAATATTTCCCCGATCATCATATTCCGTCATATAGTACTTGGAAAGTTCCTCATGTACCTTCTCCGCTCCTTCTCCGAGCTTCTTGGAAAGCGGAAGAACGGCAAGCTTAATCGGAGCAATCGCCGGATGGAAATGAAGAACGGTTCTTTCGTCCCCGCCTTCCAGTTCCTCCACATCATAGGCTGCGCAAAGGAAAGCCAGCGTTACGCGGTCCGCACCGAGAGAAGGCTCAATGACAAATGGAAGATAATGCTCGTTGGTCTCATCATCGAAGTACTTCATATCCTGCCCGGAAACCTCTTCATGGCGGGATAAGTCATAATTCGTCCTGTCCGCGATTCCCCAAAGCTCTCCCCAGCCGAAGGGGAAAAGGAATTCCAAATCCGTCGTTGCCTTCGAATAGAAAGAAAGTTCTTCCTTCTCATGGTCTCTCGCACGAAGCATTTCTTTCTTCATACCAAGACTATAAAGCCAGTTCTGACAGTAGTCCTTCCAATAAGAAAACCATTCCAAATCGGTATCCGGCTTACAGAAAAACTCCAGTTCCATCTGTTCGAACTCTCTTGTACGGAAAGTAAAGTTTCCCGGTGTAATCTCATTTCGGAAAGACTTTCCAATCTGCGCAATACCGAAGGGCAGTTTCTTTCTCGCCGTTCTCTGCACATTCTTAAAGTTTACAAAAATGCCCTGTGCGGTTTCCGGACGAAGATAAACGGTGTTCTTCGCGTCTTCCGTCACGCCCTGGAAGGTTTTAAACATCAGATTGAACTGTCGAATCGGCGTAAAATCATGCTTTCCGCAAGACGGACAGGGAATATTTTTCTCTGCGACAAATTTCTCCATATCGGCATTGGACCAGGCATCTACCGAACCCTCAAGAGCAATGCCGTTTGCCGCACAGAACTCCTCTATCAGCTTATCCGCACGAAAACGCTCATGGCATTCTTTACAATCCATCAAAGGATCCGAAAAACCGGCAAGATGACCGGAGGCAACCCAAGTCTGCGGATTCATCAAAATCGCACAATCGATTCCTACATTATACTTGGACTCCTGCACAAACTTCTTCCACCAGGCCTTCTTGATATTATTTTTCAGTTCCACGCCCAGATTGCCATAGTCCCAGGTATTCGCCAGTCCGCCATAAATCTCCGAACCGGGGTATACAAATCCTCGCGACTTTGCCAAGGAAACAATCGTGTCCATCGTATAATTCTTTGCCATATTTCCCCCCTTCTCTTGCCCAAGTTAAAACCAAAGCAAGCGGGAAGCACTTTCTTCCAAGCCTTCTGCCGTTCTCTAAAATGCTTCCAAACCATCCGTTTTAATACGCTCTAGTCTAACTTCTTTTTCTATAAAAATCCAGTCTTAAACCTGTTTGAAATAAATAGACTAAAACAAATCCTATTGTAATATCATTCTAACGCACAGAATAAAACTCATCCCATTCCATTCGTATTTTCCCTTATTCCACTTTCAGCTCTATCCCCATTTCCAAGGCACGCTCCTGATAGACTTCATTCATCTCTGCTGTCAACACCAGGCGCTTCTTGGCATATTTTCCTCCAAAGCGATGTGCCACTGTATCCAGTTCATAAAGAGCATGTAAGCACTGCTGGGGAGATAGCTTTCCGCTCTTGCAGGAAATAAAGCCGGGAATATAGCCATGAAGAGACAGGACATCGATTTCATTTAACACATCTATTCCGGATGGGCCTTCCAGCACCCCATCCCAGTCCAGGTGCACTCCCACTCGGCACTCATCACTATGCCCTTTTTCCTGCAAATAAGTATAGAGCTCTAAAATACTGCCTCCATCCCAAAGATATCCCTTAATCGTCTTGTTCTTAAAGCAAAATTGATATTTCCCCTCAGAATGTTTTAAATCAAGAATCGCTCCTGCCTGGGTCAAATCCTCCATAATTTGATAAAACTTTTTGGCAGACTTTAATTTGTTGGAAGAACCCGCCAGTGCCTTCAGCACCGTACTTTCCTTTCGATACACTCGGCCTTCCTCATCAGGGCTCATATTTTCTCTTAAAAACTCTGAAAAAGGATTCCAATACTCCGAATGAAGCTTCATCACCTTCCAAATTTTTAAAATATCCTCCCGGTTTTCCTCGTCAGGAACTTCTTTTATTTCTTTTTGCAGCTTATAGTTAATGACCCCGCCGTGCATTTCAATCAGTTTGTCCAGAGACATGGGAACAAGTCGTTTTACCGCTATACTGCTGATGTTTTTACCTTCTTTCGCATCGGGGCACACTGTATTGGACTCGTCATCATCCTGTTTATCTCTGTTCAAAGCCTCTGTATCCCACTCATCGTAATGCGATGATTCTGCGTCCAACTCCAAAAGCTTTCCTTTGAAAATATCAAACATGTGCATAGGGGTTTCATATTCACGGGACAACATACCAAAGGCCACCAGCATCAGGCTTTCTCCCCCGGTAATGTCGAAAAAGAGCTTGGCATTTCGGCTAAGCTCCAGTTCTATCTCCTTTCGCATCGTCTCTAAAACCGACTGCAAATTGCTTTCCGACAAAGGCAAAAAGACAACGCTTTCCACAGCACAGTATTTTCTCAGAAATTTCTCCGTCTTTTCCTTCTGAGAGATAATGTCCTCCTGATTTCCGAAAAATACCAGCTTATCCACCTGAAAATGCATTGCGGTAATGACATTTTCAATAGGCTCTCGGCTAAGAAATTCAAAAACAACTACCATGCTGTCGCTCCTTATGCTTATTGTACCGTCTATTTCTCTTCCTTATGCAAGGCGTGATTTCATATTTTTTACAACATCCCATAAGTCCTTATCCAAAATAAAAGGCTCTGAAAATGCATTGACTACAATTCCTGATAGGTTTTGTTCATGATTGGCTGCCAGCGTAATGACATTTAAAAAATGTTGCTGTATCTTGGAGAGCCGATTTCCGTACTCTCCCATAGCTTCCGGATTGGAGAAAATAGGAAAAAATAGATCTTCATCGTATTTTAAAATATCCGGTTTAAATTTACACTGATCTTGTGTTTCAAATATACTGCCAACTATACTTTTCGATTCAGCCTCGGGTTGTTCTATCAAATCCTTCATTCGAGATTCATCTCTATCACTCATAACAAAATCACCCGGAATCCAAACATAGCTATCTCTTAATATTTCTAATATATCCAAAAAATGATCTTGATTCTTTTCCCGAATAAAGTTGTGAATCGAAGACTCTAACATCGTTCCATCTTCCAAATCCTCCGCGGTAATCTTTTGGCTGGGATTCATATTGGAACAAAGTGCAATACCTCCATTTTCATCCTCGTGAATAAAGAAAGCTATCTTTTCTCCTATGTGATAGGAAAAATTTTGTTCTGGCTCATTAAGTAGTGTCCCTATAATTTGATTCTCCATAAGTCCCTCTATCCGAACCCAACAAGCTTCCGGCTTCTTTCTCTCTTTGAGTAAATAAACCAGCACGTCATCAGGATATTCAGGACTTCTAAATGCATCTAATACTTTCATTTTTCGCGATTCTTGAATGTCCTCCTCTACAGCATAGTCATCCAAGATACCTATTTGAAAAGCAAATCTTTTCCTAAGTTCGCCGTTCCTATCCTCCAAAAAACATATATTTTCATCTTTGATAGCTCCAATTCGAATTTTAGAAGATATATCCGTTCTTGGCTCAAAAATATGAACTTCCTCAGCTTCTTTAGATGATAGAGCAAGAACTTCCAAGCTTAGGCCGGCTTCATGGTCTATATACCCATAGCAGAGAATAAAATTGGCTAAATCCACTCCCGGATACTCTTCCACTACTTTTCTCAATTTATCATTCATGGAAACAAGCCAAAAATTATCGCTTATCTTTCGAAAATCTATATTCTTGGAGCGCATACTACCTCCTTCAAAAACTATGTCTCAAAATAATGATTGCATCTCGTCATTGTAAAATACATCTCTTCCATGCAAATACCATCCATTCTATTTCAGCAATGCGCATTTTTTTACTTTGCTTACTCTCAAATGTATTTTTCACCGGAAGAAGTCCGTTTAAACTGCCCAAATGGCTGATTAGAGCATTCCGAATAATAATCATCTACCAATATATTTTGAGCTATAAAAATCACTCCTTTTTCTTGACTTCTATGCCTGCTTGTTTCGCATAATCCACCATATATTTAGAAAGAACGCTTGCCATTTATTTAGTGCAGAATACTTATCTTTGTTTTCCATACTTTCCCTTCCCCGATTAACGAAACTCGGTCAAAACTTTGACACTATACTTCCGATAAACTTCTAATTTCATTGATAGATTGCTCTAATTGAATCCTAGCGAGGCCTCAGCTTGGAATGACGAAAATGTAAAAACATTATAATGGATAGTGAAAGGCAAAAGAAGATTTTTGTTCGATATAACGGACAAAAATCTCGTTTAAAAAAAATATATCAATATAATAATTAGAAACGCAAAGTGAACCTATTGAATCTCAACCTGCTACATCTTTTTTAAAATATCTTTTGATTCAATAATACATTACTGAATTAAAATTATCCCCGCATACGTGCGAAGCAAATTTGTTTTAATTTTCTCCGCAGCAATGTCCTTGCCATACTCAGCCATAATCTTGTCAATCTGTTCCTGTTCGAGCCCAAGCTCCTTCAAAAATTCGTTTTTCATAGTCTCTCCTTTCACACATAGGTTGTTTTAGGGCTTTAACCAGCGCCCCGTAAATTATCCGCCTTTAATGGCTCGGATTCCAGACAAATAAAAAGACACCCTTCCAAATGGGAAGGTGCCGATTTAACGTAGTATTTACTTATTCAGTACGTTATCTTCATAAATCCTATCACGTACTTTCTGCATTTTACGTCCTTCATCTGAATAGTCGTAGTAATCGGGCGGGGCAAAACCGTTTGTTGCAAGCCATCTATCTATTTCCATGAGCACCTCCCGAGTATCACCATTATCCAGTGAATCTTTTGGAATTTTATCAGCCAAATACTCTTGGCTATCTTTGCTTATAATCATTTTACCCTCCTGTTTGATTTGTCTGAATAATTTTATTATCTTTTACACTAATTACCACAGAACAATTATCCCCAAAATACTGTCTTCTAATGTCTCCATCCGGTAACCTGAATGCCGGGTCTGCTCTACCAGCCTTAAGCGTCTTCATCACATCTTCTATAGGGACTCCCTGCCTCATTCCTTTATGTTGGGTTGAAGTTTGACCTATTACTCGGCTGATAAAGTGTGTTGCGTAACTCTCAATGAATATGCCGTCAAATGTCTTTAATCCTATAACTTTATCTTCCACCACTTGAGCTATATTATCATAAACTGTATAGCCCGTCAGAACATGAATTTCACCTTTTTCTACAGTGTGATTATACCCTTTAAGCAAAATATATTCTTGTGTTCTTTTTATACCTCGCTTCGCTATACTTATCTACTGTGTTTAAGGTTGTTTCACTATGTCCTTTAGCCATTGGCGGTGCTTCTTTTCTTTCTCCCAAAGCCATTTCTGATATTCTTTCTGGCTGGGTACCACGCGTCCTCGGAGATCGTAATGTATTCGCTCTCTCCGCTCCGGCAAATTAAAGGTTTTGCAAAATGCCTTGTACTCATCAAGCTGTGCCTAATATTTGCACCGCTCACTTTTTATATTTTTCTTGTCGACTTCTCCTTATTCGAGAAGCTTAACCATTTCCCTCTGCGCACACACGTTTATTTCTATACAGTGTTGTTTCTGCGTAGCATTATAGGAATTGTAACCTCTACCACGAAAATCCTCATTTCGTGTATCTTGTGCATTTTTCTCTGCAATCTACTCTTCCATATATATTCACTCAGAGCCCTCAAAGAATGGATAAGACTTGTACCGACAATTCCACCTAAGGGTTCATCCCCGCATATGCGGGACAAATCCATGCCCTTTGTCCTCTTCACCCTTGCCGTGAGGATCACCCCTGCATACACAGGACAAATTCATGGTCTTACATCAATGGAAGATGGTATGTGGGATCATCCCCGCATACGCGGGACAAATTCTGAATAAAGCGGTTTCTATACCAACTCATCAGGATCATCCCCGCATACGCGGGACAAATTGTAAGCCCTTTTCGCTTCAAAGAAGTTAAGTAGGATCATCCCCGCATACGCGGGACAAATCGGTACGAGGATATAAAGCCACACTAAAAGGTAGGATCATCCCCGCATACGCGGGACAAATATATACCTTGCTATAAAACCACTATCTAGCACAGGATCATCCCCGCATACGCGGGACAAATCAGATAGGCTTTAACTACAACGCGGATCCGATAGGATCATCCCCGCATACGCGGGACAAATAGCCTCCCATTTTCAGGATTACAGAATCTGCAAGGATCATCCCCGCATACGCGGGACAAATCTTTATCGCTTTCTCGGAACAGGGCTCGGAGTGGGATCATCCCCGCATACGCGGGACAAATTTAATGATCTATCAGAGGACAACATCTTAACCAGGATCATCCCCGCATACGCGGGACAAATAGAAAATAGAGTCCGCAGTTGCAGCGCTGATGGGGATCATCCCCGCATACGCGGGACAAATCAGAAGTATGAGAAGGAGCTTTGCTCTGATGCAGGATCATCCCCGCATACGCGGGACAAATCAGGCTCTCCGTCTTCCGTTATCCCTTCACCGGGGATCATCCCCGCATACGCGGGACAAATGGGTCGAAATCGTGATTGTCTGTATCTAAGTAGGGATCATCCCCGCATACGCGGGACAAATCATTGGTGACTTGCTTTCCTGCATTACTGATGAGGATCATCCCCGCATACGCGGGACAAATGGCACACATGCCGTGTTATTTACAACGAGTAAGGGATCATCCCCGCATACGCGGGACAAATTACTAATAGGCAAGGGAAGGGTTCGCCCTTCCAGGATCATCCCCGCATACGCGGGACAAATACTTAAAGATCCCCTAAAATAAAGAGCCTTACGGCAGATTATGGCAAAATTTATTCACTTTTGTTGCCAATTCATAAGTCAATTTAGCATCTTCCAAGGCTCTATGCAACTGCTCTTTTTGTATTCCATAGCTTTGTAGCGAAGTTTCCAGCTTATAATTTTTCTGAAATG
>ERZ772960.2911-NODE-2911-length-11953-cov-5.801731_pt1 | contig 11953 bp, 12 predicted proteins | sample MGYA00580678_ERZ772960 | MGnify/ENA primary metagenome ERZ772960 (study PRJEB29015, sample SAMEA2737930) | human oral metagenome | biome: human oral; feature: human-associated habitat; material: dental | place: China | collected 2059 ...
GATAAAAAGCGACGGCGATATTTCAGACGGCGCTTTTTATCGTACCTCCTTATTAAAAATAATTCATATAAAGAACTTACGTAATAAGTCCCATTTCTTTCAAAAGAATACGAAGCGCTTCCCGCTGCTCGCCGCTCAACGGCCGTATCGGCGGCAGGCACTTCCCCGCATTGTACCCCTCAAGTTCCAAGCCTTCTTTAATAACTTCCGGAAAGGTTCCCATATTGCATGCAATGCGAAGCGGATTAAGCGCAAACTGCGCATCAAGGGAGCCCTTAAAATCGCCCGCTTTGAATTTATCGTAGATATCAGCGACGAGACGCGGCGCCACATTTGCGCAGGATGCGATGGAACCGGCCGCACCGGAACACAGTCCCGCATAGATAAGCGTGTCGCGTCCGATTAAAACGCTGAACTTGTCATTGTCTTTTGTAAGCCGCAAGTATTCAGCCGAATTCGTAAAATCTCCGGTACTGTCTTTGATGCCGATGATATTATCGATTTCGGCGAGACGGGATACGGTACGGGGTTCTATCGTTACGTTCGTTTTCGGCTTATTGTTATACATGATGACCGGAAGCTTTGTATTTTCCGCAATCGTTTTGTAATACTCGTATAATTCATCCTGCGTTTGAGAAATAAACATCGGGGTAAGGACGGAGACGGCATCGAAACCGACATCTTCGGCGATATGTACGCGCTCTATCACCCCCCTCGTCGTAATGTGGCTTGCACCCGCGTAGATCGGAACGCGGCCGCGCACTTCATCTTTTGTCGCTTCAAATATGCATCGTATCTCATCCGTATCGAACGCATAGAATTCGCCGGTCGTGCCGAGAGGAAAAATACCGTGTACGCCGCACTCGATCAAATGATTGACAATCTTCCTGAAAGCTTTTTCATTGAACTTTCCGTCATCGGTAAACGGCGTTACAACCGGCGGAATGATTCCGTAAGGTTTAAACATCGCACAACTCCTCGCTGTATGTTACCTGACCAAACAGGGTTTTTTAGGATCGAATTTCCAATTCGGAATAAGATATTGCATACCGACGCTGTCGTCCCGGCCGCCAAGACATTCCTCGATATAGAGTTCATGCGCTTTTCGTATCCGCTCCATATCGGGCTCGATTCCCAATCCGGGCTTTGCAGACAATTCGATATATCCGTCTTTTATGGAAAGCGGCTCCTTTGTAAGACGTTCGGTGCCTTCCTGCCAAATCCAGTGCGTATCGATTGCGTTCAGATTTCCCGGCACCGCAGCCGCCGTATGTGCGATCATCGCGAGCGAAATATCGAAATGATTGTTCGAGTGCGAACCCCATGTCATGCCGAACTCGCTGCACAGCTGTCCGACCCGTACCGCTCCGCGCATCGTCCAAAAGTGACAGTCCGCAAGCGGTATGTCTACCGACTGGAGCTCTATCGAATGGCAAAGCTCTCTCCAGTCCGTCGCAATCATATTCGTTGCAGTCGGCATACCTGTTGCACGGCGGAATTCGGAAAGGATTTCTCGTCCCGAATAACCCTGTTCCGCACCGCACGGATCTTCGCAGTACGTCAAAATACCGTGCATATCTTTGCACAATTCTATCGCTTCGGAAAGCGACCAAGCTCCGTTCGGGTCGAGCGTCATGCGAGCATCGGGAAACGCTTTTTTCATCGATTTGATAATTTCGATTTCTTCGCGGCCGGAAAGAACACCGCCTTTCAGCTTAAAATCTTTAAAACCGTATTTGTTTTGTGCAGCCTTCGCAAGAGCTATAAGCGTATCGGCGTCCATGGCTTTGTTACGGCGGAGTCTGTACCATTCGCACGGAGAATCGTCTTCAAAAGTATACGGCAGATCCGTTTTTTTTGCGTCTCCGACAAAAAAGAGATAGCCGAGCGTCAAAACCTTTGTACGCTGTATGCCGTCGCCGAGCAAGTGGGCGGAAGGGACTTCGAGAAACTGCCCGAGCAAATCGAGAAGCGGCGCTTCGATCGCCGTAACGACGTGAACGCCCGTACGCAAGTCGAAGGTCTGCAAACCGCGTACGTCTTCCCCTCCTTTACTTTTCAGATAATCCGAAACTCTTTTCAGCGTATTTTTATAATCGCCGAGTGCGCTTCCTTCAACAAGCGATTTGCATTCTTCAAGCGCTGCGGTAATTTTTTTACCGCCCGGAACTTCTCCGCAGCCGACCCTCCCCGTACTGTCGGTTAAAATGACGATATTGCGTGTAAAATACGGAGCGTGAGCCCCGCTCAAATTCAGCAGCATGCTGTCTTTGCCGGCTACCGGATATACATCCATCCGCTTTATCACAGGAATCGCACTCATCCGCCTACCCTACTTTCCTATCTTCACATTCGTCATCTTTTCATAGTATTTTGCAAGCGCGCTGTGATCGTCTTTTTCAAAACCGTCGGCTTTCAGCGCCTGCATCATTTCCATAACTTCGGCGGTAAGCGGAACGGGAGAAGTCACCGCGTGCGCCGCGTTGAGCGCGTTCGTCAAATCTTTGATATGGAGTTCGATTCTGAAACCGGGCTTGTAATCGTGCGCGAGCATCATCGGCGCTTTTGCGTTCATAACGGTAGAACCCGCAAGACCGCCCTTTATCGCCTGAAACACGAGTTCGGGATCGACGCCGGCTTTACGCGAAAACATCAGCGCTTCCGCGAGAGAGGCGATATTGCAGGCGACGACGATTTGATTTGCGAGCTTTGCGACGTTTCCCGCACCGAGCTCTCCGACATATACGACCGAGCCCGCCATCGCTTTGAGCACGTCATAATAGGTATCGAACAGCTCTTTTTTTCCGCCGACCATAACCGACAGCGTGCCGTCTATCGCCTTCGGTTCGCCTCCCGAAACGGGAGCGTCGAGCATGTCGACACCGAGCTTTGCAAGATCTGCTCCGATTTTGCGGCTTTCAACCGGATCGATAGAGCTCATATCGATGAGGATCGAGCCTTTTTTGACCGTTTCCGCGATGCCGCCCTTGTCGAAAACGGCCGCGCGCACGTGCGGAGAGTTCGGTACCATCGTGATGATGACGCTGCATTCTTTCGCAACGGCCGCCCCGTTTTCCGCAGCCTTTGCCCCGCAGCCTACAAGTTCGGCGACCGCGTCTTTATGGAAATCGCACACGACGAGTTCGTGTCCCGCTTTGATGAGATTTTTGCTCATCGGCTTTCCCATAATACCGAGTCCGATAAATCCTATTTTCATAGATACCCCCAAAATATCCTTATTTTTCTACAATCTCATATTCGGATCTTTTTATATCGATCTTTCAAAATAATAGTGTATATTCGTATTTTTGTCAAGTAAATTTATATTTTTTAACATATTTATATATTTTTTTATAAATTAAATTTATTTTTTATAGGATATTTACATACATTTTGATAAGAAATGCATATTTTTGAAATAGTACTGCTCTATTTCGCCGAATTTTCGCTTGTCTACAAGATGCGGAAAAAGCGAAACTCGCTTCGTATGCATGAGGATATGTAAGAAAGTGCTGATTAAAACGAGGATTACAATTCTATTAGTTTTTTTTCGATATCATCCCATTATGAGATCGGCAGGGATCATATCTTTTACCGGTTGACGACACTTTGCAAATTTCCGCCATTCAATTATCTTTGCATGTTGCAGAATTCCCAGAACTACGGGTATGGAAATTCCGACTTTCGAACTGATGTCGGATAATCTCCGCTGCGTCAAATATTGTCCGTTCCGAGTACCTTCTCGTATAATTTTATCGGATGAAAGCAATTCCGCCGCTTTTTTATCGGCTTGATATTCACGCTTTGATTCGGCTTCGGAATCCATATTATCGAGCAGCGGCTTCGTCAAAACATCAAAATGCAGCAGAATATGTGCGATCTCATGTGCAAGAACAAACCAAAAATTATCGACTCGATCGTATCGCACCGTATAAACGATAAACGGATTGTTCTGCGAAATAAATGCAGCACCGTCGAGATATGTTTTTTGTAAATGGCTTAACACAAAAAAACCCACGCCGCAAGAATTCAAATCCGAAATAATGTTTTTAATTCCGTCTTCAAGAAGCGTGTAGGAGCCGAGATTTTTTGCAATCGATTCAAGTTTACTTTTATTGTACGGCTTCAGACGTATCCGGCCTGCAAAATACTGTGCATATCCGAACCATGTATTGCAATAAGCGGGAGTATATGCAAAATCGAATTTTGTTTGCCGTGCGCAAAATTTTTTATTGAAATCGCGAGCATCCGGCACCTGTATATCCTCCGAGCCGAAAATATATCGATATTCCGTCTTTATACCCGCAACGGTAGAAATATCGTTTATAAACCAACCCTTTTTCTTCATTTCGGCAACAGGCATAATTTTACGTATCTTCGCTTTATATGCGGTCAGTTCCTGTTTACGGGAATTCGAGGGATCGAGTTTTCGAAGGCGATATGCGGCATCGAGATTAAGCCACATCTCCGCCGACGTCGAAAATGTATTTCCTAAAAGCCCCGCAATTTCGGGCGTAATACGCTGCCGATTGTTTAAAATAAGATTTACGCTTTTAAGCGAAATGCCGAGAATCTCGGCCAGGTCTTCCTGATTCCAGCCGAGTTCTTTCATCGCGTCTTTAATGATGTCTCCGGGACCGGGATTGTAAAACGGTTTTACTATTTCAGGCATATCAATTTCCATAATGACGGGTTAGATCGCTAAGCCCAATGATACCGATTGTACAGTCATCGTTGGTCCACTCAATTGACATTTCCAATCTCCACACTCTATCAAGTCGCATGGAATAAATATCGCTGCTCGCAAGATGCTCGAATTTATAGGCAGGAAACTTCCAAACATCTTGAATTACGACGCTTGCTTGTAATACGGCGACGGCGCGTGAAAGTTTTTTTACTATCTCCTGCGGAATTTTTGAGTATTTTCGGGAATGGCCGGTTTCATAAAGCATTCGCAGTTCTTTGCTGATAAACTTTACTTCCATGCATTACCTTACACGTTATAATCATAAAGCAACATTAAAAATATGTCAAGTGAATAAGAACCGATACGTAATAATGATATTCAAAATCCGCGACCGCTTTCCACCCCCTTACAGCGCGTCGAAATAGCCTTTGGCTTTCAAGAGTTCCGCGTTCAAAATGCCGCCGAGCGCGGCACCGCGTTTCGTATTGTGACTCAGCGAAACGAATTTTACGTCGAACACGTTGCACGGTCGGAGCCGTCCGATAACGCAGGCCATGCCGCCTTCGGTTTCGCGGTCACGCCTCGGCTGCGGGCGGTTTTCTTCGGAGCGAAGCACGATCGGATGAACGGGCGCGGACGGCAGCTGCAATTCCTGCGGAAGCGAGCGATAGCTCTTCCACACGCGCGCGATCTCTTCGATCGAAGGTTTTTTATCTTGCGGTAAATCGAAGTCGAGGTTTACGCAGGCGGTGTGTCCGTCGACGACGGGAACGCGCGTACACGTCGACGATACGGCAGGGCCCGCCGCATTGACGATTTCGCCGTCTTTGACCGAACCGAGTATCTTCAAACATTCGCGCTCGGTTTTTTCTTCTTCGCCCCCGATAAACGGCACGATGTTATCGATCATATCGAAGGACGGCACGCCGGGGTACCCCGCCCCGCTGGTCGCCTGCAGCGTCGTCACGATCATACGCTTAATCGGATAGCCCGCCCGGATGAGGGCGTGGATCGGCATCATATAGGTTTGCAGCGAACAGTTCGGCTTTACGACGATAAAGCCCTTGTCCCAGCCGTAGTGCCGTTTTTGAAACGCGATCACGTCGAGGTGCGCCCAGTTGATCTCCGGCACGAGCATGGGTACGTCGCTCGTCCAGCGGTTTGCACTCGCGTTTGAAACGACGGGTATACCCTCCGCCGCATAGCGCGCTTCGAGCGCTTTGATTTCGTCTTTACTCATTTCAAGCGCGCTGAACACAAAGGCGCATTTGCCGAGCGCACGCGGCGCGTCGTTCGCATCCTCGACGGTAAGCTTTGCAACGCCCGAAGGGATATCAGCCCCGATGAGCCAGCGGTTTGCGACCGCTTCTTCGTACGATTTGCCCGCGGAGCGCGGACTTGCCGCAACATAACTCACTTCAAACCACGGATGATTTTCAAGCAGCGCGATATAGCGCTGACCGACCATGCCCGTCGCACCGAGCACACCTACCGGTATCTTTTCCATAATAATTTCCTCTATTTACGCAATCCGCCTATTAATCTGAATTTCGAGTTTGCTGAAACTCGAAATTTTCCAATCGTTTCATGCATCAATGAATGGAGAGTTTCGAAAAGAAATAAAATTACGCTTACGGCGAGGTTCCGGCTGTGTGCCGTTTCGAGCGTTAGGCTTACGAAAGCGTACCCTAAAAGCTCGACCGCGGCTAAGCGGACGGGTTCTCGCCGAAAGCATATCTTTATTTAGAAATACTTTCGAAACTCAACATTCAAATTATTATAATCCGCACGCCGAAAGCGCTTCTTCGATAATCTTTTTCGCCTCGTCGTGCACGTCGACGAGCGGCAAACGCACGCTCCCCGAAGGCAAACCTTTGACGCGCATCGCATATTTTATCGACGTAGGATTTCCGTCGACAAAGGCCGCTTTGAAAAACGGCAGCAGGCGATAATGAATTTTCCGCGCCGCTTCATAATCGCCGGAAAGCGCAGCTCTCACCATTTCCGAAACGGGAGCAGGCGCCGCATTTGAAACGACCGATACGACGCCGTCGCCGCCGCATGCGATGAGCGGAAGCGTCATCGCGTCATCCCCGCTCAGCACTGCAAAATCGGGATGCTTCGATTTAATCGTCGCGATAACGTCCGTCATCTGCGAAATACTGCCGCTCGCTTCTTTTACGCCCGCGATATTCGGCAAATCCGCGATGCGCGAAAGCGTCGGCGTATCGATATTTTTTCCGGTGCGTCCGGCGATATTGTACACGAGGATAGGAATGCCTACGCGAGAAACCGCTTCAAAGTGCCGAAATATGCCTTCGGACGAAGGTTTATTATAATAAGGAGTTACGACGAGTGCGGCATCCGCGCCCGCTTTTTTTGCGCGCTCCGTATAACGGACGGCATCGCGCGTATTGTTGCTGCCCGCGCCGAGGACGACGGGTACTTTGACACCCCTCTCTTTTTCGAACGCACGCACTTCTTCCATTACGACATCGATGATACGCTGCTCTTCGTCTTCATCGAGCGTCGGCGTTTCGCCCGTCGTACCGAGCGGCACGAGCCCGTCGATGCCCTCTTCCATTTGAAAACGGAGCAGCTTTCGATATCCGTCATAATCGATCGAACCGTCTTCCTTCATCGGCGTAATCATCGCCGTAAATGCACCGCGTAACCGTATCATAATCGCCTCGCATTTTCGAATGATGAACGCATTATCGCACGTTTATGTGTTTTGAGCAATGCATTTTATTTTCGACAGCCGGTCGTAAAATCGACTTCATTGACAAGCGCTTGTCCGTTTGTAAAGCGTTTCAAATTATCGAGCGCGATCGCAAAGATGCGCCGAAAAGTTTCCGGCAAATGATACCCGCCTGCAACGTGCGGCGTCAAAATCAAATTCGGCGTTTTCCAAAGCTTCGAATCGGCGGGAAGCGGTTCGGGAACGGTAACGTCGATTGCCGCACCGGCGATCAGTTTTTCCGTAAGCGCCGCATAGAGGTCGTCAGAATTTACGGCGCTGCCTCGTCCGGCATTCAAAAACAATGCAGTCCTTTTCATACGGGAAAATCGCGCTTCGTTCCACATTCCATCGGTCGACGCATTCGACGGCAAAACGGACGCAACGACATCGGCACGCTCCAGCATTTCGTCAAGTTTGTCGATCGCAGCGACTTCATCGAAAAAATCAAGCGCGGATGCGGCCTTTCGTTTTATGCCGATCGTGTAAGCGCCGACGCCTTTAACGAGACGGGCAAAATACGTTCCGATATCGCCCGTTCCGGCAATCAAAACGCACGCGCCTTCAGGCGTCGCCACATCTCCCATATCTGTCCATACGGATTTATTTTGCGCATCGCGGTACAGGTGCAGCTTTTTCATAAGCATGAGCATGACGGCGAACATGTGCTCCGCGACGGCTTGTCCGTATGCGCCGCTCGCATTGGTAAGTTTCGCGCCGACGGGAAAAACGCCGGGAGCGATGTACGCATCGGCGCCTGCGGAATTGAGCTGCATCCATTTGAGATTCGAAGCATTTTTTAATAAAACAGGAGCCGCATTTCCGAAGATGATTTCGGCGCTTTGTATGAGTTCCTTTGTCGCTTCATTTGCCGCGCAGTACGCTACTTCATATCGATCGTACGACGCCGCTTCAAGCGCGCGCTTTTGTTCCGCTGTCAGATTCCACACGCATACAAGTTTCTTCATATCGACCTCCAATTAAAACCCTTCCGGCAGCTTTGCACACACCGTAAGCATATCGCCGCTTACCGGATGCACAAACGAAAGCGAATACGCGTGCAGAAAAAGCCGTTCCGCTCTTTCTCCGCCGTAGCGTTCGTCTCCGAAAATCGGCATACCGCGAGAGGCGAGGTGAATGCGGATTTGATGCGTGCGTCCCGTAAGGGGCTTCGCTTCAATTCTTAACAATTTTTGTCCGTCCCTCGTGCATTCGCCGAGTACCGTAAAATCCGTACGCGCAAAGCGCCCTCGCCCGTCCGCTACTTCACCCCACATGCCGCTTCCGCCGAGCTTGCCGATTCTGCTTTCGACGCTGAAATTCGCTTCAGGCGGCGCAAAAGGTTTTGCGGCGAGGGCGCGGTATATTTTTCGCACGCCGCCGTTTTCGAACAGTTCGTGTATGCGCGCGTTTACCGAACGCTGTTTTGTAAAAAGCAAAACCCCGCTCGTCGTCCTGTCGAGGCGGTGCATGATACCCGCATACGGCTTGTTTCGAAGCGAAGGATTTTTTTTCCACAGCCAAGCGATGACGGCATCGTGCATATTGTCCCGCTTTCCCGCAATCGTCGGTTCGGTAAGAAAGAAAGCGGGTTTATCGACGATTATTAAAAAATCGTCTTCGTATAAAATCGATTTTTCGGAAAGTTCAAAAGATATGTCGTCGTTTTGCTTTTCGTAAAAAAATTTTTCCCGATCGATTTTTACGGCGATGCGGCATCCCTTTTTTATCATATACGCGGGGATGCGGCGCTGCGCACCGTTCGAAAATACCGCGCCTGCGATGATGAGGCGCCGTATTTTGGAATTGCTTACGGATGCTTCAGTACCGAAATACGGCGGCAGTTTTTTTCGCAAAAGCTCGTCGAGACGGGAAGCTTCATCGGCGATAAAAAAAATCGTTTCCACCGCAGAGCCGCTTTTATGCGGATGTCCGCGCTACAAAAGCGCGATGCCCAAGTCGGCGCAGTTTTTAATCATTTTTTTCGGCCAAATGCTCACCTGCGTTTCGCCGATGTGCGCTTTTTTGAGCAAAAACATGCACAGCCGCGACTGCCCGATACCGCCTCCGAGCGTTTGCAGCAGTTCGCCTTTTAATAATTTTTTGTGGAACTCGAATTTTTCGCGGTCGGTACAGCCCCGCTCTTTGAGCTGCGCTTTCAACGATTCGGGAGAAACGCGGATGCCCATGGACGAAAGTTCGAGCGGCGCTTTCAGCACGCCGTTCCATACGATGATATCGCCGTTCAAGCCGCGGTGTCCGTCGCCCGTTTCGGTAATCCAATCGTCGTAATCGGGCGCGCGCCCGTCGTGAACGGAACCGCTCGGCATTTTTCCGCCGATGCCGGTTATAAACACCGCGCCGTATTTTTTTGCAGCCTTCGCTTCCCGCTCATGCGGAGTAAGAGCGGGGTATTCCTTTTCCAAATCATCGGCATACAAAAGCGTAATATTTTCCGGGAGAGACGGCGCGATCGAAGCGTAGTGATCGTAAATATAAAACTCGGCGCGCTTGAGGCAGCGATAAATTTTTTTTACGATTTCGTGCAGGTAAAACACCGTGCGATTTTCAGGCTCGATCGCCATTTCCCAATCCCACTGATCGACGTACAGAGAATGAATCGCATCGAGCGTTTCGTCGGGACGGATCGCATTCATATCCGTGTAAATGCCGAAACCCGATCGCATGCCGAGCTCCGTCACTTTCAAGCGCTTCCACTTGGCGAGCGACTGCACGATTTCCATGCGCTTGTTTTCCATATCTTTTACCGGAAACGATACCGGCCGTTCGACGCCGTTCAAATCGTCGTTTACGCCGAGTCCGCTCTGTACGAAAAGCGGCGCCGTAACGCGCGTCAAATTCAATTCGGTCGAAAGCGCCGTTTGGAAAAAATTTTTTATCAGGACGATCGCGTGTTCCGTCTCTTTCGAATTCAGTATCGGCTTATAATGCAACGGCAATTCATTCATAAAACATCCGTAATTAATAATTAATAATTTTCAAAAATTGCAAGTCTCAGAGGTCTTCCTTAAACGCATGCACGATCATGCGCCGTGATAATCGATGAGAGTCGTAACGCGTATCGGCTCAAGCGCTTCTTTGTAGTGCAGATCGGCAAGTCCTATGACGCCGAAAAAATCGGAAACGATTCCTCCTCCCTGTTCGATAAGGTTACGGGAAGCTTGGAGCGTTCCGCCCGTCGCGATCAAATCGTCGACGATGAGATAGCGCTTTCCCTTTCGGATGTCCGATTTATGCGCTTCGATTTCCGCTTGTCCGTATTCGAGCGAATACGCGCACGTATATTTATCGCCCGGAAGTTTTCCTTTTTTGCGCACGAGCACGAGCGGGATACCCATGCGAAGCGCAAACGGAGCCGCGAACAAAAAGCCGCGCGATTCGACGCCGGCAATCGCATCGATATGTTTATCGCGGTATATGTTTACCATGCTGTCGATACAAAACGAAAACGCCTGCGGATTGACGAAGATGCCGGTGATATCGTAGAAAAGAATCCCCGGCTTCGGAAAGTCGGGAACACGACGGATCGCGCCGTCGAGCACTTCAAGATCGGTCATAATTATCGATTTTAATGAACGGGCTTCACCTCGTCAATACGAACGCTTACTCGTTTTGACGACGCACGTTCCCATATTCATGCGCCGCGTGCGGACGTCTTCGAGGTAGGCTTCAAGCGAGGCGGCATCGCTTTCCGTGACGGCTTTTTTTATAAGCGCAAGCTGCTTTTCAAATGAATCGATATGCGAAAGGAGTTCGTCTTTGTTTGAGAGAAACAGTTCCGTCCACAGCGGCGCGTTGATCATCGCAATGCGCGTCAAGTCTTCAAAGCTGCCGCCGCCGAATTCGGTGATCGTTTCGTCTTCGGCGCTTTTGACGAGGGCGGACGCGATGACGTGACAGAGCTGACTCGTAAATGCGATTTTTCGATCGTGAGTTTTGCAGTCCGTTTCGACGATGCGCGTAAAGCCCATCGCGGCGATAAGGCTTTTTATGAGCGCAACGTTTTCGGCTTTATTCGAAGGCTGCAGCATCAAAATATAATTTCGCCCTTTAAAATATGCGCCGTTCGAATTGACATAGCCTTCTTTTTCACCGCCCGCCATCGGATGCCCGAAAATAAAATCGACGTCGTCCCTCGAAAACTTTGCAAGGCCGTCGGCTAAAAACGTTTTAACGCCGCTTATATCGGTGACGATCGATGCGCTTTTAAAATCGTCTCGGTGCGTCTTAATAAATTCGAGCGTCGCGTGCGGATAGAGGCAGATATACACGATGTCGCACTCGGAAAGCATCGCGCCCGCTTCGCTCGGAGCAAAGCCCTTGTCGATAACGCCGTCTCGGACGGCAGCGTCGAGCGTTGCGCCAAGCGCATCGCACGCAAAAATTTTTCCCGGAGAATCAGGCATATCGAGCACGTTGGAGCGTATCGCTTTTGCGACTGAACCGCCCATAATACCGAGTCCGACGATGCCGTAAACGGCGTCCCGAAGATTATTCATTGCATT
>ERZ772960.2914-NODE-2914-length-11948-cov-2.797780_pt1 | contig 11948 bp, 9 predicted proteins | sample MGYA00580678_ERZ772960 | MGnify/ENA primary metagenome ERZ772960 (study PRJEB29015, sample SAMEA2737930) | human oral metagenome | biome: human oral; feature: human-associated habitat; material: dental | place: China | collected 2059 ...
GACTTCCACCTTGCAGCAGGAAGCGGCAAAACTTCTGTCCTTTCCGACACAGAAAACCATGCGTATCGCACAGAAACTCTATGAAGGAGTGGATGTGAAGGGAAGAGGGATTGTCGGATTAATCACCTATCTTCGAACGGATTCCACCCGAATTTCTGAAGAGGCGCATCAGGCAGTTCTGGAAAAAATTGCGAAGGAATATGGAGAGCAGTATGCCCGTAAAAATGCCGTAGAAGAGAAGAAAGATACGAAGATTCAGGATGCTCATGAAGCGATTCGCCCCAGCTATCTCGATATTACGCCGTATGAGGCAAAGGAAAGTCTGGAAAAAGATGAATATCGTTTATATCAACTGATTTATAAGCGCTTTGTGGCATCCAGGATGGAAAGTGCGGTTTATCAAACAGAGACAATTGTGCTTTCGGCGAAAGACTATACCTTTACTTTGAGCGGAAGCAAGTTGCTCTTTGACGGATTTCTCGCTGTATATATGTCGGAAGAGGATAAGGCGGAAAAGAATGTAAGCTTACCGGAGATGAAGGTGGGAGATTGTTTTCCGGTAAAGGAATGGCTGAAAGAGCAGCATTTTACGCAGCCCCCTGCGCATTTTACAGAGGCATCCCTCGTAAAAGCGCTGGAAGAAGGCGGAATAGGAAGACCGTCTACCTATGCGCCTACGATTGGCACTCTTCTTTTAAGACGCTATGTGACAAAAGAGAAGAAAAATCTTTTTGTTACGGAACTCGGTAATGCAGTGAATGAGATGATGTCGGAACATTTTCCGACGATTGTCGACAAGCAGTTTACTGCAAATCTGGAATCCTTATTGGATTCCGTCAGCGTGGGGGACACTCGCTGGAAGACGATCATCGAGAATTTTTATCCGGATTTATCGAAGGCGGTGGAGAAGGCCAGAGAAGAGGTTGAGAAAATCAATATCAAAGAAGAAGAAACGGATGTTGTTTGTGATAAATGCGGGAGAAAAATGGTCCTGAAGTACGGACCGCACGGGAAGTTTCTTGCTTGCCCCGGATTTCCGGAATGTAAGAATACAAAGCCCTATGTGGAGTATGCCGGATTTCTTTGCCCGACTTGCGGAGCGGAGTGCGTGAAAAAAAGGAGTAAAAAAGGGAGAATTTTCTATTCCTGCTCCCGCTATCCGGACTGTGATTATATGAGTTGGCAGAAGCCGAAGGATGCTGTACAGGGAGAGAAAAAAGAGGGAGAAATTATGGCGTAAGTCCTCTTGCCAAGAAGAACTTCTTTTGTTATAGTAGTCATCGTGTCTCTTTGGGCGTAATTTTATTCGCTCTTTGTAGACGGTAAAGTGAAGGAAGCGCATTTTGTCCTTTCTTCGAAAAATGAACACTCTATAGGGAGAACCGACGGTGTCTTTTGAGATGAATTCGGTGTGCACACAGACTATAGAGGAAGTAAAACCAAGGAGGTAGAAAATGAGTGCAATTGGAATGAAACAGTTATTGGAAGCGGGTGTACATTTTGGACACCAGACCAGAAGATGGAACCCAAAGATGGCTCCGTATATCTATACGGAGAGAAACGGCATTCACATCATTGATTTACAGAAGACGGTAAAGCTTGTCGATGATGCATACAATGCGATTTCCCAGATCGTATCGAATGGGGGAACCGTGCTCTTTGTGGGAACGAAGAAGCAGGCACAGGATGCCATCAAGGCGGAGGCACTTCGCTGCGGTGAGTTCTATGTCAATGAGCGTTGGCTCGGCGGTATGCTTACCAACTTTAAGACCATCCGTTCTCGTATCCAGAGATTAAAGGATATTGAAAAGATGGCTGAGGACGGAACCTTTGATGTTCTTCCGAAGAAGGAAGTGACTCTTTTGAAGAAAGAGTGGGCAAAGCTTGAGGCAAACCTGGGCGGAATCAAGGATATGAAGAAGATTCCGGATGCTATTTTTGTTGTTGACCCGAAGAAAGAGAAGATTTGTATCCAGGAAGCGCATTCCTTAGGAATCACCTTAATTGGAATCGCGGACACCAATGCCGATCCGGAAGAACTGGATTACATCATTCCCGGAAACGACGATGCAATCCGTGCAATCAAGCTGATTGTTTCCAAGATGGCAGATGCTGTTATTGAAGCGAAGCAGGGCGATATGACAGAAGAAGAAGCTGCTATGGCCAGCAGCGAAGAAGATTTCTCTGAAGAGGAAGCATAAAGACAGGAAATTTCCCTTCTGCACTTTGCATTTTGCTTAATGCAGAAGGGTTTGTTCATTTAAAAAGGAGGAATGGAATATGGCAGAGATTACCGCTGCATTGGTGAAAGAGTTAAGAGAAGTAACCGGAGCAGGCATGATGGCTTGTAAGAAGGCACTTGCCGCTGTGGAAGGAGATATGGAGAAAGCAATCGAGCACCTGAGAGAGCAGGGACTCGCCGGAGCCGAGAAAAAGGCAGGCAGAATTGCCGCAGAGGGTGTTTCCTTTACTAAGCTTTCTTCCGACGGAAAGCACGGCGTTGTGGTTGAAGTGAATGCAGAGACTGATTTCGTGGCAAAGAATGAGAAGTTCCGTACCTTCGTGGAAGAAGTTGCTACACAGGCACTGGATAGCGATGCAAAGGATATCGATGCTTTCTTGAATGAGAAGTGGGCGCTGGATCCCTCCAAGACCATTGCAGAGCAACTTTCCGCTACGATTTCCGTCATTGGAGAGAATATGCATATTCGTCGTTTCGCAAAGCTGGAGGAAGAGAACGGATTAGTACAGGATTATGTACACTCCGGCGGAAGAATCGGTGTGCTTCTCGATGTGCAGTCTTCCGTAGTGAACGATGCCGTAAAAGAGATGGCAAAGAATGTAGCAATGCAGATTGCTGCTTTGAATCCGAAGTATGTTTCCCGTGCGGAAGTGGACCAGGAATATCTGAAAAATGAGAAAGAGATTCTTCTTGCCGCTGCGAAGAACGAAAAGCCCAACGCACCGGAGCATGTTCTGAAAGGAATCGTGGAAGGCAGACTAAACAAGGAACTGAAGGAAGTTTGTCTTGTTGATCAGGTTTATGTTCGTGCAGAGGATGGAAAGCAGACTGTCGGACAGTATGTAGAGAGTGTTGCAAAACAGGCGGGAGCAGAGATTAGTCTGGTTCGTTTTGTTCGTTTTGAGACCGGAGAAGGCCTGGAGAAAAAGAACGAGGACTTCGCCGCTGAAGTTGCTGCACAGATGAAGTAAAACTTCTTGTATAGGAAAAGGCAATAGAGGAAGGGGATTCGCTTAGATAAGGGATATCCTAAGGTGGCGAAAGGAAGAAAAGTATGAAGAAGAGACTTGTCATGATGTCAACTGCCGTTTTGATGGCGGGAGTGCTTGCATCTTGCGGCGCTAAGGCAGAGAAGAAGGCGGAAAGCAGTACGGCGAAAGAGACTTCGAAAGCTGCCGAGGAAAGTGGAAAGGAGACCGAGAAGGCCAGTGCCGGCGGAACGCTTTCTATTGTTGCGACTTCAGAAGACTATAAGAAACTTTTTGATGAGTTCACAAAAGATACCGGGATTCAGACGGAATTGCTGTCCAAGTCTTCCGGAGATGTGCTGAATCAGTTAAAAGCCGGCGGTGGAACTCCGATTGCCGATTTATGGTTTGGCGGCGGAATTGATGCTTTTATGAGTGCGAAAGAGGATGGGCTTCTCGAAAAAGTTGATTTGGACAGCGCTTCCGACTTTGCGAGCGGATATGTTGATCCGGATCACTACTGGTATACTAAAGGCGTGACTGTAGTTGGCTTTATTGTGAATAATGATCTTTTGTCTTCCAAGAATATCGAAGCGCCGAAGACTTGGGATGATTTGATTAAACCCGATTACAAGGACGAGATTTTGATGTCTAACCCGGCAATCTCCGGAACCAACTATGGTGCAGTGAATGCAATTCTCCAGAAAAAAGGAGAGGAAGAAGGATGGAAGTATTTCACTGCTTTAAATGAGAATGTGAAGTACTACTCCAAGAGAGGGGCAGACCCGAAAGAAAAGACCGCTCAGGGAGAGGTTGCTATCGGCATCACACCGATGGACAAGAAAACTGAGAAACTTGCGGATGAGCAGAACTGTACTTTGGTCTATCCGGAGGACGGTATTCCCTATGTTCCGGAAGGAGTAGCCGTGTTTAAGGGCGCAAAGAATGTAGAGCAAGCGAAGGAATTCCTGAACTGGCTTTATAACAGTGAGGATCACCTGAAAGAGCTCGCTGAAATTGACGGAAAGAATACCATTAAGGTTGTTTTACCGAAGCTTTCCGGAATGGATTTATCCTTTGACACCAATAAATTAATGAAAGAAGATTTATCTCTGTTTGGTTCTGAAAGAGAGAGCATCCTTTCCAAATGGGAAACGCTTACCAGTGCCAAGACAGAAAAAGCTGAGGAAAAGTCATGATGTTCTTGCTTGATGGCAGGAAGGACGGCTCCGGAAGAGAAAGAGAAGCAAAAGCGGTAGAGCGTTACAGGACAGTTAAAAAGAGGGTGGATTTTTCCACCCTCTTTCTCCTATCCCTTTGCTTTCCTTTATTTCTTTTTATTGTTTACCCGGTTTCTTCTCTATTCCTCCAAGCCTTAGAGGGAGAGAATCCTTTTGTGGTTTTTGACTCAGTCCTAAAGCAATACAAAACAGCACTATGGAATAGCATGGAAAGCTCTTTCTTATCCGCATTTATTTCGACAGTGTTTGCTTTTTTTCTGGCTTATGCCATTTTGTTGCTGAAATCATGGAAGCAGAAGGTTTGTCTTATTCTTCTGTCCATCAGTTTAGTCTCTCCCCCCTTTATTTCTTCTCTCTCTTTCATCAGCTTATATGGGAGAAGAGGCTTAATCAGTTATCGGCTTCTGCATTTCTCACTGGATCCTTATAATCGTTATGGTGTGATTGCGATGCAGAGCGTTCATTTCTGTTGTCTGAATATCCTTTTTTTTATCCATGCTCTTCGAGCAATCGACGGAAAGTGGCTTTATGGAGCGGAAGACCTTGGAGCAAGGCCTTTTGCCATTTTAAAAGAGATTGTTTTGCCCCTGATGCGACCGGCTTTTTTTGTCAGCTTTTTTCTCAGTTTTTTAAGGGCACTTTCGGACTTCGGAACACCGGTTATTATTGGAGGAAGGTATAGTACTTTAGCTTCTGAAATATATTTACAAATTGTGGGATACTCCAACTTTCAAAAGACGGCAATCATGAATCTGCTCCTTTTGTTTCCCGCTTTTTTTTCTTTTTTCTTTTACAGGAAAGCGATAGAACAGAGTGATAGTTGGAATAAAGAAGAGAAAGGAAAAATTGCACCGAATTTTCCGGGGAATAGAGGGATGCGCTTTCTTTTAACGCTTCTCCTTTCCGCTTTTTTCCTCTTTGAGATTTTACAATATCTCTCTATCTTTCTTTTTGGTTTTATTCAGTTTAAAAAAGGCGTTCTGTATTTTACATTGGAAAATATGGGCGATTTGTTCCAGTACAATTTATCTACCCTGCGCTTGAGTCTGATTTTATCACTTGTCACTGCGCTTTTTGGCAGCTTCTTTTCCTTCGTTCTTTCCTATATTGCGGAAAGAAAACTGCGGGTAGGAAAGAATGTGTTGGACTTTGTCTTATCACTTCCTTATCTTCTTCCGGGAACCTGTTTTGGGCTTGCCTATATTCTGGCTTTTCATAAGGCTCCCATAAAGCTGATTGGAACAGTTTGGATTATTTTATTTTCGCTTATCTTTCGGCAAATGCCTATCGGGAGCCGTATGGCGACCAATGCCATAACAGCACTTCCGAGAAATTTGGAAAGAGCGGGGAGAGACCTCGGGGCAAGGCCTGTAAAGGTTTTTTTGCAAATTGTTTTTCCTCCTTTACTACCAAGTTTTTTATCTTCGGTCTACAATCAGTTTACGCAAAGTCTTACGACGATGGGAGCAGTTATCTTTTTAATCAGTGCAAAGTATAAGGTTCTCGTTTATACGCTTTTTGATGCGATTAATCGCGGGAATTACAATGTTGCCTCTTTGATTTCCTCTATTATGATTTTACTTTCTCTGGCTTTTTATCTTCTTTTAGAGGGCTGTAAAATCTCTTATGAAAAAAGGAATCAAAATTTCCATTTTAAAGAAGTGTATAGGAATCTGAAAAAGGAAGAGTAGAAGAACGCCGGAATATAAGGAAGAGTGGAAGAAGAATGCAGGAATATAAAGGACAAAGAGTGCAAGGAAGGATTTTCGAGTCAAATAAAAGAATGGAGTGAAATAGTGAAGGAGTATACCAATCAAGCCGGCCTGGCAAGTTTGCAGAATGTTTCGTTTCGCTATGGCAGAGGAAGTGCCTATGTACTTCGGGATTTTGATCTGTCTATTCGAGAGGGAGAAATTTTTTGTTTACTCGGAGAGTCGGGGTGCGGAAAAACAACCTGCTTACAGATTTTTGGAGGGTTCCTTGTTCCTGAAAAAGGGGAAGTCCTTCTTTCCGGAGAAAAGTATACGATGCTTCCTCCGGAGAAGCGGCCTGTTGCAACAGTTTTTCAGTCTTATGCTCTTTTTCCGCATCTTAACGTGGTGGAGAATGTTTCCTACGGTTTAAAGCAGAAGGGCATAAAGAAAAAGGAAAGAGAGGAACTCGCAGAACGATATTTATCTCTTGTTGGTCTCAGTGGATATGAAGGAAGAAATATTTCCGCACTGAGCGGAGGACAGCAACAGAGAGTGGCTCTCGCCCGATCGCTTGCGATTGAGCCGAAATTACTTCTTCTGGATGAGCCGTTAAGCAACCTGGATTCGGGACTCAGACATCGTATTCGAGAAGAACTGAAAGCATTACAGAGAGAATTAAAAATCTCCATGCTCTTTGTGACGCATGATCAGGAAGAGGCGATGGGACTTGCCGGAAGAATCGGTCTTATGAAAGAAGGAAAGATTCTGCAAATCGGAACGGGAGAAGAGCTCTACCGTAATCCGGTAAATGACTATGTGCGTAATTTTTTCGGAGAGAGTAACTGCATCTCCTATCAGGGAGTGGAGTATCCGCTTCGGCCAGAGGAAATCGGCATGGAAAACGATACGGAGAGAGTGGAGGCGCTTTCGGGTAGAAAAGGGAAGAGAGAGGAACAGATTGTACTTGAGGGAATTATTCAGTCGGTTCAATTTCTTGCTATAATGAAGCAGTATCTGGTGGAGTGGAAAGGCAGAACGATAAAAGTGAAGATTTCTTCTTATGCTCCGTTTCAAAACGGAGAGAGCGTTCGCTTATTCTTTTATAGAACGGAGGCAGTATGATTTATTTGGATAATGCAGCAACCAGTCAGAAAAAACCGCAGTCTGTTTACGATGCCGTGCTTTATGCGATGGGACACATGGGGAATGCGGGAAGAACAGCCTATGGTGCGTCCCATGCTTCTTCCAAAACCGTGTTTGAGACAAGGGAGTTACTGACAAAGTTCTTTCACGGCGGTCCGGTATCTAATTGTATTTTCACTAAAAATTCTACGGAAAGCTTGAATATTGCGATTCAGGGAAGCTTACAGAAGGGGGATCATGTGATTTCCACCGTGATGGAGCACAATTCCGTTTTACGTCCTTTGTATGCGATGGAGAAGAGAGGGGTGGAACTATCTTTTCTACCCTATACGGAAGAAGGCGGGCTAGAGTATGGAAAGCTTGATTCTCTTCTTCAGGAGAATACGAAGGCGCTGGTCTGTACGCACGCCTCTAATTTGACGGGAGATATGGTGGATTTGGAGCGCATGGGGAAATTCGCACGAAAGCATGGATTGTTGTTTATTGTGGATGCTTCCCAGACTGCCGGCGTATATGAGATTGATTGTAAAAAGTGGGGAATCTCTATCCTCTGTTTTACGGGTCATAAATCTCTTCTTGGACCGCAGGGAACGGGCGGAATGGTGATTCAGGAAGGCATTTCCGTTACGCCGCTTTCCTATGGCGGAACCGGAGTGGAAAGCTATAATCAGGATATGCCTTCGGAGAACCCGAACCATCTGGAAGCGGGGACGCTGAATGCACACGGTATCGCCGGTCTTCATGCCGGAGTGGAATACATCATGAAAACGGGAATGGAGACGATTCGAAAGAGAGAACTGATGCTGATGAACCGTATGTACGAGGCAATCAAGGAATTTCCCGGAATTCGAGTGTACGGAAAATTTAAAAAGAAAGAGCGATGCCCCATTCTTTGTCTGAATCTTTATGACTATGATTCTGCTGCGGTCAGTGATGAACTGTTTACCCGATTCGGTATCGTAACGAGACCGGGAGGGCACTGTGCACCGCTTATGCATGTTGCCTTAAACAATGTGGAGCAGGGGGCAGTACGTTTCAGTTTCTCCCACTTTAATACGGAGGAAGAAGTCGATGAGGCAATTCGGGCGATGGAGATTCTATCCAAAGAGGGATGATGCATTAAAGCGGATAACAGGGCTATGTTTTGCCAACAAGCGTGAAATTCGTAAATTTTCTTTCCTTTTCTCCGCATTTATGGACAAATGGGAAAAAAATAATTATAGTTTAGAGAGTGCCTGATTTAGATGGGTATTTCAATGTTTTGCAATTGGATAGTGCGGAGAGGAGAGGCAGATGAATAAAAAACTGAATTGCATGGGTATGGCTTGCCCTTTGCCGGTTGTAGAAGCAAAAAAAGCAATTGATGAGATGGAGGACGGTTTGCTGGAGATTGAAGTAGACAATGAGACTTGTGTACAGAATCTTCGCCGTCTGGCGGCAAAGTATGATTTTACCGTTGCGTCCGAATCCATTTCCGACAAAGAGTTCCTTGTGAAGATGGAAGTGAAGAAAGATCACGCCCTGAAGGGAAAGCAGGAAGATAGCTGCACGGTTGTATTTTCATCCGACAAGATGGGAGAAGGCGACGAAGAGCTTGGGAAGAATCTCATGAAGTCTTTTGTCTTTGCTTTAAGTAATGTGGATCCGCTTCCGACAGCTATGGTTTTCTATAACAGAGGAGCCTTTCTGACTTCCGAGGATTCTCCCGTGCTTGCAGATTTAAAGAACCTGGAGAAGGCGGGAGTGAAGATTATGACCTGCGGTCTTTGTGCGGATTACTATAAAATTAAGGAGAAGCTGGGTGTTGGGGTGATTTCCAATATGTATGAGATTGTGGAAACACAGATGGAGTCCCAGAAGATTATCAAACCGTAATGAGAGAAAAAAAGTTACAAAGTATATTCAGTTTTAAAAATACGGTCGATGCGTTAGAAATGGAAAAAATAGGAGAGAAGAGAAAGCTTTCAGGGCGCCTTATTCCTTTGCCTTCCATCATTTCTGCGGGCTGTGGTCTTGCCTGGACAACCGAACCGGAGAATAAAGAGCGAACGCTTTCCGTGCTGAAAGAAGAAGGCTTAGAGCCTTCTTCTGTGCATGACATCGTATTTTAGTTTGCAGGATAGAGCGAAAAGAGATAATCCGCTTTACGAATAACGAGTATCGTGTGCACAATGCGCGATACTCGTTTTGACGCTGGAGAAGCGTTTTTTTGTTTTTTTCAGGGTTTATTTTGAAGTGGAATGATGTTTGACAGTGAAATTGAGCTATGCTATGATTTAGCTTATTCTGGAGGTGGATAGGTACCTGGTGAGCCTCCTGGTCTTCAAAACCAGTGTTGGGCGCGTAGAGCGTCCTAGGTGAGTTCGATTCTCACACGCCTTCGCCAAATATTCCGGTGGTTACCGTTGAAGAGCCGCTCAAGTGAGCGGCTTTTTTGTTCTTTCCGTTTTCTTTCAAGAAGAAAAAGGAAGAGTAGACGAAAGTTCCGGCTTTTGTTACTATGCTGTGGAAGCAATAGGTGAATAGGGAAAGCAATAGACGAATAGGGGAAGCTATGAGAATACTCAGTATTTTGGCGCAAAAACCGAGCAGTACCGGTTCGGGAATTTATCTCACGGAACTCTTACGGAATTTTCATTTGATGGGGGAAGAGCAGGCGGTTGTTTTCGGCCTTGCGAGTGGGGAGGAGCTCCCCGTGTTTTCCGGAGTGAAGAGCTATCCTGTATGGTATGAATCGGAGAACTTGCCTTTTCCGGTTTTAGGTATGAGCGATGAAATGCCTTATAAGAGTACCCGCTATAAGGATTTGACGGAGTCGATGCTAGAGCAGTTTCGTACCGCTTTCCTGACTGCCTGTCGAACGGCGGTAGAAGAATTTCAGCCGGATCTCCTTCTTTGCCATCATCTCTATTTGCTGACGGCGATGGTGAGAGAGGCCTTTCCGGATAAAATGATTTATGGCTTTTGTCACAACACGGATCTTCGGCAGATGGAGAAGCACGGTTTGTGTCGAGACTATATCATAAAAAAGATGCAGGCGTTGAACCGGATTTATACCCCGAAAGAAGCGCAGAAAGAAGCGGTTATCAGAATCTATGGCGTAGATCCTGCGCGTATTTTTAATATTGCGATTGGCTACAATGCGGAACGCTTCCATCTACCAAAAAAAGAACAGTTCTTTCGGGACGGGATTCCCAGAAGGACGGAAATTCTCCTTCCGAATGGGGAGAAAGTAGAGAAGGGGGAAAGTACGGATCTTCTTTTTGCCGGAAAACTGGGAGAGAAGAAAGGTATTTTTTCGCTTCTTCGCGCAGCGGGAAAACTGGCGGAAGAGGGGAGGAAGATTCGTCTTTTTTTAGCGGGGGATAACGGAAATCAGAAGGAGAAAGAGGCGGTATATGCCCTTGCCGAGTCCGCTACTTACCCAATCTACTTTTTAGGGCGTTTAGAGCAGGAAGTGCTTGCTGGGTTTTATCAGTTTTCCGATATTTTTGTGCTGCCTTCCTTTTTTGATGCCGTGCCGTTAACGGCACTGGAAGCGCTTGCCTCCGGAAACAAGGTCGTTCTGAGTACTTTGGATGGGCTGGAAGCGTTCTTTCGGGAGCATTGCCCCACTGCCCCGGTTTTTTTTGCGGAACTGCCGAAGATGGTCCACCAGGACGAAATGCGAAAAGAGGATATTCCCTTTTTTGAGGAGAATATTCAAAATGCTATTTTATCCGCGATGGAATATCCCTATCAGAAAATGGCGGATGTTTCTTCACTCTCATGGGGGTCTCTTTGTCACAAAATAGTAGATAATACAGCGCTTTAATATTATTTATTATGTTCAATGTTGATTAAATAATTCTTTTTATTGACTTTTTCTATTAAAAAAGTAAAATTGTATAGGTAGATGAAATAAGTGGGGAGGTGGTTTTCTACGCCTTCCCTTATCTTTTAGTAAGGGGGAAAAATGAGCGAGATCAAGTTGACATCCATGACGAAACTATCCGGTTGAGCGGCCAAAATAGGTCCAAAGACCCTTGCTCAGGTAGTGAGTAAGTTACCCAAATTTGATGCGGATCCGAATGTCCTTGTCGGGCTGGAGACGGCGGATGATGCAGCCGTATACCGCTTGACGGATGATTTGGCGATGATTCAAACGGTGGATTTTTTTACACCGATAGTGGATGACCCCTATATGTTTGGACAGGTTGCTGCTGCAAATGCACTTTCCGACGTCTATGCAATGGGAGGAATTCCAAAGCTTGCTTTAAATATTGTCGGTTTTCCCAATTGTTTATCACCGGATATCCTGTCGGAGATTATGAAAGGCGGAGCGGATAAGGTAAAGGAAGCAGGTGCGATTCTGATTGGTGGACATTCCATTCAGAACGATGAACCTTTTTACGGACTATGTGTTTCGGGTCTGGTGAACCCGAAGAAAGTACAGAAGAATTACGGTGCGCTTCCCGGGGATGTTCTTCTTCTTACGAAGCAGATTGGCACGGGAATCATCAATACCGCAGCGAAGGCTTCTCTTGCGGATGATAAAGCGCTTAAAGAAGCAACGACGGTCATGAGCAGTCTGAACCGGAAGGCGAAAGAAGTGATGGATCATTTTACGGTCCATGCTTGTACGGATATTACCGGTTTTGGGCTGATAGGACACGGGTTG
>ERZ772960.2915-NODE-2915-length-11945-cov-3.174180_pt1 | contig 11945 bp, 5 predicted proteins | sample MGYA00580678_ERZ772960 | MGnify/ENA primary metagenome ERZ772960 (study PRJEB29015, sample SAMEA2737930) | human oral metagenome | biome: human oral; feature: human-associated habitat; material: dental | place: China | collected 2059 ...
AGTATGATACAGCAATCGATAAATATTTTTTAAAAGGGAAAGTCTATCGATAGTTAGGAGGGGCCATGAAAATCGAGAGAATCGATGACAACTCCATCAAGTGTACTTTATCCAGCACGGATTTGTCGGCGAGAGACTTAAATCTGCGGGATATGACCTATGGCTCTCAAGCTGCTAAAAGGCTATTTAATGAAATGATGCAAAAGGCGAAGGAAGAGGTCGGGTTTTCCATTGAGAATACCCCGCTCATGATTGAAGCGATTCCTTTGCAAGGTGGTGCGGTACAACTCATTATTTCTAAGGTGGATGACCCGGAAGAGTTAGATACACGCTTTTCAAAGTTTTCCGCCTCCGGCAGCGGACAGAGCGGCTGGATTTCCGAACTTGCCACCCAACTCCTGGAAGGTGCGCAAGGCTTGATGAAGCAATTAAAGGAGAACGAAGAAGACAGCAGCGTTACAGAAGAAAAGAAGGAAGGGAAGGAAGAAGGAATTCGGCTATACCGTTTCCGGACCCTGGACCGTGTGATTGATGCGGCTAAAGCGGTTTCTTCCTGCACATTGGGAGAAAACAGTCTGTACAAGGCAGAAGACAAGCAGGGGTATTTTCTCAGTCTGCATAGTAAGGGGGATGACTTGGACAGCTTGAATCGTGCTGCGAATCTTTTACTGGAATATGGGGAGAGAGTGAAGGGTGATTCAACCAGTGAAGCGTTTTATCAGGAACACATGGAGGCACTGATTCCTTCTCAGGCGTTACAGAAACTGCAAAAGGTATAGAAAGAACGAGTAAAAAGGGAAAAGGATACAGCCTTGCTGTATTCCGGGTTGAGATAAGGAGGCGGATGTGGCTGAAATTACAAAAAACATGAAAATAAGCGATATTTTGGCGCTGAATGAACTGATGGCCCCCTTTCTTATGCAGAACGGGCTAAGTTGCGTGACTTGTGCGGCTTCGCAGGCGGAGTCTTTGGAAGAGGCTTGTGAAGTACATGGAATCAATGTCGAGGATCTGACAGAAGACTTGAATGATGTCTTACGAGAGTATATGGAAGCACAGGAAGAAGCGGCGAAAAGCTAAGGATGGAAAGAGCGGAGCGGCGGAAAACGCCTCTCCGTTTTTTGCTTTATGGAGAGAGTTCCTCTTCCAATCAAAGTTGTTCTTTCTAAGCAAGGGAAAAGCGGAATGATGCGAGAGAAAAGCAGCGGTAAGGAAGAGAAAAAACAGCTGAGAAAAAATTTTCAAAAAAAATAAAAAAAATCCTTGACAGAGAAAATCAGTTAGTGTATTATAACCACAGTTAGATAAAACTAACTGTTGTGAATTTGCAAATACCTGGTTTGTAAACTTCATAACTGCCCTGTGTTCGTGTCCTCCTGACCATAAGCACGATAAAGAGGTATCTCCTGAAATAAATAGACTCAACTTAAGTGTCCGCCGTTCGGTGGAGGAAAAGCAGAAGTATGCTCAGCTTCTGCTTTTTTGCTGTGTGGAATGGACTTTCAAGCGGTATCCGTTCCGGCTTTTAAAACCGGGTTTTCAAATTCGGTTATTTTATAAATATATCTTATATTTTGTCAAAAATTTGTTATATTCTTATGAAAAATTGTCGATAATATTTTATTAATTTTGTATATTTCAACATATTTAATCAAAAAGAGAAATTGGATCACACATTAGATTTACATGGCGTATAGCCCGGGCGTGTTATGAACTAAGGATGGGACAAAAATGAAGAGAGTATTTTCCTTGTTTTTAGCGATGTTGATTGTACTACAGAGCATGATTGCAGTCGGGGAAGAGCAGGTCCCGGCACTCATGGTCTCGACGGATAATACCCTTTCCACCATGCCCTCTACTTCAGGAACAGGGGAAGGGGAGAGCTTTACAGGGGAAAGCGGAGAGCAGGGACAAGATTTCTCTCTTTCGAATGTTTCGGAAAACACGAGTGGTGAGGGAGAACAGTTCTCATCTGGGATTTTCTCCGGAATCGATGCGGAAAAAGAGAAAAGTGCAGAGACGGGAAAAACCCCTGAAGGGGCAGCTTCAGAAAACGGGAATCCTGCAAGTACTTCCTACCTGGAAGCGAATAAGAAGAAAGAATTCCAGTATAAAGATGAGAATATCACGGTAAACGCCGTACTCTCCGTTCCGGAGAGCCTTCCGAAGGGCGTTGTTTTTTTGGTGCGCCCGATTACGGAGGAAGAAAGACCGGAGCAGTACAGTGCTTTTAAGGATGCCCTTACGGACTATAAAGAGGAAGAAGAGAAAGAAAAAACATTTGCGCCGAAGGAACTTCGGCTCTATGATGTCGGCTTTTTCCGTGTGGAAGAAAAGACAGGGGAGTATGAGGAAGTGGAGCCCAAGCAGGGCTCGGTAGACATCCGCTTTTCTTTTCGGAAACCGCTGGAAGGAGAGGGGAAACTGCAAGCGGCACACCTTCCTTTGAAGGAGAAGAAAGAGGACGGCATGAGTACACTGGATGTCCCGGATGTAAAGAAGGAAGATGTCCATGTAGAAGAGCTCTCTGTCAAAGAGGGAAAGAAGTATCTCGGAGAGAAGAGAGAGAAGTTGGAGTTTAGCTTAAAGAGTTTCTCTCCTGTCGCTATCTGGAAGGGGAATACCACGGAAGGCGAACGGATTAAGAAGGATGTAGATTTTTCCCTTTCCGGCTTTAAGGGGATCTTTTTTGAGAAAACGTCGACGCATGAAGTGGAAGAAGACTTTACCCAGGGAGCCGTGTCCGGCAATACAACAAACTGGGCGATAGCAAAGAATTATTCTCCTATGGAACTCGATAAGATTCGTCTGAGTTTCGGCATGAAGATTCATGACGGCATGAGAGAGACGAGGGCGGGAGATAAGATTCATTTTGTCTTCCCGGAACTTTTTTCCGATATTACGGACGGCGGAACGAACACGGGAGAGATGGAGGTTGACGGAAAGAAGCTCTATAAATACCGCATCTTTAAAAATACGGATGGAAAATGGGAACTTGAAATCACCTTTTTGGAGGCCATGGAAGATGAAGGATTAAGCCCTTCTTCGGCGAGAATCCTGATGCTCCTTACCATTGATCAGAGTAAGTGGAAGGAAGGCGGAGAGGAACAGGCGGAGTTTGTTCTTCCGAAAGCGATTCACAGTCTCGGCTTTCCTCCTGTCCCGGAGAAAATATCCGGAATAGAGAAGACGGCGATAGAAGACCTCGAAAATGGAAAAATCAAGTGGGAGATCAAGGTCGGTACGGAGAGTAAGGGCGTAAACCTGAACGGTCTTACCTTAATCGATTCTTTTGATGAAAGCAGCCTGAAGTATGCTTCGGCAGTTTGGAAAAATCCGGAGACCGGTTTGGAAGAGCCGATTGAATTCACGGAAGTCGGTAGAGACGGGGGAAAGATACAGTACGCCTATACCTTCCCGAACCACCCGGGAAAGGTGATTCGTGCGCCGCAGACCGTCATTGTCACGACAAATGTAAAGAAAGCGGTGTTCAAGGATCCGAATCCTTCCGTCGAGAAATCGGAGATTGTGCTCAGCCACTCGAATCTCGCGCGTCTCGATACGGACCCGAATAGGCGAAAGGCGGAAGCGGAACTTACGATTCCGAAGGTGGAACTGAAAAAGAACGGACAGCAGTTAAGCGGAAACAGAGTACGCTGGACGATTGTTTTTAATAAGAACCATGCCTGGGTTTATGATGCGACGGTGGTGGATGAACTGAGCGAAGGGCTCGAGATTGATGAAACGAAGGGGATTACCGTACAGAACATGGATATCGCTTCCAAAGAGGCCATCACGCTGGACAGCGCTCATGCGGTGAAGAACTTCACGGATTTGACGGCAGGAAGTGCACAGAGGCTAAAGTATGCGGTAGAACACCGTGCCTCGGGAAGCAATCTTCGTCTGGACTTCGGCTTGAGCTTTAAACAGGCGTATCGTATCAGCTTTGAAACGACGGTGAAGCCTAACTTCACGATGTCGAACCTGGATGACGGAAGCGGAAAGCAGGGGGTAAAGAACGTCGCGAAGGTTATCGCACGTTACCCTACGGGAGATGGAGAACTGGGAGAACCGCCCGAGCTTCCTTCCGTAGTGAATGTGCCCTTTGAGGATGCGTTTATTAAGAAATCCGCTGGGAATGCGCCGGATAAAAAGAATGCTCTTCTCAGCTGGAACATCGAGTGCTCCACAAGGGGAGAAGGTTATGATGAAGCGGCGATTCTCGATACTATCGGGGGAGACAGTGCCCTCTATGATTTGAGCCTTTCCTACAATGGAAAGAGCGGACTTAGCTCTCTCTGGGAGAATAAAGAAGCCGGATTTTTCGGCGCGAAGAGAACCCGAATCCTGCAAGGCGAGGACGGGGGAGACATGGCGGAGATTTCTATGCAGTATTCTCCGGAAAGCGCGCCATATAAGGCGGGAGGCGAGCTTAAACTCCATGTGAAGCGTCTGGCGAGCAGCAGTGAAATCTTTAATATTGCCAAGATGCATTTCTCCTATCGGACGAAAGCATTGCACTATATCGGGCACAACAGGGAGAACCATGCCTATGCAAATCATGCCATTTTGAAGATTTCGGAAGAAGGGGTAGAACTGCACAGCATGGATTCCGGAGAAGTTGTGCAGACCATGGAAAACAGGCTCCTTTCGAAAGAAATCAAGAGCTTTTATGATGATGCGAATAAAAAGTCCTATTTTCACTTTAAGATTCTGGCGAATGAGGACAGTTATCAGGGATTGAAGGACGTCCGTATTGAGGATTCGCTCGCGAACGTATTCTTCTATAAAGACAGCAGTGGAGTCCATCCGTTGGACGCAAAGTATTTTCATATTACGTCTTCTTCGGATTTGCAATACCCGACGAAAGCGGTTCTGCGGGATAACGGGGTGGAAACGGCAGTGTCTTCTTCCGATCTGACGATTGACAATACTACGCACAGAGTGGGTGTGAGTCTTACGGATCCGTTGAATGAAGTCTTGGAACTGAACATCTATGCCTATTTAACACCGCAAGGGGAACAGCTTCTCTTCCATAATACCGCTCCGGGAACACCGAACTTACAGGAAACGGAGATTTTCGCAAGGAACACGGTGGAGATGAAGTCTTCCTCTTTCCCGGAGAGCCAGAGAATGAATCCGACACCGGCAGTCCTCCCGCCGGACACGACGGTTCGCGTTACTTCCGAAGGTAGAGGCGCTACGGAGAACTTACTGAATAACATTCTGAAGAAGAAAGGAGAACAGCAGAAAAACGGATATTTCCCGACCGAGACGGTGAGCTGGAAAGTTCTGATCAATCCGCTCGGAGCCAATCTCTATAATCAGGGCATCCTTACGGACAAGATTCCGGAAGGCCTGTTTCTTGACCGTGCATCTATCCGACTCTATGAGACGGAGCATCAGCCGGGGACGGCGGAACTCATAGAAGATACAAGTAATCCGGCAGTCGTTCCCGTTCCGGATAGCGGGGTCGGCTCCTATAAAGCGGAAGTACTGAGAGACTTTAATGCCGCGGGTGCAGTAGAAACCACACTGAAAGTGACTTTGCCCGAGAACAGCAGTAAGAGCTATCTTCTTTGCTATAACACCATCATTAATACGGAGAAAGAGGATTTTAAATCGGTGGAAAATACTATTTCTGTCGATAGTCGAAGTAAGAGTAAGACGATCGTAAAGCTGGATGATTTCAGTTTCAGCAGAGGCAGTGTGAGAGTGCGCTTTAAAATTAAGAAGGTCGATGCGCTTTCCAGAGAAGTGGCGCTTTCCGGTGCTATCTTCGGTCTGTTTAAAGAGAGTGATTACGGACAGCTGGCTTCGGCTAGTTACACACAGCTTCTCGGCCTTGCGGAGGACTTCCAGGTAACGGATGCCAAGGGAGAACTCCGTTTCATCGGAAAGCGTGGGGAGAAGTACTATATCAAGGAAATCAAGGCGCCTGTCGGGTACCAGCTTGACGAAACGATTTACGGTCCTTATGAAATCAAGACGGGAGAGCCGGGGACGAAGAAGCTTGCCCCCTTTGTTTCCGGTGTGCAGGAAGGGGACGATTTCCCGAACTATCGTGAGCAGAAGAAGCTGAAAACGGGTAGAGTGGAAATCAAGAATGTTTTTGAAGCGGACAACGCGACGCTTCCTACTACACCGCTTTATCGGGGAAAAAATGCGGGAAATCGCGACGGGTATACCTCCTCCTTTAAGCTCTTTATCTTCCCGGATAAGACGAAGGATAAGGTCGTACAGGTGAAGCTGGATGCGGATCCCGCGCGTCCCGGCGTTTACTTCTATAAAGGAAAGGCTGTCAAGGAAGAAGATAAGAAACTGATGGTAACCTCTCCCTCCAGTCTCGCTGCGGCAGGATTACAGGTGGAGAATCTCCCCTGGGGAAAATACAGACTGGTCGAGGAAAACACGGAAGACGGCTATCTTATGCCGAATATGTTCTGGAGCGGGAAAACACACGGCGCTGTTGTAGAGTTTGAAGTACAGCAGGAAGTGGATGCCAGCGGGGTAGGTACGGAAACGACAGACCTTCTCTACGATGGGGAGAAGGACGGACAGAAGATTGTGGTACGGAATGCACCGACGATTTTCAGCTTCGAAAAAACCGATGAGAAAAACCCTGCCGGGAAGCTCACGGACGGTCTTTTCCGCCTGATTGGAAAGAAAGAAGACTTCTTAAGCGGAACGACTCCGTCGCCTTACACACTAAAGGATCTTCCGGACGGGAAGGCTTGCATAGAGATTACAGGAGCAGACCTCTCGGGTTCTGGCTTCTCGCTGTCCGGCGTGTTAAAGACAGATACGGTTTATAGCTTGCAAGAGCTGGATGCCCCGGCAGGCTTTCAGATAGGGGCAGGAAACGGCGGCAGTTTCAAATTACAAAAAGACGGAAAAGGAATCGTGATACAAACGAACGAAGGCAATCTCTTTTCCGTAAAGAACCAGAATACCCTTAGCTTAAAGAATCTGCCAACCAGTTTCAGTTTTAAAGAAATCGATTCCAATTTCGGGGAAAATGAGGCGAGCGGGAAAGTACTGCTTACGAAATTTGCACTCTATCCTGCAAAGGAAAACGGGGACAGAGATTCCGGAACCGCGGTAGAAACCTGGACAAACGACATCGACAACAAAAAGACGGTAAGCAAGTTGAAAGCGGACCATTACTATCGCCTGGAACGGGAGAAACAGTCGATTCTCTATGAACAGAGTAAGAATGACAGTGGAAATGAAAACGATTTCTTCCTCTTTAAACTGAGCCATGACGGAAAGCGGATGGAAGAAATTTCGGGCATCAGCGGAAAGAAGGGGCTCATCGGCGGCATTGGAAGCAATGGAAAAGAACTGACGGTAAAAGCAAAGCGTATCCTTGCGGAAGCAAGTCTCAAGAAGGAAGACAGAGAACCCGTTACACCGGGCGGGACAGACTTTACTGCACTGAAGGGCGCCGTATTTACCCTTTATATGGTAAAGGATTCCGATACAGTGAAGAAAGCGACGGCACTGGACAACGGAGGAAATCAACTCGGTACGGCAGGAACGGACTATAACTATACAGGACTAATCTCAAGGGCGGTGACGCAGGACACCAATCTTGGGGATTATAAGACGGATGAAAACGGCGTTCTCTCCACGAAGAATCCTGTAGAGACAGGGAACGACGCCCCGAAGCTGCCTTTCTATGGAAACCGGCTTGTGAAAGACGGCCTTCCGCTCGGAGTATACTATTTTGTGGAGAAACAGACGGTTCCCGGCTACAGCATCGAAAAAGAGGGAAGTCGAAACAAAAAGTATGTTTTCGTCGTTACAAAGCAGGATCTGGAGCAGGGCGGTGTCAAGAAAGCCTTGAAACCGCAGTCGTTCTTCTCTCTTGTACAGGAAGAAACGGGGGTAAGCCCCGGAACCCTTCCCGATCAGGCGGGCATTGCGAAGAATAGCCGTATTCCGGGAAGCTTGAAGATCCTGAAAGTGGATTCGCATGATCACACGAAGAAGCTCGCCGGTGCAAAGTACGGCATCTACACCGATAAAGACGGTACGGTGCCACTTATGCGGGGCGGTGTTCCGCTGGAAGGCCTGACCGCAGCAGGAGCGCATACGGGAGAGCTCATCTTTGACAATCTCTCCTGGTATCAGGATTACTATGTGAAAGAGCTCGTGGAGCCGCACGGGTATCTCTTGGACCTGAATGAAGAGGGAAATGCCAATGTCTATGGCCCCTTCCGTTTCTCTGCGGAGAAGACGGAAATCAACGAGACGAGAGACGATGCGGTAAACGGGGTCATGATTACCCGCTTCGGGATTGACCCGCTCCTTTCTTACAGTGCGGAGGATAAGAAGAAGGCACATTGGGAGAATGAGGAGAAGCTCTCCGGCTTGCAGTTTAGTATCACCGGTGTTTTCAATGACGGAACAAATGCGGGAAGCACGAGAAACTACACGACGGATGCCCATGGGTCGGTCTTTATTTCCGGAGAATTTCTGGCAGGACAGGTATACACTTTAAAGGAAGGCACAAACCTTTCCCTCTCTTACCGTCCTACACCGGACTTGCAGTTTAAGATTAACAATAAGAACCAGATCAGTCTGGTTGACCCGGAGAACTCCGTCATCGCGCACCTGGACAAAAACTATCTGGATCTTGCGGTGGAGAGAACACAGTTTTCTCTCCTGGCGGAAGTCGAGCACCATGAGCGGGTAGGGAAGACGGAAACTTTGCCGCTTTACGGTTTGTCCTATCTTCTTACGGAAGACGCGGGCGGAACGCAGCCTATCCCCTCGGGTCTGGAGCTCAGCGTAAACGGAAAGAGAATCACGACAACGACTCCGGCCTCCCCTTCTACGTTCGTTACGATGAAAATCGATTCCGATGTGAAGGCGGGCGAGGTTCGGTCGGAAAAGAGAAACGGCTACCGTGCCTATAAGGAAGGAAGTTTAAGCATCTTCGGGCTGGAAAGAGGGAAGACCTACTATCTTCGCGCAAGCGGAAGTAATCTCGCTGAAGATTCCGCTGCACGAAAGAATCTCGTGCTTTCTCCGAGTGAACTCGGGCTCTATAAGATTGTCGTGGCAACGAACAGCAACATTTCCGTTACGAAAGTGAGAGTGGGACAGGCGGAGACCTATAGTGGAGGAAATGCACCGGTATTTACGTACGGACTGAAGAAGGGAAGCCTTTTCCTGCATACGACGGACTTTGAGACAAGAAAAAAGAATGTCGGAGAGCAGAAGTACGCACTATATGTAAAGAAGGACTGGAGTTTAAAGACCCTTCTTGAGGGGAAAGGAAAAGCGGAAGACAGCATAGAGAAAGGAACGGAGTATCGGGAACGGGCAGTAAAGCAGACCATCGAATATCAGGGCGAGCCTTATATTTTGCAGGAGATTTTTGAAAATGACAGTGCCGGAAATCTTCGGATTCCGAACCTCACTCTGGCGCAGGACCATCTGCTTCTCAATGTTACGGAAGAAAGAGAGTATGACAATCCGAAAATGGAGATGGCTTTCCGCCTTCAGGAAAACAAAGAGGGAAAACAGGGACTTTCCGTGCTTTCCTATGGAAGAGACGCGCGGAATCCTGCCCGTCCGCGCTATCAGACGGCTTTTCTCCTCGGTGAAAATCTCTATATTCGAAGACCGAACGAGACTGCGCCGTCGCTCCTCTATCATCTCATGAATAAAGAGGGAATTCTTGCTGAGGCGGAAGCTTTACAGGAGGAGCCGGTACTGAACTGGTTACTCTATCAGAGAGAATCGGAAGGCGGCGGAGGCTCCAATATCAGTAAAAAAGGAAGAATCCCGGGAGGAAACGGCACGAATCCGCAGTTTAGTGGAGAGGAAGAGGAGGGACCGCACGTTCCGGAAGTGCTCGGAAGAGACAATCTGGTCTTTATCGGTCTGGATCCGGATGGGAATCCCATCTATTTTCCGAAGCATCTGATTCCGCCTGAAGTCCTTCGTTATATTCGGGAACACGGTTTACCGCGCCCGAACGGAACGGTTTCGAAGAAGGCGAGAATCAAGAAGAAAAAGAAGGGAGAAATCGGAGGAGGATATACCAGAGGAGGATACACCAGAGAAGATATTGACGAGCGTTTGGGGGAAATCCTCGGACAAAACAGAAGTTTAACGAAAGAGGATATTGAGGAATTAAAAGCCATCGGAGAACTTCTTGCCGCTATGCGGAAGGGGCAGGTCGACCGCTATGGAAGAATTGTTCCGACCGGAGACCGTAGTGCCATGCCCTACTACCTTGGTCTTTTCGTTTTATCGACGCTACTCCTGGAAGAAAGTCTGCGGAGAAGAAAACAAAAGAAAAGCTAGCGTATATTCTCTATAAAAAAGAGCAACAGTGGGAAAGAACCCCTTTCCTCTGTTGCTTTTTTTATCTTTCTTTTTTATCTATCTTTTAATCTATCCTTTTATCCCTTTTTATCCTTTTAATTCTTTATAAACCTCGCGCTTTCCGAGTCCCCGATCCTTTGCGACAAGCTTTATCGCTTCTTTTTCCGTGTAGCCTTCCTGCAAGTAGTTTTGGAAATGTTCCGAAAGACTTACGGAAAGCCATTTCTCCTGTGCTGCTCTTTCTCTCTTTTCCCGGGAAAGCCCTTCCAGCACTAAGACGTACTCACCCCGCGGCTCCTCTTCCCGGTACTTCCGGATGGCTTCATCCAAGTCCGTATAGAGGACTTCTTCATGTTTCTTCGTCAGTTCTCTTGCGAGGCTCAGCTTACGATTCTCCCCGAAAGCATCCCGAAGATCTTCAAGCGTTTTCAAGAGGTGATGCGGCGCTTCATAAAGAAGGATAGTTCGTTCTTCCCCGGCAAGACTTTGCAGGATAGCGGTTCGTTCTTTCTTATTGCTTTTCTCTGTCGGAAGAAAAGCCTCAAAGACAAATCGTCTAGTGGGAAGGGCGGAGAGCGTAAGCGCCGTAACGAAGGCGGCAGGACCCGGTATACTTTCCACGCGGATGCCCGCGTCGACCGCCTGTCGCACCAGTTCCTCCCCCGGGTCACTGATACAGGGGGTTCCGGCATCCGTAATCAGAGCGATATTTTCTCCCCTTTGCAGGCGGGAAACCAAGTCTCTCGCTTTCTCCACTTTGTTGAATTCATGGTATGCCGTCATCGGCGTTTGAATGGCAAAGTGATTCAAGAGCTTGATGGAATTTCGGGTATCTTCCGCAGCGATGCAATCCGCTTCTTTTAACGTGCGAAGAACACGGAAACTGATGTCTTCCAGATTGCCGATAGGGGTTGCACAGAGGCTTAATTTTCCGGGGACCATAGCGTGAACGCGCTCCTTTCTATATTCAAATAAGAAACAGAAAGAATAGTACTATAGATAAGAGAAATTGCCCAGACACTTCTCTTCGAAAAAATAAGGTCGGACAGGAAGTTCTCGAAACGCCTTCCCGAATAAGGGAGAAGTTTTTATAAGAGAGAGTTTTTAGAAAGTACTTGACAGGACTAAAATATTGTATATAATCAAATTGCAAACAATTGAAATAGAAAAGAAATGGAACAGTATAGTCCATACAGAGTAGAGCAATGCGCCGATTACCGAGGTTTATCGGAATCCGCGGCATAGCAGTTTCGTAAGGAAAGACAAGGAGGTTTGTAATGGGTATTTATGATTATTCCGTACCGGAAGTAGGGGGAGGTGAGTTCTCTCTTGCAGAGAACAAAGGTAAGGTCATGCTGATCGTGAACACGGCAACCGGATGTGGCTTTACACCGCAGTATGAAGACCTGGAGAGAATTTACGAGGCTTATCATGACAAGGGATTGGAAATCATCGACATTCCCTGTAATCAGTTTGCCGGACAGACACCGGGAACGGATGAAGAGATTCATGAGTTCTGTACGCTCCATTACAACACGAAGTTTCCGCAAATGAAAAAATCGGACGTAAACGGCAAGCAACTCGGAGAATTGAAGTTGCGC
>ERZ772960.2928-NODE-2928-length-11889-cov-3.241254_pt1 | contig 11889 bp, 9 predicted proteins | sample MGYA00580678_ERZ772960 | MGnify/ENA primary metagenome ERZ772960 (study PRJEB29015, sample SAMEA2737930) | human oral metagenome | biome: human oral; feature: human-associated habitat; material: dental | place: China | collected 2059 ...
GCCGCGAGAGCGAGCAGGAGGTACGGCACCCACAGGAAGCGGCTGATCCCCGAAAGGCGCCCCGGCAAATCGTCATGCTTTCGCCATGCGCGATGCAGAAATCCGATCGCGCCCAACGCCAAGAAAATATTCGTCCCCGCTATGGAGAGACTGCTCATGCATGCCGCGCCGACGAGGCAGCAGTAGATACGCTGTTCGATAGAAGCCACGAAGCCCATAGGTGCCCTCCTAACTTTCCCCTACCGTACCCTACCGTACGCCTCCTGCAGCAAGGCAATCGCGCTTGTCGTCAGAGGGCATCGCCAATGGACGAGCGCATTGGCAAGGATATTCTTGTAGGATTTCACGTTGCTCACGCTTTTGGTTCTTCCCCATAAAGAGCCCAATCCGACTGCAAGGCCTTCTGCAAGGCTTCAAACAGGGACGACATCGCCGCCGATTACGGCAAGGTCAATATCGCTTCGCTCCCTGCTATCGCCGCGTGCACGGCTGCCGAACAGAACGACCTTTTTCATTCCATGCCGCTCCGCCAAATGGCAGATCGCGTCCCGTATGTCCTGCCTCAGATTCATTCGCTTCCCCGCTTTCCATACTGGAAATGTTCTTCCATGTGCCGAATACGCTTCCGTACGATCTGCCGGGTTCATCTCCAAATCCACGACGATATGCTCCATCCGGCTTTCCTGCACGTTCTTCCTCACGCGCCAATCCCTTCTATCCTTCCATTATAGCATAATCGACGCCCAAAGCATCGGCTGGGAATGACGCCTGTCAGCGGATGCGTTGTCCCCCACAAAATACGCCCGCCATCCCGGACGCCTATCCTTGGGTTCGTTCCGCTATGCCTGCACCAAAATCACTTAGAAGTACGATATCCGTCTCGCGTATCGCCCGATAGATTTTTTTTGCCGTTTCCTCGTGATACGTATGCGCAGATAAATTACGCCGTTCCAACATAGCAAGCCATGCTTCCGCATCCGAGATAAGCCCCTGTTTCCAGCTCTCACGAATGCTGCTGCGCGGGCTGTTCACGGCAATGCCCTCATAGTCGAGCACCGCTTTCATTAATTTCCATGCTAGCTCAAAGCAAAACTCGAAACGCTGTATCGTCGCATCTAGGTACATCTCGTCCACATCGGGTTCCTTGGCAAGCGCAATATGCAGGCGCTGTAAGGCGCGGTCATATTCTTCCCACTTGAGACGGAGTTGTGTGTTTGTCATATATGCTGCACCGCCTTCCTTTTTCCATAAAAGAACGCCGTCTGCATCCACGGCATGACGCAAACGCGCATTCGATTGGTTCTCGTAATCCACAATATCAAACGTGTACGGAAGCGCGCTCTCGTCGAATGCCCGAGCCAATCGTTCTCGGATCCCGCCCTTGCCCGCAACGGCAAGATCGATATCCGAAGCCGTCCGATGGTCGCCGCGTGCTCTCGATCCAAAGAGCTTCACCCAGTGCAGCGCATCTCGGTGCAGATTGAAAATGCGATATATCGTTTTCCACTGTTCCTGCAAAAGCCCGTACATACGCTTTGCCCCCATCTATCTGCATCCATCTGCGCCGTTCTCCCGTCATCCGCCTTTTTGCAGATGCCGTCCTGCCTATCCACCCCGAAATCCATTCACTCCGCTTCAGTCCTTCCGATCCGTCCCGGATTCCTTCTTGATCGCATCCATGCTTGACGCGACCGATGCATCTATCGCGTCGAGCATGGCATACCGCCTGCGATACGTCGCGCGCTTTCGCGTCGGGATCTCCGCCTCTGTTTTCCGCGCTTCCGTAAGCGGCAGTTCATAAAAGCGCGGATCGTCCGTCACGTGTCCGCCCGCCTCCTCCCAGAACGCGCCGAAGTCCGTCTTGAGCTTGCGGTCGCGGCGAATGTGGTTATTGGCATAATATCCTTCATTTGATACGGCGTATATATGTTGCAACGAAAGCGCACGTGCCGTTGCCCGTACCATATAGAGCATCAAATTCTTGGTTCGATAGCGATGGGCCCGCTTCGTCAGCGCTTTGACTACTTCGCGCGCATGTTCCATATTCGGTCCTTGCAACGCGCCGATGAACAGGCTGTACGCCCCTTCTTTATCGCGTGCAATCCAAAACATGGCTTGATAGATGTAGGCATCGCCGCATTTCATAATAAGAGAAAGCATGCCTTCCTTTCTCTGCCCCGCCTCGCTTGCCAGTTCGACATGCCAGTCCCCTTCCCCATCCTGCGCCCGCCAAAGCAAAATAGGCGCATCCGCATATAATCCATGTACGAATGGCGCGCGCAGTTGCCTCTGCAAATACAGGAAATGTTCTTTTATGAGCCGAATACGCTCCGAAAGCGTTGCTCCCTTGAAGAAAAAGGCACGCGTTGCCTGCTCGATGGGGAACGCATTCCGCTCCAATATCGCGCGACGATCATCATCCTCTTGAAAAAAACGCCAAAACCCTGCCATCGTAGGATAATGAAGATAGGCACGTACCACAAAGACCACGGCGCGATGCGCCTCGCGCCAGTAATCAAGCCGATAAATCCGTTTCGCAACGGCGATAAAGTTCAGCATATATCTCTTCCTTCGTCACTTGCGAGTGCAACGATATTCTCTGCCAAGCGGCTGGGAGCATACTCCGTATAGGCTTGATCCAACGCGCTCGCATACTTATTCTTTTCTTCTTCGTAAGTGTTGACGAACTTCTCCAGCGCCTGCGTCAAAGCCCTGCTGTCCCCATTGGGAAAGGAAACGCCAATCGCATGTGCAGCCAATACTTCGGGATTGACATTGTCTGCGGCTAAAACCGGCTTTTTGTATCCAATCGCGTTGCTGATCATAGCAGACGTGTGATACCGGTAGCGCTCATTTCCGTACGGTATGACGATTGCCGAAACGCTTGCCAGTGCTTTCTGCCATGCCATGCCGATAAGCGGCTCATGCAGGAACTGAATCGTTTTCTCCTTCTCGTATGCACGGATCAAACGATCAAAATCTTCACGATCCGCCTTGGTCTGCGTCGCACCTTGGACGAACAAGCAAACGGGGCGCGTATAGGAGCCTGCTAAGAACGCATCGAGAAGGAATTTCAAATTCTTTTCACGTCGATACTGTCCAAAAAAGCCTAGTATGATGGTATCTCCTTTTGGCGAAAAATCACTTGGATGAATGTCACGCGGAATATAGTTCGGCGGGCTGTAAATGCGCAAATGATCCGCCGCGAGATGCAGTTTATTCCGTGCGAAAGTCTGTACGCCGATGCGGATATTCGGCAACTTTGCAAACGGCTCAGCCGCCTTATCCAAACGCTTCGCTTCATCAGGCGTCAGCCCGTGAATCAGAAAGAGAACCGGGACAGGACTATGCTTTAATGGGCTTATCTTCAAGGCGCGCAAATACCGATACGTCGCAGACGGAAAAATGATCGCGTCAAACTTCCCCGCGCATGCGTAATGATACATGTCGCGATACCAATACTGTCGATGCAGTTCACGCCTAGCGGACAAAACGAACTTTCTCATCCCTCTGGCGCCTTGATACGAAATGCCTTTCCCCTGAAGCGTATGGACGGGTACGCCATAATCCCACTTAAACCTGTGTCGCTCCGGCACGTAGAACTCCACCGTATGCCGAAGCGATGAAAGCTCTTCCACCAAGATACGATCAAAATCAATCTCGTGTCCTCCCGGCGTGACAACGCTTTCCATAATTGCAAAACGCATCAGTCATCGCCTCCTAGCATCCTTTTCTATCCTCTCTCACGCGGGTCGTCGCATAATAAAGTTTCACATATTTTATCATGGTATAAAAGAAATGGTTGAGTGCAAAGATAAATCCCTGCTTTCCATCGAGAAATCCTAGTTTCAAAATATAGGATTGAAAAAAAGCAAAGGAAGGATGCAAAAGAATATCCAAAAAAGAAGCGCGTTTCCCGCCTTCCTCCATTTTCTTAGCCATCAAGGTCGTATACTGGTTGAACTTTACGAAGTAGCGATCCCAATCCGTATAGGTATAGTGGCAAAGCACTCCTTTCAGCGCGCGGACCGGCAATTCGGTAATCGCCGATTCATGAACGACGCCTTTCCAGCGGACCATCGTACGAGGAAAGAGTCTCATAACGTAATCCGGCGCATGAGAACCATGCCGCATCACTTGTCCAAATAAAATATTCATGCGCTTGATCCGATAGGCAAACCATTCGTTCGCTTTGACGCACCGCATCATTTCTTTCGCCGCCTCGTCCGTGATGCGCTCGTCCGCATCCAAATAAAAGACCCAGTCCGCATCCGTCTCATCGAGCGCCGCATTGCGCTGCCCTGCGAACCCTTCTTCTGTCATGGGATGGACGACAAAGCGCACGCCGAGCCTTTCGGCAATCTCCTGCGTGCGGTCCGTGCTGCCGGAATCGAGGACGACCACCTCGTCGGCAAACGAAGCGCTCTTTACTGCGCCCTCGATATTATGCTCCTCATTCTTCGTCAAAATGATAACGGCAAGACGCATGTGCACACTCCTTTGATTTCTTCCGATCGCATCCCCAAAATTATAGCATGGCGCGCAAGATAAGAACACCGTCACACCAAGCATTCCGGATGGCGTACAAGCCAGCCCGAAAGCTCGCAAAGCGCCTTTTGCTCCGCGTCAAAGCGACGAACATCTTGCCTGACAGAAAGAAGCCTTGCCGATACGGCAAGCGGCTGCTCTATTTCATCCACGTAGCTGCCGATCGCATCCTTTGTCATCCAAGCGTACGGCGTGACGACGTGATCGATCGGCTCGAAAAACGAAGGGACAATTGCCCGGTATGGAAAGCCGCTCGGCGCGATCATCTCAAATAGCGTCGGTGCGATATGCATATGACTTCCAATCGTCCGTTCCGCCAGCATGGCGGGATCCAGCGACGGATGTGCCATTGCAAACGAGGTCAGAAGATGCTCCCGCAGATTCATTTCCCTGCGCGGCACAATATCGTACGCGAGCGGCAGGATATCCGTCGCATGGTCCCCCGTCACAATGAAAAGACTGTCGGGATCCATTTCGCGCATCCTTTCGATGAACCGCACGGCAGATTGATCCGCATACCAAGCACTGGCAAGGCTTCGGCATGTCGCCGCATCGCGTTTGAGCGCTGCCGGCGCGTCCGGCATGACCGTTTCGGCATCAAAACCATACTGCTCAAACGGAATGCGATACGGTCCGTGATTGGAAGTCGTATAAACGAAGTGGAACTCGCCTGCTGCGCCCGTATCTGCCTCAATGCGCCGCGCGACTTCCTCCAAAAAAATATGATCGTATACGCCGAGCCATGTGCGCGGTGCATGTTTCCCGCAGATATCCGGCCCTCCGAATGCGCGGTCGAATCCCATGGCGGGAACGAAATGATCGAGGCTGCTCCACGTCAGGTTTCCGCCATACCAAAACGATGTGCGATAGCCGAGCCGCTGGAGCTGAGGCGCAAGCGCCGTCTGCGGTGCGCCCTGCCAAAAGGAAGGATTTTCATTGAGTTCCATGTCGCAGTCGAACACACCGGACATCAAGCTGACGATAGACGGCTGCGAGACCATCCCGCCCGGCAGGAAATTGGCAAACGATACGGCGTTTGCTTCCCTGCGCCACTTCTTGCTCGCCTCCATAAGGCGGAGCGACCCGTACAGCGGATCCAAGAGGCTCTGCGAATGGCTCTCCAAAAAGAGCAGGAAAATATGGCGAGGCGGTCGAATGCGCGCTCCTGCTGCCACATGGCAAAACGCATCCAACGGCGATTTCGAGAAGGCGCGGGGAAGAATCGGCTCCATGATGGAAATCGCTTCTGCATCGCTATGCGAAAGCGACGCATCGCGCTTTTGATGGAATAAATGCTCCAGGACAAGGAGATCGTCGCGTACCGCTTTGCCCATAAAAATATCCGCTTTGACAACGGCCGGCACTTCATCCCATTCCGGTTTCTTCCGATGACGAAACGTCCCGCCATAGCGCGCCCAATAAAAGAGTGCGATCGCCGCGATACCTACTGCCGCATGGAGCGCGTACCGAAGCGCGGCCGATTCCGGCACAGGAAAGGAAACCGTTGGCAGGCCGAGGAGCCAGGACGCGGCGCCAATGCAGGCAGCGAGAAATGGAATGTAGCTCCATAAAATCCATGTGCCATGATCTTGGTTGAAAAAGATGTCGCGCAAATTATCTTGATCTGCATGGCGTCCCAAAAAGAGCAAGTGATTGTAGACATCGTGGAAATGGCGGTAGAAAACCATCCTTCCCATAAACGCCGTATAGAGCACAGCGGCATAACAGCAGATGCCGACAAGACGCACCGTGTCTCCTACGGCGTAGTACGCAGGAATGAAGGTACCGGGCAGCGTGACCAATACGAGCGAGAATAAGTAAACGTAAGCATGGAAGTCCATGCCCCACCAAAACCCGTAGCGGAAACAATGGTACCATTTCTTCCATTCGCCGAACGGCGTCTTCTTGGGGCGATAGACGAGGATAAACGCCAGCCGGAAAACGGCGCAGAGAACGGGCGCGACAAGGGCGAGCTTCACATCCTGCTGGAGCCCGCTCCAAAACAACGAGAACACGACGTTCCCACCTCCCTTCCTGTTTCATTCTATCGCATCTTGCCCTTTCGGGCAAATCAAAGCCTCGTAATACCGAAAACGGCACGCAAAAAGGCCCTCGCCGAAGCGAGAGCCTTGAAAACTGGCGTCCTTCGTTCTCTTCGTGATCCGTGATCAGAAGAAGAACTGGACACGACCGAAGTACGTATGCGCCTTGCCGTCGCCATTGATCTGCTTCGCATTGCCATAGCGCAGCGTGCCGACGATGTTCTTGGCGAACGTGTAGTTGCCGCCGATCTCCCAGCCCTTTTCGTTCGTCTTGATCGCATCATACGTGCTGAACTGCGTCGCATCCTGGCCGAGGTGGCGATAGGCGAGCCATGCGCCCCACGTGCCGGCGTTCATCTGATCCGCGCCCTTGTAGTCGAACTCCACGCTGTAAGCCTCTGCGGCCTTGCTGTCCGTGTACTTCCTGGACTTCGCATAGAAGCCGTTCAGCGCCGTGCTCTTGTCGAAGCGGTAGCCGACCTTTGCGATGCCTTCACGGAAGTTCTTCTCCGAGGAATTGCGCAGGTTCAGCGTGTGGTAGGAAATCCCCGCCATGGCCTTGCCGTCCTTGTAGGAAACGCCTGCATAGTAATGGTTTGCAGCATCTTCGCCCTGCAGCGAGCCACTGCCGCCGTTTCCGCTGAAGCTTTGGCGGCCGGCGCCGAGGATGGCCTGCGCCTTGTTGCCGAATGCGACTTCCGCACCCGCGATCTGCGTATCGAAAACGGAATCGTTGTCGAGCGAGCCGAAACGGCCAAGCTTGACGGCGAAGTTGTCGTAGTTGCCCTGCGCCCAAATACGCTTGAGCGAGACGTTGCCGTCATTGCCCTCGTCCTTTGCCGCGTTGATCTTTGCGTCGAGACGCGCATTGACGTGCCAGTTGCTGTTGACCTCAGCCGACGGCTCGAGACGGAAGAGGAACTCATCCGTGTGACTGTCCGTTGCGGTAGCGTCCTTATCGACGTGGCGTGCCATCGTGTAACGAGCCTGCCCGTTCCACTTGACCATGTCCGCATTGCGCTCGAGGCTTGCGACGCGGACGCCGAGGTTGTTTAGCTCATCCGCGAATTCAGCGGAGAGCTTCTCGATCAGGGCCTTGTCTGCGTCGCTGACGCCCGACTTCGCCATGGCCTTTGCGACCATCTGCGCCATCTCATAACGCGTGATCTCGTTGTCGCCCCGGTACGTGCCGTCGCCGTAGCCTTCGATGACGCCGTCCGCAGCGAGCTGCGAAACGGCATCGTAAGCCCAGTGGTCAGCGGGTACGTCTGCAAACGGATTCGATGCTGCAAACGTCGTGGATGCTGCGCCGACGACGAGAGCCGTCGTCAGTGCCGATACGAGAGTCTTCTTCATAAGACATTCCTCCTTGCCAAAAAGCAATGAACTTCATTTGCCTCTGCGAAGGAATGTGAGTTTCCATGTTTCCTCATCGCTTCCTTTGCGCAGCCCGCAAACTTATGGATACTGTAACACATGTTTAGTAAAAATACAATAAAAATGCAATTAAATCGTCAGAATGTCCCTTAACGCAGGCGGCGCAGATGCCTGCCGCCCGTCCCGAGCGCGCGGACGCTCTCGCGCTCGACAAAACGCATGGATCGGCCCGTATCAAACGGATCCCATGCAAATGCCGGCGCGCGATGCGCGATGCGTGCAAGGAGTCCCTCTGCCGCCTCTTTGCCAAGCCGCTCGTAGTCAAACGCGATCGTCGTGAGCGCGGGATAGACGACAGCGCCGACGTCATAGCCGCCGAATCCCACGACGGATATTTCCTCCGGCACGCGGATCGCGCACTCGTGCAGGTAGCGCAGGACGCCGAGCGCGATGCCGTCCGTCGCGCAGACGAGGACAGTCGGATGGAAGGCGCATGCTTTTCCCGCGCTCTGATAGGCGGAAAGAAAGTCAAACCCCGTCTCGACGAAATCAACGTGCGACCTGCGCTCGGTGCAAAACCCGTTCTCGAATCCCTGCCTGCGCTCGACGCCGACGGCGTGGTCGGCGTCCGTCACGCCTACGAAGACGGCGCGCCGATGCCCCATCTGGCGCAGGTAGGTTCCCATCATGTATCCTGCCGCCGCATCATCGATCTTGAGGCAATGGACTTCCGCGCGGCTCTGCCCCGTAAAGAGGATCGGGATCCGCGCGTTCTGGGCGAGCGCGACGTGCGCGTCGGTGATCGCGACGCTGTCGACGAGGATGCCGTCGACGCCCTGCTGGCAGAGGCTCTCGATATGCTCGATTTCCTTCTGCGGATCGAGCTGGCTCACGAGCAGGATGCCCTGATAGCCCGCCGGGTCGAGCACGCTGCCCACGCCCGCCAGCAGCCGTCCTACCGAGACGGAGTCCATGCGCGGCAGGACGATGCCGATAAGCTGGCTCGTCTTGGTCTTGAGCCGCCGTGCAAAGAAGTTTGACCGGAAACCGGTCTCATCGATTGCCCGACGAACCTGCTCCGCCTTTTCGACGCTCACGTAACCGCCGTTCAGATAGCGCGAGACCGTGCTCTTCGACACGCCCGCAAGTCTTGCTACATCCAGTATGGTAACATTCTGCTCCAAGGTCCGTCCTCCCTAAGGATCCAGTGTGTGCCGACCTGCATACCGTATTGATTGTAGGGAGAAATGCGCGGGAAGTCAAGGGGAACCCTTACGAAATACGCGACTTTGTTGACGAAACCCCCTTTTTCCTGTAAACTCTACTCTGTCAACTAGGAAAGAACCGAGGGATCACATGACGATTTCCACTACGAGCCAGGACAATATCATCCGCTGGCTGACGGCGGCAGGCATTTACTTCATCTGCCTCATCGCCTTCTATATCAATGTCGGGCAGGACATGGGCGCAGGCTACTTCATGACGGCGCTCGTGCCCGTCGTCGCGGCGCTCACGCTGCTGCCGTACGCGACGCGCGTGCCGCTCTTCTCCCTCCCCATGGCGCCGAATCTCATCGCGGGGATCGCGTGGTGCGTGACGTTCCCGCTGCTCTACACGTGGACGTACGCACAGGACTGGTACAGATCGAAAATTTGCTACGACTTCCTCGTCGGCACGGCAGAAATCGTCCTGCTTCCCACGCTTGCCGCCGCGCTTTTCCGCATCGGCCACGCGCGCATCGTCGCGGGATTCATGGGGCTGCTCAACATCGCCGCCCTCTTGATCCCGCTCGCGCAGATCGCCTACTACTGCATCGTGTGGCACTGCCTCACGCCCGCCTCGCTCATGGCGCTCTACCTCACGAATTGGCGCGAGAGCATCGACTTCGTCGAGTCGAATGTCGGCACCGGGCGGGCGCTCCTCATCCTCGCCGCGCTCGCCGCGCTTTGGTTCCTCTTCGCGCGCGCGCACCTCGCGTTTTCCCGCCGCATGGAGGATGAGACGACCGCGCCCCGCATGGGCGCACTCGCCGCGCTCGTCTGTGCGGCGTCTGCGACGCTCGTCATCTACCTGCCGCAGACGTCGATCGCGACCCTTTGGGGCGACGTCGACAGCTACGTCAAGCAGACGCAGGTGTACAGCCTAGGGCACGACGACCGCCTCGCGAGCCTCGCGATCGACCAGCACGAAGCGCTCGCAGCAAAAGCGCCCGGCACCGTCATCTTCATCATCGGCGAATCCTCGTCACGCAACTATATGAAGGTGTACACGCCGGCCTACTCCTACGACGACACGCCCTGGCAGAGCGCCATGCGCGCAGACGACCATTTCCTCTTCTTTGAGAATGTCTATTCTTGCTGGACGCAGACCGTCCCCGTTCTCCAGCGCGCGCTCACGGAGCAGAGCCAGTACAACGGCAAGGAATTCTTCGACTCGGCATCGCTCATCGACGTCGCGAAGAAGGCGGGCTACGAGACGTGGTGGTTCAGCAACCAAGGCCGATACGGGCAGTACGACAGCGCCATCACGCTCGTCGCAAAGACGGCCGACCACGCGCAGTGGACGGACGACTCCTACAATTTCACGGACAAGTACGACGAGGCCCTCCTCCCCTACCTCACGCAGATAGACCCCGCGAAGAACAACTTCATCGTGCTGCACATCATGGGCAGCCATATCTACTACAACAACCGTTACCCTGAGTCGTTCAACCGCTTTTCCTCGGAGGACGGCTCGTCGAGCATGGTCTCGATGGCGTCGTACGCGAACAGCATCCTCTACACGGATGCGATCCTCTCGCAGGTCTACGACTACACACGCAAGAATCTCAACCTCACCGCGATGGTCTACTTCTCCGACCACGGCGAGAACATCGAGATCTCGCACAACCCGGACGTCTTCCGCTTCGATATGGTGCGCATCCCGATGTGGATCTACCTGTCGGACGCCTACCAGCACGCGATGCCCGGCCATACGCGCGCGCTGCGCCAGCATGCGAGCCGCTACTTTACGAACGACATGCTCTACGACACGATGTGCGGCCTCCTAAACGCACCGTCCGAGCGCTACGATCCGGGGCAAGATTTTGCGAGCAGCACCTACCGCTTCACGCGCGAGACGCTCTGCACCATGCTCGGCTCGCGTCCGCTCACGAGCGACCCGGACGGCGGTGCGGAAGAGTAGCCTGGCGCTGCGGCGGCACCCCCCCCTGGAGCCTGGGCCTCCGCCTGCCGTTTTCTCGGGCCTGCAACAAGCACGGAAAAAGCCCGCCTCCCAAAAAGGGAAGCGGGCTTTTTCCGTGCGGTGCGTTATTCCTCCGATTTTGCACTTCCTACGACGGCCTTCGTGAAAAGCGCGATGACCGCGAGGAACACGAGAAGCCCGAGCATCTCCGCCGTATCGGCAAAGTCCTTCGACACGACAGAGAGCGGGCTGTCGCTGCCGCCGCCCGATACCGAGACGACGATGACGCCTGCGAGGATGACGCCGACGATCGACTCGCCGACGATGAAGCCCGACGCGATGAGCGTGCCGCGGCGCACCGATGCCTTTACCGCCTTTTCCCCGCCCTTGTTTTTCACATAGCGATGGATGAAATAGCCGAGCACGGCGCCGACGATGAGCGGCGTCTGCACGGAAGGCGGCAGGTAGATGCCCATGCCGACCGCGAGCGGCGGCAGGCAGAGCCTGCGCGTATTGCGCTTTAAAAGCCGATCGGCGACGACGAGCACGATGCCGACGCCAATGCCGATATAGATGTACTCCCATGCGAGATGGCTTTGGAAAATGCCCTGTGCGATCGTCGTCATGAGCGCTGCCTGCGGTGCGGCGAGCGCCTGTGCGGGATCCATGTCGGGACGTGGCATGGCGCCGGGGAAGCCGTACGCCTCGTAGAGGAGGTTCAGCACGGGCGCGATGACGA
>ERZ772960.2930-NODE-2930-length-11888-cov-5.354601_pt1 | contig 11888 bp, 10 predicted proteins | sample MGYA00580678_ERZ772960 | MGnify/ENA primary metagenome ERZ772960 (study PRJEB29015, sample SAMEA2737930) | human oral metagenome | biome: human oral; feature: human-associated habitat; material: dental | place: China | collected 2059 ...
TGCAGTGCGTTTTGGTGCTAAATGCAAGGTGAAATGCTGCTAAATGCGAGACGAAAAGCATAAAAATGCGCTGAAATGGTATAAATAAAACCCTCTCGATTCATTGGAAATATGGCTGAAAAGGGTAAAATGGTCGTCAAAAAGTGGGGTTTTAGGGGGTAAAAAGTGGGTAATTGGCCTTGAAAAATTACGAGTTGGCGATCAAAATAGAAAGGCAAAATGGTGCAAAATGCAGGTTTTGTTCTTAAAAATAGACAAAATAAACGACGTGGAAGGGTAGAAACAGTGGCAATTTACCTACTTTTTAGCCAATATTCTCGCTAGAACGGAGTGAAAAATTGAGTGGGATTGTAAAATAAAAAATAACATTTTAAGTTTTGGGGTTGATGGGTTTTGGGGTTGACGGGTTTGTAAGTTGATGGGTTTGTAGGTTTATGAGTTCATCAGTTTTTATTTAGTTCATAAGTTCATGAACTTTTTTGCTGAGTGTTTAAGTTCATGGGGTGGTCTGTTTACAAGTTTGAGAGTTCATAGGCATGTGCGTTGTATTCGTACGCGAGTAGGGGGAGATAGCTTTCATGTTGAGGAAAACAAGGAGGTTATGAGAGCTTTTGTGCCAGCTGCCGCTTTACATTTGGTATGTTGCAAACGGACAACAAGTCTGCTTTAAACCCCAATCGGTCATTCAAGATTCTATTTTCATTTTCTCAGAGATGATGACTGAATGTGTGCAAATGACCAACAATCTGTTCGTGTTTTGCAAGTAACAGTGGGAACATTTGTAACTCTTTGTTTTTGAAAATCTCAATGACAGATTGGGGTAAACAGCTATTGCCAGGTTTGCTTGCCCTATACAGATATCAAGAGTGAAGTTCTTGTTAGCTCGAACTCACATATTAATGAATTTGTTCTGCTATCTCTTTCAATTTATTGTATGTTTCAGTAAGTACTTTTATTATTTCCTCCGTATTGTTACCATCAATGGTTGGAAGATGCAAGTACACTCGGTCATCGTCGTTCTCATCCAAAAAGATGTATTCAGGGAACGTTTCCAAGATCTTTTCTTTGTAGGGTGCCCAATGTTTCTTTTGCCATGTGGTTATATAGATGTGAAATTCTCCACAAGGTCCATTAACATTTGCTAGATAATTAGATTCTATACCTATGCGGTTGGTTTTGTCATTAAAGGATATTCCTAAATCCCATCCTTCCCATGCCCACCATGTTGCTCCAGTCCTTTCGTTTACAGATTTTTTTAAAAAATCGATGTGTTCTTTATGGCATGAGAGGATGTTGCTTTGGAACTGATTATATTCATTAACAAGTTGTTCAACTCTTTCCTTATTCTGTATAAAGAAATCAAATACTCTTTTGTTGTTTACGCTACTCATATTTTCTATTGTTTTCATAAAATCAAGCATATAGGTAAGATATCTCTGGTCTGATGACATCATATAGTTGCCTAACTCTTTATTAACCTCTGCAAATAAATCCTTGTATAGAACAGGCTGGAAACCATTTTCTTCCATGAGCCTTTTACTCTTGAGGTCTGACAGAGGAAAAACGGATAAAACAAGCAATATCTTATGTTTCTTATCAGAGTAAGCATTATGTATGTGCTTAGCATATATGTCCAACTGGTTATATAACTTGGCAGTTGTTTTGTTTTCTATCGCGACAACAAATTCCTCTGATTTAATAACAATATCTATTTTCTTACTTTCAGCATATTCCTCTGTTACACATTCAACCTTGTTGTAGAATGGGAGTTCTTCTTTTTGCGTTGAAACCCGCCACAATGCAGATAGCCATAAACTACGTAGCCCATGTTCTGCAAAGGGATTAAGATAGAATTGCAAAATTCTACTGCATACTTCTTCAAAGCGAGTGTACGGATGTTTGCAAATTTCCATAAAGGTAGGACGTTTGTCTTGTTTGGGTAATTGTTCGAATTTACATAGTAAATCAATGTACGTTTTTTCTTTTTCGGTATTCATGCCGTTATGGTTTTGTGAGTTTGTTTTATTAGGGAACTATTATGATTGATTGGCAGACATTGAAGCTCTCTTGGCTTTTAGGTTGATGTGGGGTATCATTCGCTTGCCCAATGAAAGGGTAGGGCGTTGTGTTAAGCAGGATAATACCGCGTATAACTTAAAGGACAAGGAGGGGGCGAACTGATAGCGTAGCCGTGTTTAGGGGTCAAATTGCATAGGAACACGACCTAAAGCGTGCGCCTTTTGACTTTAGATGCAAGGCACGGGTCGCCATCCGTTACGGCCGCACTTGCGTATTGGCGTGCGGAACCTCTTTCACATGGTCTGCATATTGCGCTGTGATTTGGGAAATGACTGTTTAAAGGTTCTCGTGATTTGCCCGTTTGGCGGCTGTTTTGTGACACGCTTTGGTGGCGTTTTGTTTGCTGTTAAGGCCTAATGTGGGGCGTTAAGCGTTTTTGGGCGAGGTGATTTTTAAGCACAAAGTCGTGCGTTGCAAAGTACTCGTTGTGGTGAAAAATGTGTTTTAAGGGCATAGCCCTGGTACGTTTCCGTTCCCCAATGGCGACTTTACAAAACGCGCCTTTGTGCGTTATTGTTGTTGCGTTGAGGGCGTTGTGGGTTACATCACGCCCCTTTCGCGCAGTTTCAATTGCCAGTTCCAAGCCGAACGCAAGGTGTCTTCAAGACTGGTCTCGGACTTCCAACCAAGCACGTTGTTGGCTTTGTCGGGGTTGGCCCACACCTTTTCGATGTCGCCTTCGCGACGTGGGGCGTAGCTCCAATTAACCTTTACGCCCGTGGCCTTTTCGAATTTGTCTACCACTTCGTATGTGCTGACGCCACGGCCAGTGCCCACGTTGAAGTATTCAATTGGCTCGGTGTCCATGTCTAGTACCCTTTGCATGGCCTTAACATGAGCCTTAGCAAGGTCTACCACGTAGATGTAGTCGCGAATACATGTGCCGTCGGGCGTGTCGTAGTCGTTTCCAAATATCTTCAACTCTTTCCTGATGCCCATCGCTGTTTGCGTAACGAAGGGGATGAGGTTGTTGGGAACGCCGTTGGGAAGTTCGCCGATGAGTGCCGACGGGTGCGCGCCGATGGGGTTGAAGTAGCGAAGGATGACGCTCTTAATGGGTGCGCCGCTGTGAATGTCGTCGCGAATAATCTCTTCGTTAATCTGCTTGGTGTTGCCGTAAGGGCTGCAAGCCTCTTGGATGGGTGCGTCTTCGGTTACGGGCAGATGCGCTTTGGTGGGCTGACCGTACACTGTGCAGCTTGAAGAGAAGATGAAACCCTTTACGCCATATACAGGCATCAGTTCTAATAGGTTGAGCAACGACACAATGTTGTTGCGGTAATAAAGCAGGGGTTTCTCAACACTCTCGCCCACAGCCTTGGATGCGGCAAAGTGGATGATGCCTTTGATGTCCTTGTACTTGGCAAACACGGCCTCTAAAGCTTGCTTGTCGCAGCAGTCTACCTTCTCGAAGGCTGGCCGGATGCCCGTAATTTGTTCGATGCCGTCTACAACTTCGGCATTAGAGTTCGACAAGTTGTCTACGATAACCACATCGTAGCCGGCTTGTTGCAACTCCACGGTGGTGTGCGAACCGATAAATCCGGTTCCGCCAGTAACTAATATCTTCTGTTTCATTGTGTTGGTGTTATGCTTGTTGTTTAATGTTTAAGTTGACCAGTTTACGAGTTGACCAGTTTACCAGTTTACGAGTTAACCCGTTTACGGGCTCACTAGTTGACCGTTTGATAAGTAAATGAATTGGCCAGTTAACCAGCTAATGTGTCGACAAGTGAAGAAGTTGACAAACAGGAGTGCCACGTTTGTCTTAGTATTGCCGTTCGCCAAAGATGTTCGTTCCCACGCGAACCATCGTGCTCCCGCATTGCAGGGCGATGGGGTAGTCGTGGCTCATGCCCCAACTACGTTCTTTAAAGGTATCGTCGTGGGCGAAGTATTGGCTTTTAATTTCGTCGAAAAAGCGCCAGGCAGCGGTCATCTCGGCACGAATTTGCCCTTCGTCGTCAACGTTCGAGGCCATAGTCATCAGTCCGCAGATACGAATGTGGCTAAGCTTGCGCCACTCGCCGCTGGCCAACATTTCGCGACAGGCATCGGGGGTGAAACCATATTTGGTTGCTTCTTGGGCTACATGCAGTTCGAGTAGCACGTCGATAACGCGGCCGCACTTCTCGGCCTGCTTGTTAATCTCTCGTAAAAGCCTAAGGCTGTCCACCGCTTCAATCATGTCGATGTAGGGTGCGATGTACTTAACCTTATTGGTTTGCAGGTGTCCGATGAAGTGCCAGGCAATGTCCTTGGGCAGTTCTGCTGCCTTTCGGCTCAGTTCTTGTTCTTGACTTTCGCCGAAGATGCGCTGGCCTTGCTCGTAGGCGGCCATCAATTCTTCGTGGGGGTGGAACTTACTCACCGCCACGAGCCGCACGTGGGGCGGCAAACTCTGCACCACGCGTTTTAAGTTTCCTGCCACATCGGTAGCCATTATTCAGTCTCCTTGGTGTTTTGGTTGTCCTCTTCGTATTCGGGCTTGTCGTTGGCGGCGGCATTTTGCGTTATTGCCACATGCTCGTACACGTCCATGATGAGCGTTTCGGTAACGCTGGCAATGTCGTATGTAATCATGGTGTTGCCCATAACGCTGTCTATATGCTTTACTGCGCCTTGCAAACTGGCGGCTTGCACCAGGTAGTTAACGTTCGAACGCTTTTCCTTTTCGGTCTTTTCGTCTAGCGTGATAAATTGCAGTTTGGCCTTATACCATTTGTCGTCGTTGTCGTTTTCGCTGAAAAACACCTCGTGATAAGGGGCGGGTTTGATGCCCGTAATCTTGAAGTCGCCAGCGATAAAGGCCGACATCTCTTCGATGATGGCGTTTTCTGCCTCGGTAAAGCTCAGTGCGTCTACCACGTATTGTTCGGTAATGGGTTTCAACATGCCATCATCCATCGTCTTGTCGTACCTGATTTTGGTTTCAAACCAGTCTGCCGTTCTTTGTCTCATGCTGTTTCTTTTGCTATTGATTTTGTTGGCAAAAGTAACAAATTAATCCGTAAGGCGCAAAAAAAATGCGCCTTATTCAAATAAACTTATGATGTAAGCATTGCGTTTCGATTAAATTCGATAACTTTGCATATCACCATAAAACAAAATCATTATGCCTGAAATCTCTGTTCGCGGACTGGAAATGCCAGAGTCGCCCATTAGAAAACTCGCTCCGTTGGCCGTTGCAGCAAAGGCCAGAGGGACAAAAGTTTATCATTTGAACATCGGACAGCCCGATTTGCCCACGCCGCAAGTGGGGCTCGACGCCTTGAAGAACATCGATCGCTCGGTACTTGAATACTCTCCCTCGCAAGGCTACCAGTCGTACCGAGAGAAACTCACCACCTATTATAAGAAGTACAACATCGACGTGTCGCCCGACGATATCATCGTTACAACGGGCGGTTCGGAGGCCGTGCTCTTTGCTTTCATGTCCTGCCTGAACCCCGGCGATGAAATCATTATATCCGAACCGGCCTACGCCAACTACATGGCCTTTGCCATATCTGTGGGTGCAACCATCCGAACCGTCGCCACATCCATAGAGGATGGCTTTGCGTTGCCCAATGTGGAAAAGTTTGAAGAACTGATAAACGAGCGCACAAAGGGCATCCTTATCTGCAATCCCAACAACCCAACAGGCTATCTTTACACGCGTAGCGAAATGAACCAAATACGCGATTTGGTGAAGAAATACGACCTTTACCTGTTCTCCGACGAGGTATATCGCGAGTATATCTACACAGGATCGCCCTATATCAGCGCCTGTCATTTGGAAGGGATAGAGAATAATGTGGTGCTTATCGATTCCGTTTCGAAGCGTTATTCCGAGTGTGGGGTGCGTGTCGGCGCGCTTATCACGAAGAACGCCGAGGTGCGGGCGACGGTGATGAAGTTCTGTCAAGCCCGACTTTCGCCGCCGTTGCTGGGGCAAATTGTGGCCGAAGCGTCGCTCGATGCACCCGACGACTATTTTCGCGGCGTGTACGAAGAGTACGTTGAACGTAGGAAGTGCCTTATTGATGGGCTGAATCGCATACCTGGTGTGTTCTCGCCCATTCCTATGGGAGCCTTTTACACCGTAGCAAAGTTGCCCGTTGACGATTGTGAGAAGTTCTGTCGTTGGTGTTTGGAAGAGTTTAGCTACGAAGGCGAAACGGTGATGATGGCTCCTGCCGCAGGCTTTTACACCACACCAGGTGCAGGATACAACGAAGTGCGCATTGCCTATGTGCTGAAAAAAGAAGACCTGAAACGTGCGTTGATGATATTGCGCAAGGCTCTTGAAGTGTATCCTGGGCGCGTTGACGATGAACGGAAGGCACTTTAAAGGTGAAAAGGTGAAAGGGTGAAAAGGTGAAAAGGTGAAAGGGTGAAAAGATGTTTTGCCACGAACTTGTTTGCTCGTTAACTTGTCAACCCGTCAGCTTGTCGCCCCATCATCTTGTGAACTCGTCGACTCTCAATTCGTCAACTCGTAAACTTGTGAACTCGTGAACTTGTCAATTCGTGAACTTGTCAACTTGTGAACTAGTCAACTCGGAACTCGTAAACTTATCAACTTGTGAACTTACCCTTTTTCCTAGCCAAGCGCATTTACGCCAATAACACCGACAAAACGCGGGTAGACCGCCCAGCCATACGCATTGCCATTGCTGGCGTTGCCGTGGGGTTGGCGGTGATGTTGGTGTCGGTGAGCGTTGTTTTCGGCTTTAAGCATACCATTCGTAACAAGGTGGTTGGCTTTGGTAGCCATATACAAGTGGCCAACTTCATGACCCTTCAAGCATCCGAGCAATACCCCATACAGATGGGCGACTCGATGTTGAAGGTGTTGCGTGCCATCCCTGGCGTGCGCCATGTTCAGCGTTTTGCCATAAAACAAGGCATACTTAAAACCAATAGCGATTTTCTTGGTGTGGCCTTCAAGGGAATAGCGGCCGACTACGATACCACTTTCATTCATCAACACCTCGTTGCGGGTGCCATTCCGCACTTCTCCGATAGTGTGGGGAAACAACAACTGGTGATTTCGCAGGCCATTGCCGACCAGCTGAACCTTAAACTGGGCGACAAAGTCTTTGCCTACTTCATCGACAACACGGGGGTAAAGGCTAGGCGGTTCAGCGTTGCGGCCATCTACCAAACCAACCTTTCGCAATACGATAAGGTTACGTGTTTCATCGACCTATATACTGCGGTGAAACTAAATGCGTGGGAGTCCGACCAAGCTAGCGGAGCCGAACTCACGGTCGACGATTTCGACCGACTTGACGACACGGCTGCGCGGGTAATAAACAAGGTGAACCGCACTATCGACAGATATGGCGAAACTTATTCGTCGCAAACCATTCAAGAGATGAACCCGCAGATATTCTCGTGGCTCGATTTGTTGGACCTTAACGTCTGGATTATTCTCGGACTGATGTTATCCGTTGCAGGTGTCACCATGATTTCGGGTTTGCTCATCATTATTTTAGAACGTACGGCCATGATAGGCATTCTTAAAGCCGTTGGTGCGCGCAATGTAACCATCCGTCGCACCTTTCTTTGGTTTGCAGTGTTTACCATTGGCAAGGGAATGCTTATCGGAAACGCCCTCGGACTGGGCATTATCGCCCTGCAACACTACACGGGGTTGGTGAAGTTAAACCCTGCCACCTACTACGTTAGCACGGTTCCTGTAGAGTTTAACCTGCTTGTATGGCTCTTGCTCAACGTGGCAACGCTGCTCATCAGCGTCTTTGTGCTTATTGCGCCTAGCTATTTGGTGTCGAAGATAAACCCTGCAACGTCGATGAGATACGAATGAGGAAAGGGGAAAAGATAGGTAAGGTGAAAAGTTGAAAAGGTGAAAAAATGGCTGCGCCATCTATACATTTGGCTTAACTCCTTTAACTCCTAAAGGTGAAAGGGTGAAAAGGTGAAAAGAGTCTGCGCCATCTATACATTTGGCTTAACTCCTTAACTCCTTAACTCCATAACTCCTTTAACTCCTAAAGGTGAAAGAATGAAAGGGTGAAAAAAGGCTGCGCCATCTATACATTTGGCTTAACTCCTTTAACTCCTAAATAAGAGTGAGAAGTTGAGAGAAATAGAACCAAAGGATTGTAAGACTTGCAGAGTTGCGAGTTTGCAGTCCGAAACGCTCGTGAGCACACGTGTGGAAGGGAGGGAAAGATAATGTTTAGAGAGTATGGATAAGTAAATCACACATACAATAAACTTACGGTTGCGTTTCATTTTTTTTGAAGTTGTTCTTTGTTCATTAATCATTTAACATTTTTCGTTTATGTTGTTTCATACTTCTCATACACCGTCTCATACAGAAAGCATGACTAGCGGTGCGCCTTCTCGCGGCATATTGAAGTTTGCCATACCCCTTATCCTGGGCTATATCTTGCAGCAAATGTATTTGGTTATCGATGCAGCGATAGTGGGTAGATGGATAGGCGTAGGGGCTTTGGCGGCAGTTGGCGCCTCTAGTAGCATCATGTTTCTTGTGATGGGTTTCTGCAATGGGGCGTGTGCCGGCTTTGCAATCCCCGTGGCACAGGCATTTGGCGCCGGCGATCACCACAAAATGCGGTGCTATGTGAGCAACGCCATGCGCATAGCCGTGATGCTTGCAGTGGTGATAACGCTGCTGTCGTGCTTGCTCTGCGAAAGGATATTGAAACTCGTCAACACGCCAGCCGATGTCTTCCACGATGCTTATGTCTTCCTTTTCTTACAGTTCTGCACCATCCCATTCACGATGGCCTACAATCTCTATTCAGGACAGATACGTGCGTTGGGCAATTCCAAGCAACCTTTTTACTTCCTCATTGTCTCATCATTGCTTAACATCTTGCTCGACGTGGTGCTTATCCTGCTGTTGGGCCTGGGTGTCGAAGGTGCTGGCATCGCAACCTTCCTTAGTCAGGTTCTCGCATCATGGCTATGTTGGCGGTTTATTAGGCGGCACATGGCTATTCTCGTGCCCAAGGCCGACGAACGGTCGTTCGACAACAAGAAAATCAGTATCTTGTTGAACAATGGCATACCGATGGGCTTGCAATTCTCCATTACGTCTGTCGGAATTATCATGCTGCAAAGTGCAAATAATGCACTAGGGACGATATACGTGGCTTCGTTTACGGCCGCCTTACGCATCAAATACTTGTTCACTTGTGTACTTGAGAACATTGGTGTGGCAATGGCTACTTATTGCGGACAGAACATCGGTGCGGGAAAGCTAGACCGTGTTAAGACTGGCGTACGTGATGCCATGTGGATTATGATGGGGTATTTCGTCTTGACGGTTGCCGTCATCTATCCCTTTGCCGATGAGATGATGATGCTCTTTGTAAGCGGCCACGAGCAGGAAGTGATAGCCAATGCCGCACAACTTATGCGAATTGCCAACTGGTTCTACCCCACTTTGGGCGTATTGGTCATCCTCCGTTATAGTATTCAGGGGCTTGGTTACAGCAACCTGAGTTTGATGAGCGGCGTTATGGAAATGATTGCCCGTTGTGGAGTTAGCCTTTGGCTAGTTCCTGCGCTGGCTTGGTTAGGCGTTTGCTATGGCGACCCCGTAGCTTGGATAATGGCCGACTTGTTCCTTGTGCCTGCTTACCTATGGCTTTTAAGGCGATTGAAAAACAAAGAGAGGGTGAAAGGGTGAAAAGGTAGGAAAGGTGAAAAGGTGAAAAGATAGGAAAGGTGAAAAGATAGGAAAGATGAAAAGGTGAAAAGATAGAAAAGGTGAAAAGATAGGAAAGGTGAAAAGGTGAAAAGATAGGAAAGGTGAAAAGGTGAAAAGATAGGAAGGTGAAAAGGTGAAAGGGTGAAAAGATGAAAGGTTGAAAAGGTGAGAGGGTGGAAAGGTAGTAAAGATGAAAGGGTGGAAAGGTGGAAAGATGAAAGGGTGGAAAGGTGAAAGGGTGAAAAGATAGGAAAGGTGAAAGGGTGAAAAGATAGGAAAGGTGAAAGGGTGAAAAGGTGAAGCTAGCCAATCACAATGTGCGGAGGGCGTCAGCATCTTTTCACCCTTTCATCTTTAGGAGTTAAAGGAGTTATGGAGTTAAGGAGTTAAGCCAAATGTACAGATGGCGCAACCATTTTTTCACCTTTTCACTCTTTCACCTTTAAAAGCGCAGCCATCTTTTCACCTTTTCACTTTTTCACTCTTTCACCTTTAACGGCGCAGCCATTTTTTCACCTTTTCACCCTTTCACTCTTTCACCTTTAAAGGCGCAGCCATTTTTTCACCCTTTCACCCTTTCACCTTTAACGGCGCAGCCATTTTTTCACCTTTTCACTTTTTCACTTTTTCACCTTTCGTTTATTCGTCGTCCATCGCATCCCAAAAGTCTCTATCGAGTTTCATCACTTTGAAAACCCTTTCTTCTTGCAGACCTAGTCCGCACTCGTACATGTATTCTGTGAGTTGCGTACCGTTAATCAAGATGATAGTTGGCGAACCATTAAGGCTTTCAACATAATCTATCGCGCCTTTGGTAAAGTCGGAAGTGGTAATAAACACCCCCTTTTTAGATGGCGTTCCAGCAACTGCGCCCACGAAAGCCTGCACATCATTGCGCCCAACATGGTTGTTTGCGGCATATCGTTTGGCTTGAATGGAAATATGATTAAAGCCAAGCACGTCTTCCTTAATGATGCCGTCGATACCTCCGTCGTTAGAAAGCTTGGTTACGACGCCTGCATCTTTAATCTCCCCGCCATAGCCCATAGCCTGCAACAGTTCAACAACCAACCTTTCAAAGGCTTGTGGTTTTTTGTTTAATATCGTCGCTAGAATGTCTGATTGTATCGACTTCTTGATGTTTTCGTACGATTCGTACAGCCCTTCTTGTGGTGTAAGTTCTTCATTAGCTGCTAACACAATGCTTTCTGTGGACTCAGCCTTATTCTCTGCAGTTTTTTTCGGTTTGTTTACCGTGTCGTTTACATACCTGTTTATCTCTTCCTCGGTGTGTGATGTAATCATGTTCTTGCCTTTTTGACTGATTACATAATCGCCTTTTTGGGGTCTTTCAACCAATTTGGCAATAAAAAGGTAACTTAAAGCCCAAGATATGCGGTCGCGAAAAATATTTCCATTGCCAGATGCATAATTTGCATTCAACTCTTCTTCGCTAAGATTAAAATGTTTTGCCAGCGGAGCTTGTAAATCTTTCGCCCGCATAACGCCACCTGCATATAGCTCTTTAAGTATTTGTATGCGAATTTGCTGAAACGTTGGTATCATATAAACAGATTGTTAGTAAATAATTATGGATGCAAAAATAAGAAAAAATAATGTGATTATGCAATTTAAAGTGGACTAATCTGCATTTGGTAAGTGACAAATAGTAAATTGAACATGGTAAGCGTTTAGTTGCAACCCCTAAACTTGTCAACTCGTCAACTTGCCAATTTCAAAGCTTTAAAATTTATGATTTGTTTTACAAAGCACGTCCTTGTTTTTACTCCATTCTAGCGGAGATATTGGCTAAAAAGTAGAAAAATGGTTACTATTTCTAACTTTTAACACCCTTTGGTTTGTCTGTTTTTGAGAATAGAACCTGCATTTTGCACCATTTAGCCTTTCTAGTTTGGTTGCTGTATCGTAATTTTTAAAGCCCAATTCTCCACTTTTACCCCCTAAAACTCCACTTTTTAATAGCTATTTTGCCCTTTTCAGCCATGTTTTTAATGGTTTGTAAAGGTCTTTTTTATACCATAACGGTGGATATTTATACGTATTGCCTCGTGTTTTGCCGCATTTCGCACTGCGTTTTGCACCATTTTACCTTGCG
>ERZ772960.2931-NODE-2931-length-11884-cov-10.732015_pt1 | contig 11884 bp, 8 predicted proteins | sample MGYA00580678_ERZ772960 | MGnify/ENA primary metagenome ERZ772960 (study PRJEB29015, sample SAMEA2737930) | human oral metagenome | biome: human oral; feature: human-associated habitat; material: dental | place: China | collected 2059 ...
ACCGGCGCGGAGATGGATGTGGTCGAGATCGGTTATTTTGCGCCGGGGCGCTTTATTCCCTGCGACGAGCTTTCGGCCGGCATGGTAGGCTACCTCACCGCGAGCATCAAGAATGTGCGGGACACGCGGGTTGGCGATACGGTCACGCACGCGAAGAATCCGGCGTCGGAGGCGCTCCCGGGCTATAAGAAGGTCACGCCGATGGTCTACTGCGGTCTTTACCCCGCGGATGCCGCGCAGTATCAGGATCTCCGCGATGCGCTCGAAAAGCTGCAGTTAAACGATGCGTCTCTGACCTATGAGCCCGAGACCTCGCTCGCGCTCGGCTTCGGTTTCCGCTGCGGTTTCCTCGGGCTCCTGCACCTCGAAATTATTCAGGAGAGACTGGAGCGCGAGTATGATCTGGATCTCGTGACGACGGCGCCTGGCGTCGTGTACCGCGTCTATAAGACGGACGGCACAGTGATAGAGCTCACGAACCCCTCGAATCTCCCGGATGCCGCGGAGATTGAGCACATGGAAGAGCCTGTGGTCTCGGCGGAAATCATGCTGACCCGCGAGTTCATCGGGCCGATTATGCAGCTCTGCCAGGAGCGGCGCGGCCTTTATCTCGGCACCGACTACATGGAGCAGGACCGCGCGATTCTGAAATACGAACTGCCGCTGAATGAAATCATCTACGATTTCTTTGACGCGTTAAAGTCCCGCTCGCGGGGCTATGCGTCTCTCGACTATGAGTTAAAGGGCTATATGCCCTCGAAGCTCGTGAAGCTCGATATTTTAATTAACCGTGAGACCATCGACGCGCTCTCGTTCATCGTCTTTGCGGACGGCGCCTACGAGAGAGGGCGGAAGATGTGCGAGAAGCTCACGAAGGAGATTCCGCGTCAGCTCTTCGATATTCCGATTCAGGCGGCCATCGGCTCGAAGATTATTGCGCGCGAGACCGTCAAGGCAATGCGGAAGGATGTGCTCGCAAAGTGCTACGGCGGCGACATCTCGCGGAAGAAGAAGCTGCTCGAGAAACAAAAGGAAGGCAAGAAGCGCATGCGCCAGATCGGCTCCGTCGAGGTGCCGCAGAAGGCGTTCATGAGCGTCTTGAAACTCGGCGATGAGTGAGAAACAAAAACTGGAACTGTACATCCACATTCCGTTCTGCGCCTCGAAATGCCGCTACTGCGACTTTCTCTCCGGCGAATCCACGCCGGAGGCGCAGCGCGCCTATGTCAACCAACTGATCGAAGAGATACGCGCCCAGGGGCAGATACTTCCCGAGTATCAGCTCTCCAGCATTTTTATCGGCGGCGGGACGCCTTCTATTTTGAGCGGTCTGCAAATTCAGAATATTATCTCGGCAGTTTATGAGAACTTTGTGGTCGAGGCGGATGCCGAAATCTCGATTGAATGCAATCCGGGAACTCTCGACGCGACCAAGCTCGAATACTACCGCGAGGCCGGCATCAACCGCCTGAGTTTAGGACTGCAGTCCGCGGACGATGAAGAATTAAAGCTGCTCGGGCGAATTCACAGCTACAACGACTTTCTTCACAGCTACGAGCTCGCGCGGGCGGCGCATTTTGACAACATCAACATCGATTTGATGAGCGGCATTCCGCACCAGACGCTGCACAAGTGGCGCCAGAGCCTCAAAAAGGTGCTGCGCCTCCACCCGGAGCACATCTCGGCCTATTCGCTGATTATTGAGCCCGGGACACCGTTTGCGGCGCTCTACGGCAGCGAGGAGGGGCAGAAAGCGCTTCCCGGCGAGGACGAAGAGCGCGAAATGTACGCGGAGACCAAGACTTTGCTGGAAGAGTATGGGTTTACGCGCTATGAGATTTCGAACTATGCCCGCCCGGGCAAGGAATGCCGCCATAACATCGGCTACTGGACCGGCGTCGACTACCTCGGCGTCGGGCTCGGTGCCTCCAGTAAGTTAAAGCACCACCGCTTTCACTCGGAGGAGAGACTGGACCGCTACATGGCGGTCGAGATGCACCGGGATCTGATGCCGCTCTACCAGGATCTGGTGGCGCTCACGGTTGCGGACGAGATGGAAGAGTTTATGTACCTCGGGCTCCGCATGACCAAGGGGGTCTCGGGCGCGGATTTTTACGACCTCTTCCACCTGAATATGTTCGATCTCTTCGGGGATGCAATCCGGAAAAACACGGCGCTCGGTCTCCTGGAGGTCGATACACCGATGCTCCGGCTCACGGAGCGGGGAATCGATCTCAGCAACCGTGTTTTTGCGGACTTTTACGAAGTGTTGCCGCGAAACCAGGCGCTGTTTCCGGACGATCCCCGCAATTTATTCTGAGAGCGGGAGCGTCACGGTGAACACGGTGCCGTGTTCCGCAGTGCTCTCGGCACGAATATCGCCGCCGTGGGCATTCGCGATGGTCTTTGCAATCGATAGACCGAGGCCGTAACCGCCCGCCGCACGGGCGCGCGACTTGTCCACGCGGAAAAAGCGGTCAAAGAGACGGGGGAGTGCATCCGCAGGGATGAGCTCCCCGTTGTTATGAACGGAGAGCAGGGCGTGTTTTTTCTGACGGCAGAGGCGCACGGTGACTTCGGTGCCTGGCGCGGCATATTTCAGTGCGTTGTCGAGCAGTATCGCGAGGAGCTGAGCGAGTGTCCGCGCATCGCCGCTCACGGACAGTGCCGGGGCAATGTCCAGCGCGAGAGAGAGCTTTCGCTCAAAGGCGAGTGCCGTGAAGGGAAGGGCCGTGGACTCGACCAGGGTCGAGAGAGAGAGAACTTCGCTTCGCGGCGGCAGTTTTTTGGCGTCCGCCTTGGCGAGAAATAAGAGGCGCTCGGTGAGCTCCTGCATGCGCTTTGCCTCGGTCTCGGTATTTTGAATCCAGAGCACCTCTTCATGTATGGTCGCTGTCGGATGTGATTTCAGAATGGAGAGATTGGCGAGGATGACCGTGAGCGGGGTTTTCAGCTCATGCGAGGCATCCTGGACAAAGCGCTGCTGTTCCGAAAAGGCGTGTTCGACCGGGCGGAGGCTCATCCGGGCCAGAAAGAAGCTGAGCCCGAAGACGAGGAGACCTGCTAGCAGAAAAATGCCGCCGAGTTCCGCGGCAAAGAGGAGCAGCGAGCTGTTCAGGTTGTCGAGCGAGGTGACGAGGAAAACGCGCTTTCCGCCCTGCCTGCCCTGCAAATAATAATAAGATGAAAAGGCATGGGTCAGATGTTCGCTCTCTTCCGGCTTTTCGGGCGGCTTTGTCTGTGCGGTATCCGTATCTTTGCCGGCGATTTCTTGCAACAGGCTCTGCAAGCGGGAGGTATCCGTGTCGCTCAGGCTAAGATCCTGCGTGGTAGAGACGGTATAGCTGCCGTCGGTCTCACTTTTTGAAAAAATGACATAGGGATAATAGGTCTGCTGCATCCGTTCACCGTACGGCGGTGCGGTATTGCTGTCCGGCTTGCCGCTCGCTGCTTCGTGCACGGAAAAGGTACTCGCAAAGCGGAGCTCGGCGTCGAGATAGCGGCCTGCCTCCTTCAGGGAGCGGGCGCGGGCGTTTAAAAAGAGCGCGGTCAGGATACCGAAGAGCAGAAGCAGGACAAAGGCGAGATTCGTCGCGATGATACGGCGCTGTAAGAGGCGGAGCGGCTTCACTGCGCATCTCCTTCTACCAGGCGATAGCCCTGGCGGCGAAGCGCCTGAATTTTGACCGAGGACTCCAGAAAGGCGAGCTTTTTCCGGAGAAACGAGATGTAGGCCTCGACATTGTTTTCGACGGCGTCGCTCTCATCGCCCCAGAGTTTCCGGAGTATGGTCTCTTTGCCGAGAATCGCTCCCTTGTTTGCGACCAGCAGTTTTAAGAGCTCGGCCTCCTTAAACGCAAGACGCACGGTCTTGCCGTTGGCAGCGAGCTCGTTGGTCGCGAGCGACAGGCAGAAATCGCCGAAGCGGAGTTCGTCGAGCAGCACTTCGCCCCGGCGGCGGGAGAGCGCACGGACGCGCGCAAGGAGTTCTTCCGGGACGAAGGGCTTGGTCATATAGTCATCGGCCCCGCGGTCAAGGCCCTCGATTTTATCCCGAATCTCATCCCGCGCGGTCAGCATGAGAACAGATGTCTCTTTGCCGGCACGCCTAAGCGCGTGCACCACGGCAAACCCGTCCATTTTCGGGAGCATGACATCGAGGACAATGACATCGTAGTCCTTTTGCAGGGCGGCGTAGAGGCCGTCCTCCCCGTTGTCCGCGTGGTCCGCGAGATATTTTTCGGCGTGAAACAGTTCGATGAGTGCCGCTGCGAGGCGGCTCTCATCCTCCACCAGTAAAATCGTCATCGTATGTTCCCCCTTTTCGGAACCGGTTATTTCCTAGATGGTATCACAGTTTTTCAAAATGAGGTGTGAAATGAGGCAGCGTAACAGAGCGTTGCACATCAAACTGCTGCTTGGTCTGGGAGTTCTCCTCGCAGCGCTTTCCGGCTGCGGCAGTCGTGCGGCAGTCACAGCGACCGGAGCGGAGGAGACGGCATCTCCCGCAAACGCCGCTGCGGGTTCGGTCAATATTCTCCTGCGGGGGGGGGACAGCGCGAAGATTGAAGGGCGCGGCGCAGAAGTCGAGAAGGGGGTGCTCGTGATTCACGAGGGCGGGACTTACCGCCTGACGGGAGAGAGCCGCCTGCCGATCGAAGTGCGCGCGGCGAATGTCTCGGTCACGCTGATTTTTGCGGGCGAAGAGACGAACAGTATCGAGACGGACGGAAGAGAAAAGAAGGACGGCTCGGCGGCGGATCCCGAAGGCGTGGACGCGGCAATCTTTGCCAAGGGAAATCTCACGTTGCGGGGCAGCGGCAGCGCGAATATCAAAGCGGCAAACCGCGGGATTGTCGCAAAGGGTGAGTTGATTGTCGCGGATGGGATTTTTGACCTCCGGACGGAGGACGATATTTTCTGCGGCAAAGAGAGCGTCACCTTGCAGGGCGGCGCGGTCCGGGCGAGCACACAGGGCGGATAAGGGCAAGGGCGTAAGCTCCGACGGCGCGGTGATCCTTTCGGGCGGTTCCTATGTCTTTGCCTACACGAGCGAGGGCATAGAGGGGAAGACCATAGAGATGAGCGGCGGCAGCTTTGACATCAGCGCGGACGATGACGGCATGAACGCACGGGAGCACTACGACAAGGAGAAGACGAAGACCAAGAAGAAGGAGGCCAATCCCGAGGTCCGGATTCACATTGCGGGCGGGGAGCTCTATGTGACGGCGGGCGGCGACGGCATCGACTCGAACGGCGATTTGATTTTCAGCGGCGGTATGAGTTTTGTGAACGGCTCGGACAACGGCAAGGACGCAGCGCTCGACTGGAACGGCAGCTGCCGCGTGGACGGCGGTGTTCTGATTGCCTCGGGCATGAAGGCGCGGGCAGAGAAGATTTCGCCGGAATCGGCACAGCCTTTCTTCGAGTGGGAGCTGAAGAGCGAGCATCCGGCGAGAGAACAGATTTCCGTGCAGCGGGGAGACGGTAGTGTGCTCTACTGGGAGCTTCCGCGCAGTGCCTACGACTATGTGCAGATTTCCTGCCCCGAACTCACGGAAGAGAACACGCTTCACGCGGTCGCGGAAAATGAGAGCATTGCCTTGCGCTGAACGATACGACTCGGACGCGGAGACAAGAAAGAGCCACCATTAGGGCGGTGCCCGTAAAACAGGAAAAATTTAAAAGTTCCGATTTTCGGGGAGAAACAGCGTGACTTCGGTTACGCTGTTTCTCTTTGCATCAATAAGTTTAGCGGAATAAATCCTGCACCATCGTAGTAAATTTCGATTTTATGCTGACGTTTGCCGGAAGACTTGTCCGGCGCACCTACATAGATGGCACTGACCATATCTCGCAGCGCATCAGGAGTCAGCGAATTCAGTTCTTGATAGTGTTTTGCGTTCTGAATAAATTTCTCCAATCATTCATTCTGACGCTCCTGTTTTTCGATATTCTTCTGAAGCTCTACAGTGTCCATTCTGAGCTTTTTCTGTTCCGCTTCATAGTTTCCACTCATCATAGAAAAACACTCGTCATACAGTTTTCCTTTGGTATTGTCCTCATAAATCTTCACGAACAGTCTGTCCAACTCAGCAATACGTTTTTCAGCCTGTGTCAGCTGCTTTCTCCATGCCTATATCTTTTCATCACTTTCTATTTTTTGCTGTTCCTGCACAACTGCACGGAAGTGATTTTCATAGTGGAGAATAGAGCTGATGACAGTTTCCATGTGCATCCACACCATATCCTCCAAAACGACTGCACGGATATAGTGGAATTTGCATTTTTCATCGTTCTTACGATGAGCGGAACACTCGAAGAAATCCTGTCGCTTCTCAATATCGTTAGCTGTGCAGTAATACAGCTTCTCACCACAATCGGCACAATACACCATGCCGGAGAACAGGCATGTTTTACCTGTCTTGGATCTGCGTTGGCGATTCTGACGCAACACCTGAACCTTCTCGAATATATCCGCTGGAATGATTGCTTCGTGAGTATCATAGAAAACAGAGTGATTTTCTACCGGATTGTCACGCTTTTTCTTGTCCCAAATGGAATTGGTAAAGGTCTTGAAGTTGACGATACAGCCTGTATATTCTCTGCGTTCCAGTATTTTTCTCACTGTGGTCTGATGTCATTTACTTGGATTCTCCGGTGTCGCCTGTGGAGTATTTAAGTCCTGCTTTTGCTTATAGGCTGTTGGAGTAAGTACCTTGTCCTTGGTCGGCTGCGTTGCAATCTGGCTCGGCCCACGTCCCTCCATTGCCATCTTGAAGGTATACTTTACAACGATAGCTGCTTCTTCATCAACGAGCCAACGGGTGGGATCATCCGGATTTTTCATATATCCGTAAGGAACATTGGTTGTAAGTGGAATACCACGGGAACCTTTGGATTTATTGACAGCTCTGATTTTGCGACTGGTATCACGGGCATAAAACTCATTGATCCAGTTCTTGATGCCTGCCATATCAATCCACATGCTATTCTGATTGCTGGTATCGGAATTATCATTGATGGCAATATAGCGGACACCGTGTTTCGGGAATGTGATGTTAGTGTACAGGACAGTCATAGCAGAGTTTCTGCCAGGTCTCGAAAGGTCTTTTGTGATACAAACCGCTACATTTCCGGATTCAATTTCATCCAGCATTTTCTAGAAACCAGGCCGGTCAAAAGTAGTGCCACTGTAGCCATCGTCTACGAAAAAAGTTGGATTCGGAAAGCGATTATCCTCGGTATATTGGAGCAGTATATTTTTCTGATTCACAATGGAATTGCTATGGCCAGCCAATGCATCTTCCTGAGAAAGTCTGCAATATAAAGCGGTAATTTTGTCTGTTGCCCTTAACATTTCTCTTTCACCCTTCATAGGGGCAACTGTCAGTTCTTGGTTAGTCTAGGATATACCCAATTTGGGAACAAGTGAAATTAAGCGTTTTTACGATCTGACTTGTTCCCAAATTAGAAACAAGTAAAAGGGTATGAATCATATCTCTCGCCAAGTTGGCGAGAAGTAAGCTCGTGCCAACTTGGCACGAAGTCAGAGATGATAACTGACAATTTCAACTTCTGATCAATTTGCGCAGAAGTTATTTTTATTCCTGACGAGTTGATGGGGATTATACTTCCCAACCTTATATATCGTTTATAACGCTTTCAACGTATAGCAAAGAGCCCATCAATTAACAAAATGCCAATAGACGGACTCTTTTTCATATTGGATATTAAAACAATTTACGATACTGAAGGCAATAAGAGAAACATTATGATGGATACCATTTCGATTGTTTGTATAAGTTCGCTCGGATCATTTTGTGTTCTTATTACAGTTTCGAGTTCTTCGTAACAATTAAAGAAAAGTTTTACAACATTTAGCAACTCACTATTTTGCTCATTAGCAGTTTCAATCAGTTCGCTTACGAGATCTTCGACCGAAATGAAGTCGTTCCACAATGTATTGATTTGGTTAATCAGCATTTCTGTGTATGCAGCTATACTGCAAAGGCAGTTGTCATCAACAGGCACTTGAACAATTTGCTGATACCTCTGAAGGTATAATTTCATTTCACCAAGTTTTTTCATGGACTCAATCCACAGCTTCAAAGAATTTGTTGCGTTCATTTTTTCAATTAGCACAGGTTCTATTTCACACGGATACATCGGTTTTGCTATGCGGGATTCATCTGTATCCAAAAGTTTATAGAACGGAATCGAGTATACTGCCGGCGAGAGCACACCAGAAAAAACAGGTACATATACTAACTCTAAGGATTGTGTTTCCAAATACCATCTATCACTTGATGGCAAAATACTGTTTCTAAATACATTTCTGATCGTCATCACGATTCTGGTATATTCATTCTCAAAGGTATTATTCTCTTCCATATTGTAATCAACAATGATGTAGGCATGTTTATTACCTTTAAGAAGGGTACCATTCACCGCCGTAACTGCTTTTGAGAGCGTATCACAAAAATAGTTTGTTCCCTTGCGATATTTTTGTTTTGAATCATAAGCAATGGCGCAACCTTTCGGTTGATTATCAAGCACATAACGCCAAACATTAACTAAAGTAAGAATATTCTCAAGTTCTTGCTTTGCAAAATCCTCCTTAAGTGAACTGTATTCGGAAAACAACAATTCATACTCTTTCTGGAAGTCCACGAGGGCTTTAGCCGCAGAATAAAGATTAAACATAGCGAGTCTTGGATTCTTAACAATGCTAATATCTTGCTTATTAATTCTTGCATGAAGAACCTCAGCAAAGTGATTGTAAAAATTATCCAACGAGGAATACACATCATTCAATCGTTTTCTAAAATTCTCATACTTACCAACCGAAAGCAATTGACGCATTGTATAATACTCTGCAACAGGGCTTTTTTCGTTTCCTTCAGAATAAAGACAGTATGGATCAACAGCAAAAGTGGGAAGTAGATTTTCGGCAAAGGTGTGTTCTTTAAACACTTTTAGCCGATTATCAACGCTTTTTCCTCGATTCTGTGTATACCTCCCTTTTCTGTATACATCATCAATGAGCTTAATTGTCTCAGCAATCAAATCATTGACATTGATTCTTATTTTGTCAATATCGGCTACATATTCCTGCCATGAAGAAGGACGCAAGCTATAATCTATTCGTGTATGTATCCATCCATTCAATTCAGATACCCATGCATTATGGCGCTTGCTCTTATGGATATGAAGTTTATAATCCAGCGCTTCAATTCCAAAATCCCGAAGGAGATCAACACCAATCAACTCAATATCAATATACTCTTTCTCTGGATACAGTTGCTTTAAAATATCCAGCATTTTAATTCGCCAATACTGATTTGTATTTTTCGTGTTCTCCGGACACCCTGTTTCTGTCGAAATAGACGGAATGAATTTACAAGACACTTCATCATTTGTAATCGAAAAAGTAAGAACTTGCATTTCATAGATGAGTTTTTCCACTAATACATCCGCGGCAGCCTGATAGCTTTCCAGCAATGTAGGATGTTCAAAGAGTCCACGTATCGCATCAGCAGACGGCTGGAGTTCGCCCGCACATATGCTGGCAACGATTTCATCAGTCTTGAATGGTAATGTCACATTAAAATTACGCTTTGCCATCCAAAATAGCGCATATCCAAACGATGATCGCTCAGCGTCTGTATTAGGCAAAACTGATGGCACCACACAATTATTCACAAAACAGTCTGTTGCTTGATAATTGATTGAGAGAGAGGTTAGAGACTTCTTGACTTCATCGATGGCATTCTGTAAATCTACTTTATTGACATTAGATAAATCTTTCATTCCATCTGCAATTAGCTCATCTGATCGCTCAATACCAGAAAGGTCAATGGGTAAAAAACAGAGCCAACCTTTGCCACGTTTTTTTACCACAGAGCTAATGAATGTCATGTTTCCCTCAACATAACGCTTCGCATCTAACCAAAGCATTGACCTGATAGCATTTGCATATCCTATCCAGTCAAGGAATCTTATTTGAGAGAGACGCTGCACATCTTCAATGTCATATTGCTGGTTCTGGTTAGAGAAGTAATCCAACAAAACCACTCTCACATTTTGTGAAGATATACACGAAAGAGCCTTGAACACAACCTCTCTTGCTCCGGTGCAAATTTGATCGCACAACGCATCAAAAACAATTTTCGCACGGACAGGATGAAGTGCTTCAATGGTGTTTTCATCAACTTCTCTGATGAGGTACTCATCTTTCAGACGTCTAATGGCAGCGTGCATTGTAGAACAATGAGTTACGTTTTTTACGGCAGTAAGATTAACAGCACATCCTAATCGCCCTGCGTAACAAACCAACTGAAGTAATTCTAACCATTCATCCGAAACACCTTCTTGTAGCAACGCATCGATCTGCCCGTGGAGGCGCTGAGTCAAGGTCCGATTATTTGTCAACAAAAATACAAATTCAATCAATGGGCCTTGTCCACCAAAAGACTGCCATGCTTCTTCGAAAGTTCTGTGTTCAGTATGAGGCTGTGTTTCTGTAAAAGAACTATAAATGTGTGCAGCTTCCTCCTTAGATAAAGCCAACTCCACAATCCCACATTGGATCGCCTTTCCGCTAATTGGTGTTAGATTATAATCTTCATCTCGAATGGAGATAAGCACTGGAATGGAAAGACCACGAGATTGTAACTCTTGCAGCAAAAATGCCCAAAGTGTTTCACCTGGCTGTACATCAATATAGATGATTAAATTTTTATTATACTTGCCAAGCCCATCTAACGCTGTAACCAAATTCTGTGCTTGCCCTTCGTTAGCAATGGAACGCACACAAAACACGCAGCATTCAGGATATGTATCAATTAAGTAGCGGTAACAAAGGGTAGATTTTCCTTGTCCAGAAACCCCCTTAAGGATTGCGACACCTTTACTATTGATTGCTGCTTGGATTTCTCCTATCCAATAGTTTCGCTTGAAATCTAAATTGTTACGAATATGTGTAGGATGCGCAGACACACCTTGCAAATACTCTTGTTTCAGCTGTTCATTATTGCTATTTAGCCGCAGTTCACTTAAGCGAACAAGAGATTTATTGTATTCTTTGTAAAATCCATCTATTGCAGCAATATTTGTTCCAATATCGTGGATTTTATCTTGCCACATTTTTAGTGTGGTGTACCCTTTGCTTTTAGAAAGTACAGAAACATATTGAATCAATAGGTCTTTGGCCAGTGCAGGCGCAGACATTACCGGAACATAGTCGCTGATCTGAGTTTGAATATTTAAATCCAAATCATCAAGATTGACTTTCTCAAAACACAGAGAATCAATCAACCATACGGCCTCTGACTCAGACAATCCGTGTTTGTCTACAAGTCTCTTCGTTAAAGCCTTTTTGGTGACAGCTTTCCCAGATTGCATTTCTTGTAGTTCAACACCAAGAGTATTAAAGTAGACAACCTTAATGCGGTGGAAGGATGGATTTTGTGCATGTAAGCTACACATGCGATTGAAAAATCCTTCGCCGCCTTTGGATGTTTTTGTTGCTGCAAGGCTTGAAAGTGTTAGGTCGGCAGAGATGTTTTTAACCTGAACAGCCTCTACTACGACTCCATCCTTTTTAATCACCAAATCCTCAATATCTTCTGGGTAGTACTCATATCCATTTTTGTCGGAAATTAGTCTGTGGGAAATATATAGCGTTTGGGATGAGAATCCTTTCCAAGCAGCCTGTGCACCTATATCAGATTTTTGAAAAATGCTCATTTTTATCTCCTCTGTGACCGTTATTGTCGCAATCAGCCAGGCAGCAATTAGCTGCACGGCTGATTGTATGTAGTGGTACAGTGAATTTGTAACACCTCTGCCTGATAGATTATAATGTCAGCAGAGGAGAAAA
>ERZ772960.2932-NODE-2932-length-11882-cov-10.748457_pt1 | contig 11882 bp, 10 predicted proteins | sample MGYA00580678_ERZ772960 | MGnify/ENA primary metagenome ERZ772960 (study PRJEB29015, sample SAMEA2737930) | human oral metagenome | biome: human oral; feature: human-associated habitat; material: dental | place: China | collected 2059 ...
CCAAAAAATTATCAAATTACGCAATATTTTAAACCTTATGCGGAAAATGGGACTTTGAAAATTACGACAAATTCTGGAAAAGAGGCAGTTGTCGGGATTGAGAGAATCCAAATTGAGGAAGATACGGCAAAAAGTATTCACACGACTTCTGAAACGTTGCTGAATTACAACAGAGCGTCTGTACCGTTAATCGAGATTATTTCTAAGCCAGAAATTAAAAATGCTGAAGAGGCTTATGCGTACTTAAATACATTGAAGGATAGATTGAAATATACTAAAGTTAGTGATGTAAGTATGGAATTGGGATCGCTTAGATGTGATGCGAATGTTTCTGTTAGAAAAAAAGGTGAAAAAGAATTGGGGACTAGAACGGAAACTAAGAACTTAAACTCGTTTAAAGCGGTTATGAGAGCCATTGAATATGAAACAAATAGACAAATTGAAGTGATTGAAAATGGCGGGAGAGTTGTTCAGGAAACTAGACTTTGGGATGAGGAAAATGCTGTAACTAAGCCAATGAGAAGCAAAGAGGAAGCTATGGATTATAGATATTTCCCAGAGCCAGATTTGCCTACACTTGTAATTTCTGACGAGAGACTTGAAAAAGTAAAAGGTGAAATGCCAGAATTTGCTGATGAAAAAGCGAGAAGATTTATAAATGAGTATAAATTGCATGAAATGGAAGCTGCGACACTTTCTTCGGAACAAGAATTAGCTGAATATTACGAAGAAATTGTAAATGATACAAAAGAGCCAAGAATTGCGGCAAACTGGGTGTTGACAGAAGTTTTAAGAGTGTTGAAGGAAAAAAATATTTCGATTTCAGAATTTAATGTAACGCCGAAAAGTTTAGGGAAATTGATTAAATTGATTCAAGCGAAAACAATTAGCTCAAAAATAGCGAAAGATGTATTTGAAATTTTATTGACAGAAGATAAAGATCCTGAAATTATCGTAAAAGAAAAAGGATTGGTTCAAATTACTGATGACAGTGCGATTGAGAAAATTGTTGATCAAGTGTTGGCTGAAAATGCACAATCGGTGGAAGATTACAAAAATGGAAAAGATAATGCAATAAAATATCTTATGGGACAAGCTATGAAGTTATCTCGTGGAAAAGCTAATCCACAAATGATAAATAAGCTAATTTTAGATAAGTTAAGTTAATCTTTTGGGATAATTTAGGAGAGAAATGGGAAAAAAAAGTGATATTCTAAACAAAGCTAAATTAAATTTAGAAAATAAAAAGAGTAGAAAAAATAAAAAAAGTAATTCTGAAAGTATGTGGAACAAGTGGTACATAAGAGTGATGATGCTTTGTTTCGGTCTTCTTATTTACACTTTTGTATTAATAGGTAATTTATTTAATCTACAAATATTAAATGGTAACATGTACAGCGCATTAGGTGAGAAACAATATTCTTCAGAAAATTATATAAAAGCTAAAAGAGGTAAAATTTCAACAGACGATGGACAGCTCTTGGCATACGATGATGAGCAATATGTAGTAATTTTGGATCCTTCGATAATTAAAGAAGAAAATATTGACAAGTTATTAGGAATGCTTAAGATATATATAGAGTCTTTGGATATTGACAAAGCGAGAGATGATTATGAGAATAAGAAAAAATATAATAAAAAATATTTGAAATTGGATTACAAAATACAAGAAAACGCTAAACATGCCATTGAACAAGAAGTCGAGGCAGCTGCTAAGCAGGTTAAGGAAAATAACAAAGGAAAAAGCAAATCCCAGAAAAAGACAAATCCATTTTTAGGAATTGCATTTGAAACGGTTTATACGAGAAAATATGAAAATATTAGCGCCTTTCAAGAAACAGTAGGCTTTGTAAACAACGAAAATAAAGGTATTTATGGAATCGAGAAATATTACGATACAGAACTTGCTGGAGAAATGGGAGTAGTCAAAGGTTCTTTGAAAATACCTGAGCCTTTTTTAAAATTTTCAAATATAAAAAATAAAGGTGAGTCAAAACCCGCAAAAGATGGAAACAATATAGTTTTGACAATTGATAATAAAATTCAAGATATGTTAGACCGTGAGCTTAATAGAACATTTGACGAATATAATGCAACTTCTACAATGGGAATCTTATTGGAAGTGGAAACTGGTAAAATACTTGCAATGTCGTCATATCCTAAATCAAGTGATTATTCAAAAGTAAAGAATAGAACAATTACTGATTTTTTTGAGCCAGGGTCAATATTTAAGCCAATAACGGTATCAATGGGTCTGCAGTCAAAAACAATAAATGCAAATACAAGATTTCAGCTAGATGGCTCAATTCAAGTACAAGATAGGATTATTAGAGATCACGATAACACAGCTTTGGGAAATCTAAGTTTGGCGGATGTAATAGCGTATTCATCCAATGTTGCGATGGTAAAAATTTCACAAACATTGGACAGAGCCACATTTTATAAATATTTGGCAAGTGTGGGACTTGGTTCAAAGACAGGAATTGATACTTATGCGGAAATGACAAGGAAGCTTTTAAGTTTAAAAGATTTGACAGAAGTGAGAAAAGCGAATGTGGCATTTGGTCAAGGTATTGCAATGACTCAGATCCAGATGATAATGGCACTTAATACTGTAATAAACAATGGAAAGCTTATGAAACCTTACATAGTTGACAGAATAGAAGATGAAAATGGAAATATTGTCAAAAAAAATAAACCAACTGTGCTAAGAAAAGTTTTTAGTGATGAAGTTTCAAAGTTAAATAGAAGCTATATGGAAGCCGTTGTCAGCCGTGGAACAGGGAGAGATGCGCAAATACAGGGGTATCGTGTAGGTGGTAAAACTGGAACGGCACAGAAATCTGGTAAAGGTGGTTATCAAAAAGGTCGTTATTTCAGTTCATTCTTTGCGTTTTTTCCAGTGGAGCATCCTAAATATGCACTGCTTATTACGATAAACGAGCCTAAAGGTAAGAATTATTATGGAGCCTTTGTCGCTTTGCCATCGGTAAAAAAAGTTCTGACAGAGCTAATTAACTACAAGCGAATAGGACCTGATGGAGAAATAAAAGTTGAGCCTTCGGTAAAAGAAGTGGTAGTTGAAGAAAAGAAAAAAGATTTAAATGAAATTAAAGCAATGTTTTATAAAAATATTATGCCAGATTTAAATGGTGTTGTACTAAGAGATTTTTATTCGATTTATCCACAGAGTAAATATCCAAATTTTAAAGTTTCTGGAAGTGGAAAGGTCGTAGATCAGTATCCAAAAGCTGGGGAGAGAATTGATGATAAGACAAATATTGAAATATTTTTTCAATAAAATTATGAAAAATAAAAAAATTTAGTGAGGTGAAGTTTATGAAAAAGTTAATTTTTATGTTATTTATGATTTTTTGTGTGATGTCATTTTCAGCGATAGATAAAGGAGTAGCCGTAGTTAGAAATGATGATTACAGCGCCACATATTTGATAACATCAGTTAGCCGTGGAAAATTGGCGGATAAACTTTTTGGCTGGAAAAAAGGCGGTGACCTTTCTCAAAAAATTTATTCAAATTTAAGAGATGCTTCAAAAATAGAATTTATAATTGAAAAAAACGAAGAAAGTGCAGTTTTGGGAGCGTTAAAATTATTTGAAAAAAATGGATTTTCAGGCGAAATTACGATTACAGAAATTGCAAAAATAGAAAACATAAATCTGAGAAATATCGCAACTAAAAATAACTGGACTTATAAAGTTTATAATTCGTCAGAGGAAATCGAAGGAAATGTAAGTCTTGAAGGTGGCTCTGATACAAAAGCAAATTTTGTAAAAATGCTTTTAAAAAATGTAAAATCTAAATTGTAAATTTAAAAATTTTTATCATAAATAGGTTAATAATAATTATTATTGACCTATTTTAGTTTGCTAAAATAAAATAAATATATTATAATAAAAATAAGTAAAATTGGATAAAAAAAATTTTTTTGAAGAGGGAAAAGAATAAAAAAATGAAAAAAGGTATTGGAAAAGCGCACAGTAAAATTATATTGCTGGGAGAACATTCTGTTGTTTATGGTTATCCTGCGATTGCGGTTCCGCTAAAAAATATTGAAATTGAATGTGAGATTTTAGAGAGCAAGACAAATTTTTGCTACAATGAAAATGACACTCTTTCAGTTGCAATTTTTACGGCACTAAAATATTTGAAAAAAGAAAAAGAAAAAATAAAATATAGCATAAAATCAGAAATTCCGCCAAAAAGGGGAATGGGTTCGTCAGCGGCAGTGAGTATTGCGGCGATTCGAGCGGTATTTGACTATTTTGGTCAAAAAATTGAAACTGATTTGCTGGAAAAATTGGTAAATGTTGCAGAAATCACAGCACATCAAAATCCAAGCGGCCTGGACGCTAAAACTTGTCTGAGTGAAAAGCCAATAAAATTTATAAAAAATAAAGGATTTTCATATATTGATATAAATTTGGGAGCGTATTTAGTTATTGCGGATTCAGGAATTTATGGAAATACAAAAGAAGCCGTGGAAAAAGTGAGAAAATTGGGAAAAATTGCAAAAGAGCCGTTAAAAAAGCTGGGAGAATTGACTGAAAAATTTGAAAGTTTGATAAAAAATAAATTTAGTGGTGAAAAGATAAAAAAAATTGGACAAATAATGATAAGTGCAAACGATGAGCTAAAAAAAATAGGTGTTACAATTAGTAAAACGGAAATGTTTGTAAAAAAGGCGATTGAAAATGGAGCAAGTGGAGCAAAAATTTCAGGTGGAGGATTGGGAGGCTGTATTATCGCTCTTTGCAAGTCACAAAAAATTGCAAAAAATGTAAAAAAAATGTTGAATGAAAATGGAGCAGTCAATATTTGGATTGAAAAAATTTAAGAATAAATTAAAAAAAAAATGAGATGGAGAAAAATTGAGATGGAAAAGGTGAAGTCGTATGCAAATATAGCGATTATAAAATATTGGGGAAAAAAAGATAAACAAAAAATGATACCAGCGACAAGCAGTATTTCTTTAACTTTGAAAGATTTGTATACGGAAACGGAAATTGAATTTATAGATGACGCAGAAATAAAAAAAGAAGTAGAAAAAAATGGAGAAAAATTTTCTGGAGTTAGAGATTTATTTTTTTTAAACAGTGAGCTGCAAGATAAAATTCATACAGAAAAAATTAGCAAAGTAGTGGATTTGTTTAGAACGCAAGAAAATGAAAAAAATAAAAAAGTTAAAATTAAAACGACAAATAATATGCCAACAGCGGCGGGACTTTCTTCAAGTTCAAGCGGATTATCAGCTATAATAAAAGCGTGTAACAAATTATTCAAAAAAAATTTATCTCAAGAACAACTGGCACAAATTTCTAAATATGGTTCGGGTTCTTCTGCCAGAAGTTTTTTTGGACCTGTTGCCGCTTGGGACAAGGATAGTGGGGAAATTTATAAAGTGAAAACTGATTTAAAATTGGCGATGATTGTTTTAGTTTTAAGCAAGAGTAAAAAAGATGTGTCGAGTCGGGATGGAATGGAGCGTTGTGTAAAAACTTCGACATATTTTGAAGAGTGGGTAGAACAATCAGAAATTGATTTTGAAAATATGAAAAAGTACTTGCAAGATAATGATTTTGAAAAAGTTGGGAAATTAACGGAGGAAAATGCGTTAAGAATGCATAGGACGACTGAAACATCAAATCCGCCATTTTCATATTTTTTGCCTCAAACTTATAAAGCTATGGAATTTGTAAAAAATTTAAGAGATAAGGATAGCGAAAAATGTTATTTTACGATGGATGCGGGTCCAAATGTAAAAGTTCTTTGCTTGGAAGAAGATTTGGAAAGATTGGCAGGAATATTTTCTAAAAAATATGAAATAATTGTGAGCAGAACTGTTGAATTGTAATATTTTAAAGTTATAGATAAAGAAAGGGGAGATTTTTTTGGGAATTATAAGGATTTTGGATGAAAGTGTGTCTAATATCATTGCCGCTGGAGAAGTTGTGGAAAATCCAGCTTCGATGATTAAAGAGATGATTGAAAATTCTTTGGATGCCAAAGCTACGATGATTAAAATCGAAGTTTTTAAGTCGGGAGTCGATGTAAAAATTAGTGATAATGGGATTGGAATGGATAAAGATGATACACTTTTATCGGTAGAGCGACACGCCACTTCTAAAATTTCAAAAAAGGAAGATGTATTTAATTTGAAAACTTATGGTTTTCGGGGAGAAGCGCTTTCTTCAATTGCAGCTGTTTCAAAGTTGACAATTTTGACAAGAACAAAAGATAGCTCAGTGGGATATAAGATTTCAAGCTATGGCGGAGTTGTGAGAAATTTTGAAGAGGTTTCAAAAAATGTTGGAACGGAAGTGGAAGTGCGAGATTTATTTTATAACACTCCTGCAAGAAAAAAATTTTTGAGAAAAACTTCTACGGAATATTCCAAAATTAGAGAAATTGTGCTAAAAGAAGCACTTGCAAATAGCGATGTTTCATTTTCATTGGATTTGGATGGGAAAAAAATTCTTCAGACAAGTGGAAATGGAATGGAAAATACAATTTTGGAGTTGTTTGGAAAATCAGTTTTAAAAAATTTGAAAAAATTTGAGTATGGATATTTGGGAAATGTGGAAATTTTAAGAAGTACAAAAGATTTTTTATTTACTTTTGTAAATAACAGATACGTAAAATCATTGACAATTGAAAGAGCGATAATAGATGGCTATTACACAAAACTTATGAAAGGGAAATATCCTTTTGCTATAATTTTTTATAATACTGACCCAAAAGAAATTGATGTCAATGTTCATCCGTCTAAAAAAATAGTCAAATTTTCCAATGATAAAATTGTTTACAGTGAAATAAAATCAGCTATAGATGACTTTTTTTACTATGCTGACAGGAAAAATTGGCAGCCGAATATTGATTTGATTAAAAAAAATATAAATTTGAACGAGAAAAAAGAAATGAAAGATGATTTATTTTCTGATGAAGTTCCAAAAATTGAAGAAAATAAATTTTTTAGCCTTGAAACTTTTGATGGGAAAACTGAAAATGAAGAAAAAAATCAAAAGAACAAAGAAAATAAAAAAAATAAAGAGAACGAAATTGGAGAAAATAAAAATAAAAATTATTTTTTTGATAAATTTTTTGAAAATAAAAAAATAGAAAAAATAAATGAAAAAACTGATGAAATTTTTGAGAAAAATGATAAAACTTGGGAAATTAACCGAAGTAAAAATAAAAGTGAAAATTATAAAGTTGGGACATTTGAAAAGCGAGTTGGAGAGCAAATTGAGTATGACATTTTGGGACAGATTTTCGACACTTATATTTTAGTTAAAAGAAATGACGAACTTGAAATTTATGACCAGCACATCATTCATGAGAGAATTTTGTACGAAGAATTAAAAGAAAAATTTTATGGAAAAAAAATTGATTCAACTCAGCTTTTGATTCCAAAAAAAGTGGAAGTTACTTCGATTGAAAAAGAAATTATATTTGAAAATATTGAGATTTTTAACAATTTTGGATTTGAAATTGACGAATTTTATGAAAATGAGATTTTAATCCGAGCGGTACCGATTTTTGATTTTAGAGAAAGTTGTGAAAATGTTTTTGAAAAATTGTTGAATGATTTGAAAAATGAAGTTGAAATAAAAGATTTAAGAGAAAAAATTATTATTTCGATGTCTTGCAGAGGTGCAGTAAAAGCTGGACAAAAGTTATCTTTTGACGAGATGCAAAATATGGTGAGAAGAATCCACGAAGTCGGCAAATATACTTGTCCCCATGGTCGACCAATCATCGTAAAACTGACTAAGAACGATTTGGATAAAATGTTTGGAAGAAGAAAATAAATAATTGACAATGAGGGGAAAATATGATAAGAATTAATATAGTGTGTGTTGGAAAGATTAAAGAAAAGTATATAAAAGATGGAATAGAAGAATTTTTAAAAAGGTTGTCAAAATATGTAAAATTAGATATAATCGAATTAACTGAAGAAGATGACAACAAAGGGATAAAAAATGCCGTAGATGTTGAAACACAAAGAATAATAGATGCAATTAGTAAAAAAAATTATTCATACAGCATTTTGCTGGATTTATCTGGAAAGATGATGACATCTGTGGAGATGGCAGAAAAAATAGAGAAAATTTCGCTTACAAGCAGTGAAATTAATTTTATAATCGGCGGCTCAAATGGAGTGGCTGACAAACTTAGAGAAATTGTCAATTTTAGGTTAGCATTTTCTAACTTTACATTTCCGCATCAATTGATGCGACTTATATTAGTTGAACAAATATATAGATGGATTTCGATAAATAATAATATAAAATATCATAAATAGTGGAGGAAATTATGTATTCAGCTGGTGAAGAATTTGAGAGATACAACGAAGAAGATGAATTGGAAAGTTTTACTTGTATTGCTAATGTCAATACTGATGGCAAGGAATATTTAGTGTGCGATGATGAAAATGGGGATAAAAGAGTTTTTTTTTATGACAGTATTGAAGAAGAAATAAAAGATTTGGACGAAGATGAGCAAGAGCGAATTTTGGAGATTTGGGACAACGAATATTATGGTTCTGATAAGGATTATATGTATTGGAATGAAGATTTCGGAGAATATGACAAAGATGATAATTTTGAAGAAAAAATTGATGAGAGTGATTTTGGCCTGCTTGATGATGACGAAAATGAGTTTTTGGCGGAAGAAGAAGATGATGAAGAAATTGACGAGGATTTGGATGAATTTTTGGATAATTTCTTGGATGAAGAATAAAAAATTAAAAAAAGGAAAATTATGAAAATAAAAATAAAAAGCTTGGATAAATTTTCACAAAATTATGAAAAAGTATTTGAACTTACAAAAGTAATAGATTTGGACGAAAAGAAAGAGTATCATTACAGCGATGAATATGGAAGGTGTAAAATTGTTGACTACAATGATTTTGTCGAGATTTACCGTCGTGGAGAAATCAATTCAAAGCAAGTGTTTAAAGTCAGTAAACATACACCATTTATTTATATGACAAAGCAATTTCATACAAAATATAAAATTTTTACAAAAAAATTTGAAAAAGAAAATGACAAAATGAAGTTAGAATATGATATAATGGATGATGACAATGTAATAAACAACATAAAATTAAATATTTATTTTATGAAAAAATAAAAGCAAAATAAAAAAAGCAAAACAAAGAAAGGAAAAGTGATGAGTAATCAAAAAAATCGAACGCCAAATGACAATGGTATAATAAAAGAAAAATTAAAAAAAGTAGCTGAATTAAAAGAGATGGGAATTGAGCCTTATGGAAGAACTTATAACAAAGAAAACGATATTTCCGAAATCAATAAATATGATGAAACATGCGACAAAGTATTTAAAACAGCGGGAAGAATTGTAGGATTCAGAAGAATGGGGAAAAATGGATTTGGAAAGTTGCAAGATCCAACTGGGCAAATTCAATATTATGTGAAAAAAGAAGAAGTGGGGGAAGAACAATACGAAATTTATAAAAAATTGGGACTTGGAGATTTTCTTGGAGTTGAAGGATCGTTATTTAGAACTAAAACTGGAGAATTGACATTAAGAGTAAAATCTTTTGAAGTTTTATCAAAAAATGTAAGACCGCTTCCAGAAAAATTTCATGGATTAACTAATGTGGAAACTCGTTACAGACAAAGATATGTTGATTTAGTAATGAATAGAGAAGTTATGGAAACTATGAAAAAAAGATTCCAAGTTATTAGATTTTTTAGAAGCTATTTAGAAAAAAAAGGTTTTACTGAAGTTGAAACTCCGATGATGCATCCAATTGCTGGAGGAGCGACTGCAAGACCATTTGTAACACATCATAATGCTCTTGATATGGAGTTATTTTTAAGAATTGCACCAGAACTTTATTTAAAAAGATTATTAGTCGGTGGATTTGAAAAAGTATTTGAAATAAACAGAAGTTTTAGAAATGAAGGAATTTCTGTAAAACATAATCCTGAATTTACAATGATGGAACTTTATCAAGCGTATGCTGATTTTAATGATATGATGGACTTGACAGAAGATTTGATTTCTAGCTTGACAATGGAATTACACGGAAAATATGAAATCCAATATGAAGATAAAAAAATAAATATGGCAAAACCTTGGAGAAGAGTTACAATGAAAGAAATTGTAAAAGAAACTACAGGATTTGATTTTGATTCAATTTCAAGCGATGAAGAAGCTGTTTCAATCGCAAAAGAATTCGGAATTCCTTTAGAAAAAGATAAAACTTACACAAAATTTGGAATCTTAAATTTATTCTTTGAAGAAAAAGTAGAAGAAACATTAATTAATCCAACATTCATAACAGAATATCCAAAAGAAATTTCACCGCTTTCAAAAAATCAAAAAGGTGAAACTGAGTGGGTGGATAGATTTGAGCTATTTATTTCAGGAAGAGAGTTTGCAAATGCGTACTCGGAATTAAACGACCCGCAAGATCAAAAGGAAAGATTTGAAGAGCAGGTTAAATTAAAAGAAGCAGGAGATGACGAAGCTCAAGGAATGGATTTAGACTACATAAGAGCACTGGAATATGGAATGCCACCTGCAGGAGGACTTGGAATCGGAATAGATAGACTTGTTATGTTACAGACAAATTCTGCTTCAATAAGAGATGTCATTTTATTTCCAACTCTTAGAAAAGAAGACATTGATTTATAAATTATTTAGTTTAAAAAAATATTATTTAATAAAATTTTTTCTCGCTACGCTAATTTTAGATAGTGAGATTTTTTTATTTTGTTTTTCTAGTAAAAATAGTTTTGAAAATATAAAAAAATATTGTATAATTTACACATAAAGTGAAAATTTAAATATAGGTAATAATAGAAAGTGGGAAAAATGGGAAAAAAATCAGAATTGATAAGAGGGACAAGTAAATGTGCCAGATTTTTTGTCTGTGATACTACACAAGTTGTGAAAGAAGCACAAAATATACACAGACTGGATGCGATTGCAACAGTTAATTTTGGAAAACTGCTTACTGCCGCAGCTATGATGGGAAAGGATTTGAAAGTGGCAGATGGACTTATTTCGGTGGAAATAAGCGGTGACGGAGCTTATGGGAAAATGGTTGCAACTGCGAATATGAAAGGCCATGTAAAAGGATATGTTGGAAATACTTCAAATGCTAAACTTGTAGACAAAGATGGAAATTTCATGAGAGATGAAAAAGGGAGAATTAAACTTATTGGCGATGGAATAATGCAAGTTAGAAAAGATATTGGACTAAAAATGCCTTTTTCTGGAATGGTTGCGCTAGAAAACCAAGATATAGCAGATATTGTTGCAAGTTATTTTTTACAGTCGGAACAAATAAAGTCAGTTGTTGCACTTGGAGTAAAACTTAACGAAGATGGAACTGTAAATCGTGCAGGAGGTTATTTAATTCAGCTTCTTCCTGGCGCAGAAGATGATTTTATAGATAAACTAGAAGATAAGTTAAGAAAAATTAGAAGTATTACAGAATTATTAAATGGTGGATTTAGTCTTGAGAGAATAGTTGAGCTTTTGTATGAAGATATTTCGGTGTTTGAAGAAACTGAAGATGTTGATGGAAATCATAAAAAGAAGTATGTTGAAAATTTTGAAATTTTGGAAAAAAGTGAAATTGAGTATAAATGTAACTGTTCAAGAGAAACATTTTTAAAGGGTTTAATCACTTTGGGAAAAGAGCAAATTGATGAAATCTTGAAAGAGCAAGGGAAAATTGAAGTAGAATGTCATTTTTGTGGGAAAAAACACCAATTTGAAAAAAAAGATTTTGAAGGAGTATTTTAATTTAAAGTAATTAAAAAAGATTTTTAAAAATAAAAAAAATTCATAAATTAATTTTTAAGTTTTTTTCGAAAATAAA
>ERZ772960.2933-NODE-2933-length-11876-cov-4.050842_pt1 | contig 11876 bp, 10 predicted proteins | sample MGYA00580678_ERZ772960 | MGnify/ENA primary metagenome ERZ772960 (study PRJEB29015, sample SAMEA2737930) | human oral metagenome | biome: human oral; feature: human-associated habitat; material: dental | place: China | collected 2059 ...
CTGACAAGAAAGATGAGATTCATTCGCAATACAGCAACCTGATTTATAAAAAGGAATTGTACCAGAACGATGTGCCTTATCCGGCCTGGAACTTGGATAAAGCCTTGGAAGAAGCTATTTCAGCGTATGCCATCAATCCTAAAACAGCTTACAAAGACCAAGAAGCAAAGGTGCTATATGCCCAAGGCAAATATGAGGAAGCACTCCATATATTCAACCAACTGTTGCTTTCCGACATCAGAGGGGCAGAAGTTTTCTATTCGGCAGCCAAGTGTCGGATAGCCTTGAAACATCCCACAACGGAGATACTGACATTGCTTGACAGTGCTGTAGCAATGACACCCAAACCCTACACGAGCATTTCTGCACCTTATTTCCTTACTCGCGCCACCGTTTACGAAGAGACGGAAGAATACAGAAAGGCAATGCAAGACTATATTGTCTATGAATATCTGATGCAAGGAAATGTCAATGCTGACTTTTACTATATAAGGGAACAATGTGAAATGAAAGGAAAACTATATCAACAAGCACTCAATGACATCAACAGAGCTGTAATATTAGCTCCCGAAGAACCATTGTATCATGCAGAAAGAGCATCACTTCTCTTGCGGCTGAAACAGTTTGATGAAGCCATCCTTTCAGCGAATCGTAGTATCAAACTTGCTCCCGAGGCCGGCGATGCTTATGCTGTGTTGGGTATGGCGCAGATTCAGAAAGGACAGAAGGCCGAAGGCTTGAAGAATCTCGCTAAGGCCAAAGAATTGGGCAACACACAGGCACAGGAGCTAATGAACAGATATAAATAAGCCGAAATGACTTCATAACAGGCAGAAACATAATATCCGCTGTTTATGGCACATATTTTGTTTATGGCAATATGAAACATATTTGGAATAATTAGTTATAACCATTAGAAAAGAAAGGTAAAAAGATATATGACAAGTCAGTTCTCACCCAAAGTTTCAGAAATACTTGCTTTCAGCAGAGAGGAGGCCGTGCGGCTTGCCAGTCGGTCGGTTGGGCCGGAACATATCTTGCTGGGTATACTGAGAGACCGCACAAGTACACTCCATCATATTTTCCAACAATCCAACATCAATATACAGTCCATCAAATACGAGCTGGAAAGCAAGGTTCGCGAAGATGAACTGAATGAGCCTATCAATACCCATGAGTTGGTACTGAACGAGAAAGCCAGCAATATATTGAAGCTGGCGGTACTCGAAGCACGCATACAACATACGCAGATGGTAGACATCCAACACCTGTTGCTCGCCATCCTTAGAGACCAGACAGACAACGGTGCGAAAACAGTATTAGAGGCCAACAACATCAATTACGACTACGTTGCATCTTTTATCAAGCAACAAGTGAAGCCTGCACAAGATGGCATTGAACTGCCCGACGAGGAGTTTGAACCTGAAGAATCTTCTGCCAACAGACAAAGTATGGCCAATGCCAACCCCACTAACACGGTGAAAACCGCTCACAAAACACCAGTGTTAGATAATTTCTCGACAGACCTTACCAAGGCTGCTGCTGAAGGGAAGCTCGACCCTGTAGTAGGACGAGAGAAAGAAATACAGCGTGTTGTCGAGATTCTATGCCGACGGAAGAAGAACAATCCTATTCTAATTGGCGAACCCGGTGTTGGTAAAAGTGCCATCGTAGAGGGGTTGGCACAGATGATAGCCAGACATAACACGTCACCCATCCTGTTCAATAAACAGGTCATCAGTCTCGATATGACAGCCGTTGTGGCAGGCACAAAGTATCGCGGACAATTCGAGGAACGCATCAGGGCTATCATGAAAGAGATTGAGCAAAATCCCGACATCATCGTTTTCATAGATGAGATTCACACATTGATAGGTGCCGGCTCTACACCGGGCTCCATGGATGCAGCCAATATCTTAAAGCCCGCCCTCGCACGAGGAACAATACAATGTATCGGAGCCACTACAACCGACGAATACCGCAACAGTATAGAGAAAGACGGGGCACTTGAACGTCGCTTCCAAAAGGTGCAGGTGGAACCTACCTCCACGGTGGAAACCTTGCAAATACTCGAAAACATCAAAGAGCGATACGAGCAACACCACCAAGTAAACTATACCGACGAGGCTTTGCAGGCCTGTGTCAGACTGACAGAACGATATATCAATGACCGTTTCTTCCCTGATAAAGCCATTGATGCGCTTGATGAAGCTGGCTCCAAAGTTCATTTGCAACATGCGGAAATGCCTGCAGAAATTGTCGAGAAAGAGAAAGAAATAGAAGCTGTGAAGCAAAAGAAACAGGGTGCTGTACAGAATCAGAACTTTGAGTTGGCCGCCGGCTATCGCGACAAGCAAGGGCAATTGGAACAAGAGTTAGAAGCATTGAAACAGCAATGGCTCAATGGCACTTCTATTCATCGCCATACTGTGACGGAAAAAGAGATAGCCGACGTCGTTTCACTGATGACCGGTGTACCCGTGCAACGCATGACAGAAGCGGAAGGAATACGTTTGAAAGGCATGGCAGCTGAATTAAAAAGCCACGTTATAGCACAAGACGCGGCTATAGATAAGATGGTGAAAGCTATTCAAAGAAATAGAGTCGGACTGAAAGAACCAAACCATCCTATCGGTGCTTTTATGTTTTTAGGACCGACAGGTGTGGGTAAAACATATCTGGCAAAAAAGCTGGCAGAGTTTATGTTTGGCAATTCCGATGCTTTGATTCGCATCGACATGAGTGAATACACCGAGAGTTTCAACGTGTCCCGCTTGATTGGAGCGCCTCCCGGATATGTGGGTTACGAAGAAGGAGGCCAACTGACAGAACGCGTTCGGCGTCATCCCTACTCCATCGTATTGCTCGATGAAATAGAAAAAGCCAACGGCAACGTGTTCAACCTCTTGCTGCAAGTACTTGACGAAGGCAGACTGACCGATGGCAACGGCCGATTGATAGATTTCCGCAATACGGTAATCATCATGACATCCAATGCAGGGACCCGACAGCTTAAAGAGTTTGGCAAGGGCGTAGGCTTCAATGCTGGTGGAACCATAGGGCTGAGTATGAACGAACAAGACAAGGAATATGCTCGTTCTATTATACAAAAGAGCTTGAGCAAGCAGTTCTCTCCCGAGTTTCTCAACCGTTTAGACGAAATTATTACTTTCGACCAACTCGACTTGGAAGCAATCAAACGCATCATCGATTTGGAACTGAGTGGATTGTATAAACGCGTAGAAAGTCTCGGATATCACCTGCAAATCACGGACAAAGCCAAAGAGTTTGTGGCAACCAAAGGCTACGACGTACAGTTCGGGGCACGTCCGTTGAAGCGCGCAATCCAAAGCGAGATAGAAGACGGGGTATGCGAGAAGATTCTTTCCGGTAATTTGCAACAGGGCGATACCATCTCTATCGGCAAGAGTCCCAACAAAGAAGAGCTTACATTCAAGTAGGCTCTCATACCACCAATATTTCTTTTCCTCTTATCCGGTCGTGGCGTAAGGGATGCGAAGAGAGTTGAGGATAATGGAACTTATGGCATAAAGTTTTTTATCCTGTTTCTTGTTTGCTTAAGATTCTTTATGTACCTTTTTTGCGGCGGTAAAAAGAAATCAAAGTGCTAAACCTATTATTCATGAGCAGACCATCCTTATTATATATAAGGTGTGAGTGAGGTAAAGAGAAATGTATGTTTCCCTTTATCTTTAATACCTTATATTTGGTCAGTTCAAATAATTTGCAAACATACGTATGCGCATAAATTTCTTTGCGGGAGAAAATTTATTTCCTCGCGGTTGCGCGTAAATTTCTTTGCGGGAAGAAATTTATGCGCTCCCGTATGTAATTTTTTCGCTTCCCGCAAGCCCTCAAAATGCCTCCTCGAGTTTACACGTTTTAACACGTATTGCACATCCGTTCCATCCGTGTTTCTCCCACTTGCCACCCGCATTCTCATTCCTTTCCTCTCCGCTCTCCCTCTTCAGGAGGCTTACGCAAGCAAACTGAAACCCATAAATCCTTGTTTTGGTGTTGAGAAGTTTAGTCTTTTTCTTAGTGGAACTTATGGATTGGGCGCGACTATAAGTAAAATCCCCAATGCAAACAGCATAGGAATGAATGAAACAAATGGTAAGTTTTTTTCGCAGAGACATGCTATTTTTGTATTTTTTTCGTATCTTCGCAAGTACAATATGAAAGCTTCGCGAGGAATGTACAGGTTGAAACGGATTGCCGTATGGCTCATGCGCTGGCATCGTTGCAGGGGATTCGGCGTACAGTCGCCCTCCGACTACGAATTTATTCGTTACGTCATCAACGAGCATTACCCCTATTACGCCTATGCAGACCTTGACGATGAACTGCAAGATACAGACTCGTTGCGACGTAAACGCTGCCGATTGTACTTTCGAATCGCCAACTATCTGCAACCGGAAACATTCATCGACATTGCCCCAGAGACAGATGCCTACCGCCGATATGTGGAGGCGGGATGCCGACGAACAAAGACCGTAACCGCAGAAAAAGCACAGGAGGCATTACAACAGACCGAACACATCGACTTCATGCGCATAAAGCTGACTGATGGAAACGCAGTTGAGTGCCTCTCGTTACTTGATAAAGCCCATGACAGGTCTTTGTTTGTCTTCGAGGAAATCCATCGCAACAAGTTCACAAAAGCACTCTGGAAAGCTATCAAAGCCCACTGTCAAACGGTCGTAACTTTCGACCTTTACTATTGCGGGCTCGTATTTTTCAACAAAAAACGTTACCAACATAACTATATCGTGAACTTTTAAAAACTTTCAAATTATGAAAATTAGCAAGGTATACACCAGAACCGGTGATAAGGGAACTACCAGTTTGGTAGGCGGTGTAAGAGTAAAGAAAACCAATCCGCGTATCGAAGCCTATGGAACCATCGACGAATTGAGTGCTAATTTAGGACTCCTCATCGATTACATGAAAGAAGGCGATGAGCGCAAATTTATCGTCCGCATTCAACACAACCTGTTTGTGATAGGCAGCTATCTGGCCACCGACCAAACGAAAACCGAGCTGCGGGAGTTTTGCATGATAGACCCCACCGAGACAGAAGCATTGGAAGAGGCCATCGACGAGGCGCTTTTAAACATTCCTCCCTTATCGGGATTCATCTTGCCGGGTGGTTGCATGGCCGCAGCCATGGCACATATCTGCCGCACAGTTTGCCGTAGAGCAGAGAGAAGAATACTCGCCGTGGGCGAAGATGCCAAGGTGTCGCCCGAAATCCTCGAGTACATCAACCGATTGTCCGATTACCTCTTCGTCCTTGCACGCAAGCTGAACTTTGTAGAAGGCGCAAGAGAAAAACTTTGGAAGAATAATGATAAATAAAAAAAATACATTATCTTTGCGCACAATTAGAATTGTGTAAAAATAATTAGCATATGTATTGGACATTGGAACTTGCCTCAAAACTCGAAGATGCACCGTGGCCGGCAACGAAAGAAGAACTCATTGACTATGCCATTAGGTCGGGAGCACCGCTCGAAGTGTTAGAGAATTTGCAAGAAATAGAGGATGAAGGCGACGTTTATGACAGCATAGAAGATATTTGGCCTGATTATCCAACGAAAGAAGATTTCCTCTTCAACGAAGACGAATACTGATTTTCGGACTGCAACAGAGCAGCAACAACAATAGCCCGCCATCGTTTTTACTGATGGCGGGCTATTTTTGCCCTAATCGGTCATGAGATTCTGGACGGGAATTCCCATCAATATTCATTCTGATAGATGGTGTTATCGGAGATATAGGCAGCAGAGAACTTGATAACACGTTCATAATCAGCTGGCACCACCTTGTCTTTCATATATTCAACAAGTTTCTTCAAAGGGTTGTCGGCATGGCTAACAAGCGTTTGAGGCTCGCCGATGAGGATTATCTGTATATCAGCGTTCGACAGAATATGGCTGCTTGACGGATCTAGAGGCTTTTCCTTGTCTTTATCCTTGTCATTCGTAGTATTGAGCGCATTCTTAATGGCGGCTGTCAGTGTCTCGCTATCGGCATCCGATTCCACAAAGGCGATGACCTGTTTGCCGAATGTCATAGAGTTGATATAGAGCCGTTTGTCTGATGAACTGCCTGCCGGTGGCACGGGAATATCTATCGTTGCATCATAGAGTGCTAAACTGAGACTTACCATGCAGAGTGTTTTGTGCGTTTTTTTTCTGTTGGCAATCCGTGCGAGAGCTTCATTTTCGCCAAACAACTGCCCATAAACCATGCGTAAGATGCTGTAATCCGGTACAGGGGAAACCCGACTCGACACATGCAAAAGGCCAGGTTCATGTTTGCTCTTAGCGAGCGTTTGGCGAATAGCTTCCATCATTCTTGCACGTGTAGGCAAAATGGAGATGGGTTCGGCATTTAGTGAAGTAAACCTAATGGTGATAGAACTATACGGCGATGCGTCAAAGCTGTAAGGAGCATCGTTGAGCGATTCGGGAGTTAGTACACTGCCCAAAAAGAATTGCGTGGTATCTTTGGGTATGAATTGGGTTGCTTTCAGAAAGCCGCGGCTCGTCTGTGCCGGGGCATAGGCTGCTCCGAGAAGGAACAGACTCAAAAAGAATAGCTTGCTGTTCATAGAGTTTTTTCTTATGATTTGGGTAAATAAGTGGCTTTTAAGACGAGCCTTACAAGCAAATAGGCTGTCGAGGGGTCTGAGAAGACCAATGATGCAGTGTTGCGACCATATATATTTTGCAAACTTGTAGTCTGTGTGGCTTGAATATGCAACTCGGCTCTGTTGAGGGTGATGTAAAGCGTTATCGTGCCATCAGTAGCTTTTTCGCCGGCTTCTTGCCATGATTGGTCGGCATCGCGGTAGAGCATTAATTTGGCAGACTCCCATTTATATTTGTATGATTCCTTTGTAAAGAGTCCTTTTTCGATGAAGAGAGAGTCGTCGGAATAACTGATACGAGTAGGAACAACTCTGCTGATACGCTCTCCGAAATAAGTGCGCAAGTCTTCGTCGCTAACAGACACCTTGCTACCAGCTTTCCAACAAAGTCGTTCCACTTCTGCATTCGAACTTTTCAACAGCACCGTTCTTGGCGCAGGTGGTGAAGGCGGAATGGGATCCGGAGATGGGTCAATGCCATTACTACCTGCACATGAAGCCATGATTGCTAAGCCAAATACAATAAAAAGATAGCCTGCCGACCGTCGAAACTGAGTTTGAAAGGCTTGTTTTTTGTTTCTCATATTGATTGAATTGATTGTTTTATCTATTTATTATTTGTCTGCAAATATATGGAAAATTATTGACAACTGAAAGAAAAAGTAAAGTGTAAATAAATAAAAGGCATGATCATAAGTTCCACTACGAAGTGCAAATAGTCTCTGCTATTAAAAGCGGACTATGAAAAACACTCGGGGAACGCCATCGGCAAGGGATTGAAAGCCCCGACGAGCCAAAATAAAAGTTTTAATGTTTGCGGAGCTTCCGCAAATGACAAAAAATAAAAAATCACATTGTTTGTCGTAAGCGAAGATAGTCTCAGGTTGACTCTTTACTTTAGAAAAATGGTAAGCGCAAATTCAGTATCGAGATGCGAAAGGAAATCATCGCACTGATGGTCAACGAGCAGTGGTCGCCCGAACAAATCAGAGGTTGGATGCTGTGCAAAGGGGCTGGTTGGATCTTTAAAAATGGCAAGCTCCCAACATGATATTTTTCTATAGGTTCTGTTGTTTTCTTCGGTTTTTTATCTACCTTTGCACGGACTGTTAATACATTAAGATATAGCTCATGGTAATGAAGAATGATAAAAACAATTTCGCGGAAGAGAAGAAAAGCCTAAGCTTCGTAGAGCAAATGGTTGAGCAAGACTTGGCTGACGGTAAGAACAGCGGACGCATACAGACACGTTTCCCGCCCGAGCCTAATGGCTATCTGCATATCGGACATGCAAAGGCCATCTGTATGGACTTTGGCGTGGCCGAACATTATCACGGCATTTGCAACCTCCGTTTCGATGATACCAACCCCAGCAAGGAAAATGACGAATATGTGGAAAATATACTTCATGATATTCGTTGGTTGGGATTCAAATGGGAAAATATCTACTACGCTTCCGATTATTTCAAACAGTTGTGGGACTTTGCAGTATGGATGATAAAAAAAGGATATGCTTATATCGATGAACAGACATCGGAGCAGATAGCCGAACAAAAAGGTACGCCGACCACAGCAGGCATACCGTCTCCTTTCAGAGACCGTCCGGTAGAGGAGAATCTCACCCTGTTTGAGGCAATGAATACACCGGAGGCCGTGGAGGGTTCCATGGTATTGCGTGCCAAACTCGATATGGCAAACCCGAACATGCATTTTCGCGACCCGATCATGTATCGTATTATCCATATTCCACATCACCGCACAGGAACGCAATGGAACGCTTATCCCATGTACGACTTCGCCCATGGGCAAAGCGATTACTTTGAGGGCGTAACCCACTCAATCTGTACGTTGGAGTTTGTGCCCCATCGTCCATTATACGACAAGTTCGTTGATTTCCTGTTGGAATACGATGGTGAGAAGGGAAAGGCCACCGATTACCGTCCTCGCCAGATAGAGTTCAACCGGCTCAATCTGACCTACACCGTGATGAGCAAGCGCAAATTGCATACGCTTGTCACAGAGAAGTTGGTGAGAGGATGGGACGACCCGCGCATGCCAACCCTATGCGGAATGCGCAGACGGGGGTATTCGCCAGAAAGTATCCGCATGTTTATCGACTCCATAGGTTATACAAAGTTTGATGCACTCAACGATATGGCACTGCTGGAAGCAGCTGTGCGCGACGACTTGAATAAGAAAGCATGTCGTGTGTCGGCAGTACTTGACCCAGTGAAGCTCATTATTACCAACTATCCCGACGGACAGATGGAGGAAATGGAGGCCGTAAATAATCCTGAAAACGAGGCCGACGGCACACACCGTATTACTTTCTCTAAGCATCTTTGGATAGAGAGAGATGACTTTATGGAAGATGCCCCGAAGAAGTTCTTCCGTTTGGCACCCGACAGAGAAGTACGACTGAAGAATGCCTACATCGTGAAATGCACCGGATGCAGGAAAGATGACAGTGGTCGTATCGTGGAAATTTACGCCGAATACGACCCCGAAAGCAAGAGCGGTATGGCCGGTTCTAACCGTAAAGTGAAAGCTACACTCCATTGGGTAAGTGCCGACCATTGCAAGAAAGCAGAGGTGAGAATCTATGACCGCTTGTTCAATGTAGAGAATCCTGCGGCCAACGAACGCGATTTCCGCGAACTGTTGAACCCCAACTCCTTGAAAACAGTGACGGATTGCTACATCGAAGACTATGCTGCCGACAAACGCCCGGGAGAATATCTGCAATTCCAACGTATCGGATATTTCATGGCCGACCCCGACACTACTAAAGAGCATCCGGTATTCAACAAAACGGTAGGCTTGAAAGATACATGGGCTAAGTTGAATAAATAGTACTTCAAGGCAGGATAGAAGCCGAGTGGCAGACGCTCGAAAAGTCATGGTCTCGTGTTTCTTTCCTCGCCTTTCCCTTTCCTTTTTTGCATGTATTCGGATAATTATTTTGACAGCGATGAGTTCGAGCAGCATCTTCGGAACTACGAAGAAGCGAAGCAGACCGACGGTTCCGTATATATGGAGCCGGACGATTTCATGGATATTGCCCAATACTACCACATGCAAAGCCGGTTTGAGGAAGCGATGGAAGTAACGGAGCAGGCACTCACGCTCTTCCCCGATGCTGTTTCACCCCTTGCTTACAAAGCGCGATTAGCGTTGAACAAGGAAGACAATCCGGCCAAGGCGCAAGCGTATGTAGATAGAATTGCCGATAAAAGCGACTGGGAGTATTTCTATCTGGTAGCCGAAATCATGATGTACGAGGACCGAGACAAAGAGGCCGATGAATACCTGCGTGGGAAATATGAAGAAGAGACCGAAGGAGAAGACCGAGAAGCTTTCATTGTAGACGTAACCATCCTTTTCTGCGACTATGATTATTACGACATTGCCTACGATTGGCTCCGCATGTTGCCGGATAAAAACACCACAGAATACCAAGAGCTGGCGGCAAGAGTGTTCGTTGGCAAGGGACAGTATGAAGAGGCCGAGCGTATCTTCAATGGGTTGATAGACAAAGACCCCTTCTCCTCTTCTTATTGGAATCAGCTGGCCAATGCACAGTTCTTACACAATGATTTGGCGGGATGTATTTCCAGCAGCGAGTATGCCCTCGCCATCAATCCCGACGACGAAGAGGCCTTGTTGAATCGGGGCAACGCCTTGTTTGCGTTGGGTAACAACGACGAAGCGTTGAAGCTCTATCAGCATTTCTCTGAGATTCGCCCGCAAGAGGAGGTCGGCTATCTTTTCCAAGCCGTTATATGGTTGCGAAAAGACAATGTGGAAGAGGCTAAGAAGTGTCTCCGGCAGGCGGAAGGAAAAACAGCTGGCAATGTGGAACGCACAGAGATGATTGACCAAGAGTTGATTCTCCAGCTTAGTGCGCACGGGCTGTTAGAAGAAGCGTTGTCGTTTATCGATAGTGCCATCGACAACTACGGCGACCGCAAAGACATGCTCGTGTTGCGCGGATATGCATTGCTCGAAAACGGCAGGACGGAAGAAGCACGCGAGAATTTTCAGCAAGCCGCAGCCATTTCCAACGACCATCCGAGCGTCTTGCTCAGCATTGCCGTTGCTTTCTACGACAACGGATATACGGAACAATCCTACACCGTCTTGCAGAAGATGTTTGACAAGGTCGATGAAAACTGGGCGAACGGTTACTCTTACATGGCGCTCTGTGCTCGAAAGTTGGGACGACACGACGAATATATCGCTTATCTGAAGAAGGCAGGCCATCTCAATCCGCTTGAAGCGCGCACCGTTTTGGGACGAGATTTTCCCGACGACGCCGACCCCGCCGATTATTATAAATACGTCCTCTAAGGCTTCCTGTCTTGGGTACACATGTATCAATCAACATTTACTTACACGAATACAATCACACATGGACTGGTTTAGTTTCATCACGGAGCACATGAATTATGGCACCGTTTTTCTCATTATGTTCATTGAGGGGACCGTCATCCCCGTTCCCTCGGAAGTCATCGTACCGCCGGCGGCCTATTATGCTGCATCCGGCAAGTTGGATTTCTCCCTCGTCGTGTTTTTTGCCACATTGGGTGCAGTGCTCGGCTCTACGGCAAACTATGTGGCAGCTTATTATCTGGGACGCCCCATCATCTATCGCTTTGCCAACAGCCGCCTCGGGCACCTCTGTCTGCTCGACCAACGGAAAGTGGAGCAGGCCGAGAAGTATTTCTACGACCATGGCGTGGTAGCCACGCTTACCGGCCGCCTTCTGCCCGGCATCCGGCAAATCATATCCATTCCCGCCGGCCTTTCCAAAATGATTTTTTGGAAGTTCTTGCTCTACACTACCATCGGCGCAGGTCTATGGAACCTGATACTCGCCACATTGGGTTGGTATCTGCATTCCATTGTACCGATGAGCGAGCTCGAGGCGGCGATGGAAAAATACAACGGCTACATCAAGTACGTGATTCTCGGTATCGCTTTCATCGTAATTGCTTTCTTCGTCGTTAGAGAATGGCTTCACAGACGCAAGGCAAAGGCGCAATCTTCCCCATCCTAAGCAATTTTTACAGCGGCGGGGCTCCCGCCGTTAAATTTCCAATTGATTTTATAACGGCGGAGATTCCGCCGTTAAATTTCCACTTGATTTTATAACGGCGGAGATTCCGCCGTTAAATTTCCACTTGATTTTATAACG
>ERZ772960.2934-NODE-2934-length-11871-cov-2.393196_pt1 | contig 11871 bp, 8 predicted proteins | sample MGYA00580678_ERZ772960 | MGnify/ENA primary metagenome ERZ772960 (study PRJEB29015, sample SAMEA2737930) | human oral metagenome | biome: human oral; feature: human-associated habitat; material: dental | place: China | collected 2059 ...
ATGCCATATTTCGATTTCATGGAAAGAGGCTGCTGTAAAACTGACCGTCGGCAATAAAGTGCTTCTTGCGGACGGTCTTATCGAATTGCTTGTAGAAAAAATTGCGGGCGGAAAGATTATGTGCCGTGCCGCCAACTCGGGTTCTATCGGCAGCCGTAAAAACGTAAATATAATCGGCGTTCATGCCGGACTTCCGATTATGTCCGATATCGATAAACGCGATTTGCTTTTCGGAAAACAGCAGGATATTGATTTTGTCGCTGCAAGTTTTGTAAGTTTCCCGGAAGAAGTCGTTCAAATTAAAGAATATCTCAAGCAGATAGGTGCGGATGCGCGCGTTATTGCAAAAATTGAAAGCGAAGAAGGTCTCAATAATATAAAAGGAATCGTAAAAGAGGCGGACGGAATTATGGTTGCGCGCGGCGATTTGGGTGTGCAGCTCCCTACCGAACGTATTCCGCTTGCGCAAAAAGCGATAATCCGCTGCTGCCGTCTTGCCGGAAAACCGGTAATTACGGCGACACAAATGCTGGATTCCATGATTGTAAATCCTCGTCCGACGCGCGCGGAACTTACCGATGTTTCAAATGCCGTTTTTGACGGAACTGATGCGGTCATGCTAAGCGGAGAAACCGCTGGAGGTCGTTATCCCGTTGAAGCCGTCAAAACGATGGCTCTCGTTACGCTTACAACGGAAGAATCGGAAGAATACTGCCGCACGATGAGCGTAATGGATCCTTACGATAAAGCTAAAATGGAAGTAGGGCATATCGTCGCCCACAATGCGTATCTTGTTGCGGAAGATATAGGTGCAAAAGCTATAATAGTTCCGACCTTGCGCGGAAATACTGCGAGAATAATCGGAATGTTCCGTCCCGAGCAAATGGTTATCGCCGTAACGCCGCATGAAAAAGTTCTCCGTCAGCTTATGCTGCAGTGGGGTGTTTTTCCGGTTTTATGCCGTGTTGCCGATGATTCGGAGACGATGATTCAAAATGCGGTAAAACTTGCACTCGACTTGGGAGCCGTTAAACTTTCCGACAAAGTTGTAATGTGTGCAGGAATTCCGCTTTCAAGTCCGCTTATGATAAATACAATCAAAATTTTAATTGTAGGAAACGTAATTGCCCGCGGCACCCTTTTCGGTTTTGCGGACGAAGCGAAAACCAGAGCAAGCGGACGCATAATTCACAACGAAGATATGCTTGAATTCCACGATAAAATTCGTATACATAGGCACATGATTTTGGTGTGCCACCGCATCACGGAAGATATGATTCCCGCTTTGCGTGCCGTAGACGGCGTTGTGTCGGAGGCAGGCAGCGACATCAGTTCCGAGGAGCTTACGCTTATAAATCCGTCCTTAGTTTGGGTACTGAATGTTCCCGACGCTCAAAAAGTTTTGGAAAGCGATCTTTCCGTTACTATAGACGGAGAACAAGGATTGATTTATGAAGGCATAATCTGATGAAGATGATTTTACTCGGCACGGGAACCAGTCAGGGAATTCCCTGCATAGGATGCGACTGTGCCGTGTGCCGTTCAAAAGACAGACATGACAAACGATTAAGATGCAGTGCTTACGTTACTCATAAAAATAAAAACGGAAGCACTGCACACATTTTAATCGATGCGGGACCGGAATTTAGAATTCAAGCATTACGTCATAAAATTAAAGCGGTGGATGCGGTTTTACTGACGCATAGTCATGCCGATCACTTGCACGGGCTTGATGATTTACGCATATTCCGTCACACAAAATCATCCGATGAAACGTCTCTTGCAAAATCTCAAGGACTCCCCGTTTATACAAATAAAAACACGATAAAAGACGTTGCAGATCGTTTTTCTTACGTGTTTAGGGAAACACAGGAAGGTGGTGGCAAACCTAATCTGCATCTCATCGACTGCAAGACTCTTAAAAAGAACGCCATGCCCGATGAATTCGGAGAAATTTGCGTTACACCCGTAAAAATGATGCACGGTGCGGTAAAAACTACCGGATGGATTTTGTCGTGCGACGGTAAAGATAATGCCCGGCATTCAATCGCATATCTTACCGACTGCAACAATATTAAAAACAAATCCTTAAAAAAAATCCGTAAGTCCGCAGGCATTCTTGAGCATCTTGTGATTGACGGCTTGCGTATTCCGGGGCATTCTACGCATTTTTCGTTTTTGGAAGCTTTCGCAGTTGCGGACAAAATAGGTGCCGAGCATACGTGGCTTACGCACATTACGCATTTGAACAGTCATGAGCAGATAAAAGAATATATTTCTTTGCATTTAAATGAATTTCCGAATCTTGCAAAGATTGTAAAAGAAGGCGGTTCCGTTTCTCCTGCCTATGACGGGTTGATTCTAAATATATAGCCTAAAAATTTTATACAATCTGCCTGAAAAATTGCCCCACGGATATTCCGTTTACGATGCAATCTTCCGGATAATTTTTTAATATGCCGTCACGTCCCAGTTCAAGATGAAGCGAAGTGATTCCGTGCTTTATTGAAATATCCGCTTCCATAAGCGCGCTCAGATGGTCGGCAATCCTGACTGTGCGTCCGTCGATAGGAGAAAATTTATCTTCATTGTATTTGGAATTAAGTTCTTCCCAAGATACTTCCGCCGTTTTTCCGTCTTTTACGACGCGGTTGGAAAATTCCTCGCTTATAAAATACATAATTTCATCTATAAAAAACGGTTCCATAAGCGGAACAAGTTCACGGTTTACAACATCATCTTCTATGCGCTTTACAATTTTAGGCAGTTCATCGGTTGCTTGCTTAACCGGAGAAATTATGTCGCGTGTTACGGCTTCCGGCAAATCATGAAAAAGCGCACTGAAAAAATTGTTTACCTCGCGTTTGCGGCACATCGGAACAGGATTTTTACGGCATAAAAGCAGCGTCATTACGGCGACAAAATAGCAATGTCCCAAAACGCTCGTTTTAGGTATGCGCGGAGTTTGATTCCAGCGCGTTTGAAATCTAAGCTGTTCAATTTTCATAATAAAATCGAAAGAACGCTGCCGCGTCATCAGCATTTGCAGACCTTGCAGATCCAAATATTTTTGCAGCTCCGATAAAATCTGCGTGTTTATGTTTTCAAGGCGTTCAGGTTCGTTTACTACAGTGAGCATTTGCAGTTCCCTCATTGTCGCATATTTATGCGCTGCAGAAAGAATTCTGGAAGCGGAAACAGATTGCTCAGGGATTTCGGCTGCACCGGACTTTTGTGCAAGATATTCTGCGAACCGTGCAAAAAGTCCTTTGTCTTCTATAATCGGTTTATATTGATTTAAAACCCATTCGTTCAGTTTAAGATATTCTTTGCAGTAATCGGTTTTTAATATTTGTTGAACGGTTGCTTTTATATCGCAAAGAGCAATTTTTTTTAAAAGGTCGAACAAAGATGCGTAAATTATCCAATTCCAGTCGACAAATACGCCCCGGTTTTCTTCGAATTTTCCGATTATATATGCAATAACCATTTTTTCGCCGGCTTTATCCATTTCAACAATATCAAACGGGCGTATAAGATCATTCCATCGCTGTATAGAAAATCCTTCAAAAATTTTATGCGCAAAAGCTCTGTCTATCATATTTTGTCAGCGGCTTGAACCGGATTTTTGATCTGCATCCATTTTATCTTTCCAAACAAGAGCTTTTTTCTTGGTTTCTTCAGCCCCGTCTTTGTCTCCGATTGCAAGCAATAATTTATGCTTTGCAAGAAGAAATTTTATTGCATTCCGCATATCATCGATACGGCGCGTTGAAAGCTCATATTTATCTCGATAGCCGGCAGCGGAAGCGTCAAGAAGTTTTGAAATCAGACGTATATAAAGAACCGTAGTTTCATATTCCGCATTGTTCGGGTCGAAATATGCTTTTACGGAGTTACGCATATCAATCAAATTCTTTGCGATAACTGCAAAGCGTCCTTTTAATTCGACAAAAGACCATTTCCATTTGCTGTTGTCACCGAATGCAAGCTCCAAAAGATTGATTGTAAGACCGAGCTTTCGAATAAGATAGTAGCGTTTTTCAATAGGAATTTTTACAAGCTCTTCATGATAAGAGGCAAGCTCGGAGTACGGAATATCGATTGTGTTTGTAACAATATCTTCAAGATAAATTATCGCTTTGTAAAGAATTTTCCGAGCTTCGTTCAATACATCATTGTTTTTGACTTCAAGAATTTTAAGCGAAAGTGTGTTTTGTGCCATGTAAAGTGAGGCTGCGTAAATCATATCTTCGGAAAGCTGATTTTTTTTATAAGATACACTGTCTTTGTTTGAAGCAATTGCGTTCAATACTGTTTTTTCCGTATTCAACACAACCGTTATTTTAGACTGATAGGGTTTAACCGCTTCTGCAAACTCAAGTCTTGTTTCCTCTGAAATTTTCGCCATACAACCTCCAATAAGATTTTTCCGACCGTCAAAAAATTCGGTTTTAAAATGCGGCTCTAAAACAATGTATCACCGGCTGTTCCGAATTTTTCAAGCATGGAGCGCGCGTGTTCCAAAGACTGTTCGCTGTCCGAATCGCCTGAAAGCATCCGCGCAATTTCAGCCGCACGTTCTTCTCCGCGCACTTCGCGTACATGGGAAGACGTTTTTCCCTCTTCTATGCCTTTTTCAATCTTGATTTGATTATCGGCATAAACTGCAATACTCGCAAGATGAGTTATACAGAAAATCTGTCTGCTTGCGGCAAGTTTTTTTAAGTGGCTTCCGACTGCGACTGCGACTTCTCCGCCGATTCCTGTATCAATTTCATCAAAAACGAGAGTCGGGACGGTGTCAATCCGTGCAAAAATCGTTTTCAGCGCAAGCATTACGCGTGAAAGTTCACCGCCTGAAGCAATTCGCGCAAGAGGCAAAAGAGGAGAACCCGCATTTGCGCTTATCAAAAATTCAATATTGTCCATTCCGAACGGACCGCACCGCTGTTCAACATTACTTCCCGCCTTTTCCGTTATATTCACGGAAAAGCGCGCATTGCCCATTCCAAGAGTTTTTAAGATGTTTGAAACTTCGTTTGAAAGGATGCTGCCGGTATTTTGCCGCTTTTCGGAAATTTTTTTCGCCGCAATGTAAACACGTTTTTCAAGTTCGGCAATTTCTTCTGCAAGGGCTTCTTTGTTTTGTGCCCCGCTTCCAAGCTGTTCAAGTATCGTCTGCGCTTTTTCAAGGTAATCAAATATTTCGGAAAGCGGCGCACTTTGTGAAGATGCGTATTTTTTCTTTAAATCGTAAATAAGCGACAAACGCTCCTGTACTTCGGCAAGGCGGGCGGGATCGTAGACTAATTTTTGCGAATATGAGTTGAATTCTTCCGCAATATCGGAAAGCTCGTAAAAAGCGTTTTCAAGACGGGTATCAAGAGCGGCAATTGTTTTATCAAGAGCGGCAATTGTTTGATTTTCGCGGCGGATGCGTTTTAAAAGCGGTACGGCGGATTCTTCCGAGCCGTCAAGCATTTCGCGTACCGATTCAATTCCCGAATAAAGTTTTTCGTAAGAGGCAAGACGCGCTTCTTCTTCCGTAAGATTTTCATCTTCACCGTCTTTCAGATTTGCGTCGGAAATTTCTTTTACGGCAAACGTATACATATCGATTTTGCGCAGTCTTTCGCTGTCATCGGAATTAAGCTGTTCCAAAATCCGCCGTTTTTCGATTAGGGAAGTGTATAAAGATGTAAAAGCGCGTACTTCATCGGTAATTCCTGCGCGGGAGTCAAGAAATTTGCGGTGTTCGCTTACTTTCATAAGAGATTGATGTTCGTGCTGCCCGTGAATGTCGATTAAAAATGCGGAGAATTCTGCAAGATCAGAACGTGTCGCAGGAACACTTCCTATCCACGCACCGGATTTTCCGTTCAATCTAATAAATCGGCGCAAAAGAACTCTGTTATTTTCCGCTTCGATTCCATGTTCCGTAAGCCAGCTTTTCATTTCCGGATCCGGGTTGTCGAGTAAAAATGTTCCCGAAACCGACGCTTCTCCTGAGCCTGAGCGTATTTGCGAAACTTCCGCTTTTCCTCCCAGCAGAAAGGACAATGCACCTATCAAAATTGATTTTCCCGCTCCTGTTTCTCCTGAAAGAACCGTAAAGCCTTTGGAAAATTCTATAGTAATTTGATCGATAATTGCAAAATCTTTTATAGTAAGGTCTTCAAGCATGAGGCCCTCCCGACCAGTTTAATTTTGAACGCAATGCGTCGTAAAATTTTTCTACCGTGCAGCCGGCAAGTTTTACTTTTTCACTGATTCTGCGGATTTTTACACAATCTCCTTCCTGTAATTCAAACGTTTTTTGTCCGTCAACAGTGATAATGCTCTCGCTTTCTCGTGAACGCATTACTGTAACACCGATTTCCCCGTCGGGGCTTAATACAAGAGGGCGGCTGGACAGCGAAAAAGCGTTCATCGGTGTTAAAAGTAATGCGTCAAGTTCGGGGTCAATGATTGGCCCTCCTGCAGAAGTTGAATACGCGGTTGAGCCGGTTGCAGTGCTTACAATCAATCCGTCTGCTTTAAATATTCCAAGCGGCACACGATTATATGAAACTTCAAGCAGAACGGTACGTGTTGCAAATTTTGAACAAATTACGACGTCGTTTAAACCGATTGAAGAAAAAATTTCTCCTTTTTCCGCAGGACGTATTAAAGCCGCCTGTACCATGCTTCGAGTAACAACCGGTAATTTTCCTTCTAAAAACAGTTCCAGTTTTTGCCGCCATTCTTGCTTTTGAATACTTGCGATGAATCCGAATTCACCGAAATTTACAGGAAATACCGGAATGCCGTGTTTTACGCAGCCTCGTGCGGCAAATAAAACCGTTCCGTCGCCGCCAAGCGTGATAACAAAATCGTTTCCCTCAAACGGGTTGTCGTTGCTGAATCCGTTAAAACTGTAAAAAGACGATTTGATTCCGCGCTCCGTAAGAAATTCGGCAATGGAATTTCCGAATTTGCGAGATAAATCTTTATGTGTATTTACGACAATCAGGCATTTTTTCATACTCAATCCGAATTTTATGGAAGCGTTCCCAAAACCTTTACGATTTTTGCAATTTGAGGATTGGAAAGACGCGGGTACAGCGGAAATAATGCCGTTCGCAGGTATAAGGATTTTGCCTTTATGCAGGCGGATGATAATTCCTCTTCTCTAAGAGCAATAACGGAATCTTCATAAGCGGGGCGGATTTCAATATCTTTTTTTGCCGCGTATGACTTTACATCTTTGAATGCGCTGTTTAATACGAGCGGGAAGCAGCACATTGTAGAGCCGTAATCGGCATTTTTCCCTTCCGAGATTTCAATATTGTATTCGGGACGGATAAAAGTTTTGTGCCGCCCGCTCATAATCGCCCTTCGGAAAAGTGTAAATATTTCTTTGCGGCGTATTTCGTTGCGTCCGAATTCTTTTAGCTGAATCCACGCAAGAGCTGCATTTATGTCCGGTAAAAGTTCTGCAGACGGTAACGAATCGGCAAGTTTTTTAAGCACAATCCATTCGCGTCTGTTGGGAGCCATAAGAACCGCGCCGCCGCCTGCCGTAATTACATCTTTTTCTTCAAGTGCCATAATTGAAAATATACCTGAAGAACCTGCTTTGCGCGGTTTTTCCGAAACATTTTCAGCATTTACGGGAAAAAAAGAACCTGCGGATTTTGATATATCTTCTATAATGGGAATACCGAGTTCAATAAACGGATTCATGTCGGGCAGAATCCCCATTGATTCGTGCAGGAGAAGTATGCGACCGCCGTTTTTAGTTCCTTCTGAAACCGCATCAACGGAAACAAGCCCTGTAGTTTCATCTACATCAAGAACAATCGGCTTGCAACCTGCATATTCAACAGCTTGAATATGCCATGCAGGGGCTAGTGCTGAAATCATAACCGCAGTCCCGCTTTCGGCACCAAGTGCACTAAGCGCATACTTCAGCGCGGAAAGCGGGCTTCTTAAAGCGATTGCACCGTCACAGCCTGTAAATTCTTTTACGGATTGTATAAGGCGGGAATTTAATTCGCCGGGACCTATCCTTTCATCAACCATGCAGGTAAGGACGGCATCCATTTCTTTTCTGCGGATTGTCGTGCTATATGTCTGAATCATTTCTAGTTGGCGGTTATAAACCTCTGAAGTTCTTTCGGATCGAACAGACGCTTAGTATCAAGAATGATAAGATATCCGTCATCGTTTCTGACGACACCGTTTATGTATTCGGTTCCGATTCCGTTCATCATCTGCGGCGGATCCTGTATATCATTCTGCTGAACGGACAGAACGCGCGAAACGCTGTCGATAATTATTCCAATCTGCATACCGCTGATTTTTAAAATTATAAAACCGCTTTCAAGTTCGTTCAGTTCCACTTTGGAATAATCCGTTGCAATTTGAAAGCGGCGGTGTAAATCAATAATAGGAATAATTTCACCGCGAAGATTCAAAATTCCTACCATATAGTAAGGAGCATTCGGAATAGGACGTATCTTTTGAATCTTTACGATTTCCTTCACATCCATGATATTTACTCCGTAAAGTTCCGTTCCAAGCTTAAAACTTACCAACTGTAACTGTGAATCGTCCGCAGCCATATTTCCTCCATATCAAACAGTATTACGTTTGTTAGAATACACTGAAATAAGAGCTTTTGCAATATTGCAACTTTTATTCACACGGGAGCAAAGTTGACTTTTTCGGAACTTCGGATAAGCGCGATTTTCTCGTCAACCTTAGCTATTCGATTTTAGAACTGCGTTTTTAGCGGAACTTATTTGTGTGCATATGAAAATTACACTTTGTTATATAGAAACTGTATTCAGTTTATGCTAATATCCGCGCATGAAATCTTTGCAGATTCTTAAAGGAAAGCCGGATATTCTCGGTGCACTTCCTCTTGCAGGCGGAGTCAATTTTGCCGTCTACAGTAAGAACGCGGAGCGAGTGTTTTTAGATTTGTTTGAAGCGGAGGATGATAAGCAGCCTTCCGTTTCTATTGAACTTGATTCTGTAAAAAACAGGACGGGCAGTGTATGGCATATTTTTATAAAAGATTTAAAGCCCGGTTCTCTTTATCTCTATCGTGTTGACGGTGAATATAACCCCACACACGGAAATCGTTTTAATTTCAATAAATATCTTTTAGATCCGTATGCAAAAGCTCTTACGAAAGGTTCGATTTTTCGTTCATATAATTTGCAGATGGCTCGCGGACTTGCCGGCATCGAAAACGGAAAACTGTCCGATTTATCCGATTTCCCGAAGTGCGTAGTTGTTGACGACAATGATTTTGACTGGGGCGATGACCGTCCGCTCAATTATCCGCTTGATAAAACCGTAATTTATGAAACTCATTTAAAAGGTTTTACAGCATCTCCGTCATCTAAAGTTGCCGCACCCGGAACATACAAGGGATTTATAGAAAAAATTCCGTATTTAAAAGAACTCGGCATTACGTCAGTAGAATTGCTTCCGATGTTTGAGTTTGACGATGATGAAAACGGAAATATCAATCCGAAAACCGGTGAGAAACTTACGAATTATTGGGGCTACAGTACGGTAGCTTTTTTTGCTCCTAAAACTTCTTTCGCTTCAGATTCAAGTCCGGGCGGTGCTGTGCGCGAATTCAAAGAGTTCGTTCGCGAAATGCACAAAGCCGGACTGGAAGTAATTCTCGACGTAGTATTCAATCACACGGCAGAAGGCAATGAGCACGGCTATACGTTTTCATTCAAGGGATTCGAAAATTCCGTGTATTACATTCTGCCGTTCCATGAAAAGCAATATTATATGAATTATGCCGGCTGCGGAAATTCAATAAATGCTTCGCATCCGGTTGTAACACGCTTTATTCTTGACTGTCTGCATTATTGGGTAACGGAAATGCACGTTGACGGATTCCGATTTGACCTTGCTTCGGAACTTACGCGCGACAGGAACGGCAATATACAAGGTTTTCCGTTCCTTACAAATGCGATTGCAGAAGACCCCGTCCTCGCGGACACAAAAATAATTGCAGAAGCGTGGGATGCCGGCGGCGGCTACCATGTCGGAAATTTTCCGGGCGGAAGATGGAGCGAATGGAACGATCGTTTCCGAAACGATATACGCCGTTTTGTGCGCGGTGATGAAGGTGTTGCTACTGCGGCTGCAACGCGCATTGCAGGAAGTTCCGATTTATACAATCACAGCGGAAGACTTCCTACCGCGTCCGTAAATTTTATAACCTCGCATGACGGTTTTACGCTTAACGACCTTGTAAGCTACAATACAAAGCACAATGATGAAAACGGAGAAAACGGGCGCGACGGTTCGGATAATAATAACAGCTACAATCACGGTTTTGAAGGAGCCGCAAATAATCCCAAAATCGAACAGCTTCGTATACAGTCCATAAAAAATTTCATGCTTTGTCTTATGATTTCTCAAGGCGTTCCCATGATGACTGCCGGAGATGAATTTAGGCGGACTCAAAACGGAAATAATAACGTGTATTGTCAAGACAATGAACTTGCATGGCTGAATTGGGATTTTGCGGAAAAAAATGCGGAAATTCTGCATTTTACAAAGCAGATTATTGCACTTCGGAAAAATCATCCGGTATTTACGCGCAGCAAGTTTTTTTCGGAACATAATCCGGAAATCGAATGGTTCGACCTAAGCGGCAGAGTTCCCGATTGGAATACTTTAAAACGCTTTCTTGCATTCAAGCTGAACGGAGAATCCGTTTTATGTGCCGACGGTTCATGCGACAATGATTTTTATATTGCCGCGAATACTGACATATACGACATTACGGTTACGCTGCCGTCTCTTTCAAAAGGAAAAAAATGGCACAGAGTAGCGGATACTTCAATCAAAGGACTTGATTCAATCTGTGTTACCGGCTCGGAAGAACTGCTTTCAGAGCAAAAGCGCTATGTTCTTCCTGCTCACGGCTTTCTTATTCTGATGGGAAAAGCCTAAGATATACGCCTTAAAAATGATTTCACACCGTTTTATAAAACTTATATGCGGTTGAAAAATATTAAAATGTTTTGTAGTGTACTTTTACATCTACCTTGGAGGTATTAAATGAAGTTTGACGCCGAAAAATTTAAAGAAAGTCTTTCCGCACGTCTAAGACGGCAGTACGGAAAAGATATTTCTCAGGCTAGCAAACACGATCTTTTTGATGCAGTTTCCGCTTCAGCGATGGAGCTTATTATGGAGAACTGGATTAAGACGCGCCATGAATATGAAAAGAAATCCGTAAAGCAGCTTTATTATTTGTCTGCCGAATTTCTTATGGGACGCGCTTTAAGCAATAATCTTATCAACGCGGAAATCGCTTCGCAGGTAAAAGATGTTCTCAAAGAAATGAATATTGATTACGACATGATAGAAGATGAAGAGCCGGATGCAGGACTCGGCAACGGAGGACTGGGACGTCTTGCCGCCTGCTTTATGGACAGTCTTGCAACTCTGGATTATCCGGGACACGGTTACGGAATCCGCTATCAATACGGAATGTTCGAGCAGCGCATTGAAAATGGCTATCAAGTTGAATATCCCGATAACTGGCTTGCTCACCGCGATCCGTGGGAAATGAAACGCAGCGACCTTGCCGTAACCGTAAAATTCGGCGGTACGATTGCTTACGGAAAAACTCCGGACGGACGCCCGCGCTTTTATATCGAAAATGCGGAAGAAATTACCGCAACTCCTTACGATATGCCTATAGTCGGTTACGATACCGGCACGGTCAATACTCTTCGTTTGTGGCAGGCATCTTCTCCGGACGGATTTGATTTGCAGCTTTTCAATAATATGGAATATAACCGTGCCGTAGAGCGTCAGAACAGCGCGGAAAATATA
>ERZ772960.2935-NODE-2935-length-11870-cov-3.615066_pt1 | contig 11870 bp, 7 predicted proteins | sample MGYA00580678_ERZ772960 | MGnify/ENA primary metagenome ERZ772960 (study PRJEB29015, sample SAMEA2737930) | human oral metagenome | biome: human oral; feature: human-associated habitat; material: dental | place: China | collected 2059 ...
TGAGTGTTTTGCGACGGACGAGCGGCATTGATTAAATCTCGCCACTCATCCAAATTTGCGCCCTCTCTTTCATTTTGTTTTATGCTTTTTGGTTTATTCGGTTTTGCGCCAGTATGTGATTCTGCGCCTTCGCGCTCGTTTAAATTTAAGCTCGTTCCGCCTAAATTTAAACTCTTCGGAGCATCCGTTTTAAAATCCGCCTCTTTGGGATTCATTTCTTTCAAATCCACTCCCACCTGCGCGTTTACGGCACTTGATAAATTCAGCTCAACCTTTGTCGCAGCCGTAAAGCTTGATTCGGCACTCGCTGCGTCCGAAAAATTTGACTCCGCCCCCGCCGCGGCTCTGCGCGCAGCCAAGCTTACTTCCTCTGCCGTCGCGCCGGGCGTGCCGCCCTGCTTTAAATTTTGAGTGAAATTTACGTCATCTTTGGCGGTAAAATTTTGCATTTTATAATTGTTAAACGCTAACAGCGCGTAATGCGGCGCGTAATTGGGCGCTGCGTAGCGTCTGGGCGAAAACGGCTCTGCGAGGGCGCGCTCATACTCGCTCTGCGAGATCACGCCGCCTTCTCGCAGCTGCGAAATTAGGCGGTTTTTAAGCGCGTTTATGTTTGATCTGCGGTCCAGGCGGTTTTTGTTCGGGTTTTTTGGGATCACGCTAAGAAGCGCGATTTGAGCGTTGCTAAGCTCGCGCAGGTCCTTTTTGAAGTAAAAATACGCCGCGGTTTTGACCCCCTCGATGTTGCCGCCGTATGGGGCGAGGTTAAAATACATTCCTAAAATTTCATCCTTGCTGAAGTGCCACTCCAGCTGAAAGGCGTTGAAAATTTCTATGATTTTGTTCTTGTAGCTGCGCTGTTTGGGGCGCATCATACGCGCGACCTGCATCGTAATCGTCGAAGCTCCGACGCGCTCGACGTTGCCCTCGCTTTTTTTAGTAAAATTTTGCGTAAAATTATACGTAGCCGCGCGCAGGATCGAGGCTGGATTGACGCCGAAATGGTAGTAAAAATAGCGATCCTCGAAATAGATCGCGCTTTGTTTCAGCCGCGGCGGTATCTCGTCTGCGGCTGCGTAGAAGCGCCAAATTTGATCGTCGCTGATCTGCATATTTAAAATTTCGCCGTTTCGGTCATATAAAATTCTACTCTTCTGCTTGTTTAGCATATCCAAATTTAGCGGATAAAGCGCGTCTAGGATCAAAAACAGAGCGAATGCAAATGCGCAAAATAGCGCGATTTTTAACGTAAATTTTAGAAATTTCATCGCGCAATTATATCAAAGAATTTTAATGATTTTAGGCTATAATGGCGCCTTTTTGCAAAGGAATAATCTTGGACGCTCTAGCTAAGCTAAACACCGAACAATACGCCGCAGCAACCGCTCCTGTGGGGCACAATCTAATAATCGCAAGCGCAGGCACGGGCAAAACCAGCACCATCGTCGCGCGCATCGCTCATCTGCTAAATCTCGGCACGAGCCCTAGAAAAATTTTGCTTCTTACTTTTACGAACAAGGCCGCGAGCGAGATGATAGCGAGGCTGCAGCGGCATTTTGATAAAAAAATCACCTCCGCAATCGTCGCGGGCACCTTCCACGCCGTATCCTACGCCCTACTTCGCGAGCTCGGTAAAGGCGTGATCCTAAAGCAGCCCGCCGAGCTAAAAACCCTGCTAAAAAGCCTCGTAGAAAGGCGAAAATTTTATCATGTAAGCGACGCGCGCCCCTACGGCGGGACCTATCTGTACGACGTGTACTCGCTGTATCAAAACAAGGAGATGAGCGCGGATTTTGAGACGTGGCTTAGCAAAAACTACGAGGATCAGGCGGAATTTGCCGAAATTTACGCAGATATTTTGCGCGAGTTCGAGGAGGAAAAGGCGAAATTTAACTACGCCGATTTCAACGACGTTTTGCTAAAGATGCGCCATGAGCTGCGAAAGGGCGCTCCGCTGCGATTTGATGAAATTTTAGTGGACGAGTATCAGGACACGAACTCGCTGCAAGGAAGCCTCATCGATGCCTTTGCGACGAAAAGCCTTTTTTGCGTCGGCGATTTCGATCAGAGCATTTATGCCTTCAACGGCGCAAACATCGACATCATCGGCAGCTTCGGCAAGCGCTTTGCGGACGCTAAAATTTACGCGCTGAATATCAACTACCGCTCAAGCTCGGCGATTTTGGCGCTTGCAAACCGCGTCATCGCGAACAATCCGCGCCTTTACGAAAAGAAGCTGATCGTGGGACGCGAGGGTAAATTTAGCGCGCCTAGGCTGCATGTTTACGACGATACGGCGGCGCAATACGCCCACGTAGCCGCACAGATCGCGCAAAGCGGCACTCCGCGCGAAAAGATCGCCGTCATCTTTCGCAATAATTCCAGCGCCGACGGCGTCGAGGTCGCGCTTAAGGAGCTCGGTATCGGCGCGAAGCGAAAAGGCGGCGTGAGCTTTTTTGAAAGCCGCGAAATCAAGGCCTTTACGGACATTTTCGCGATGATAATAAACCCCAAAGATATGATGGCATTTATGAGCACGTGCGAATACGCAAGAGGCGTCGGCAGCGCGCTAAGCAAGGAGCTTTTCGACGCGCTAATCGCGCTTGGGCACGGAAGCATTCACGCAGGACTTTTGCGTCCCGACGAGAGCGTTAAAATTTTTGAAAAAAAGAGGAAAAACTACCAGCTCGGACTTTTTGACGATGTCGATATTATCGGCTCGGTATCGCGCTTTGAAGCTTTGGAATTTGACGAGTTTTTTCGCTCGCATCCGGTTCTAAAACACAATAAAATCACCGAGGGCGGCGCCGTATTTTTGCACGAAATTTATAAAATTTTTAAAAAAAGCGGCTCGGCTGCAAGGTCCGCTACTCTGATCTCGCAAATTAAAGGCTCGCGCCTTTTCGCGCTTGTGGCGGATTTCATCGCGACGAAACGCGCGACGCTGAAAAACGGCAAGATAGACGATGAGCGCAAAAAGGACGAGACCGCGCGCATCTATGATAAATGCGGCATTTTAGAGCAGATCGCGGGCAAATACGCGGATCCGCAGAGCTTTTATAACTTCATAACCCTGGGCGCAAAGGAGATGAGCGAGGGCGAGGGGGTAAATCTGCTCAGCGTGCACGCAAGCAAGGGGCTTGAGTTTTGCAGCGTCTATCTCATCGATCTGGCGCAAAACCGCTTCCCGAACCTCAAGCTAATGGCGATGGGCGGCAGCCTGGAGGAGGAGCGGCGACTATTTTACGTGGCGGTCACCAGAGCGCGCGACGAGCTGGTGCTAAGCTATGCGAAATTTGATAAGATCAGAAAAGTTAGCTACGAGCCGAGCTGCTTTTTAAGGGAAGCGGGGCTGGTGAAGTAAGCAAATTTTGCTCGCTAAATTTTAAATTTCATTTTAGCGCGGGCGGATCATTTGAGTAAGAATTTTACTCCTCGCGTACGTCTGGTGCGCCGCCCTGCTTCTTTAACGGATTGCTGAAGTAAGAATTTTGCCGTGCGATTTTTGTAAATTTTACGATTTGTAAATTTTTGCAGCGCGGACGTTATGCGATATTTTGTAAGGACTAAAATTTGAAATTTCGATTACGCTCCGCCGTGTTCTATACATCGCAGAGCTCAAATTTTATTTAATAAATTCCAAAATACCGCAAATTCCACGACGAGTTAAAATTTTAAAGCGTATCAAATTTACGGCGCTGCGAAATTTAAAATTTAACTACGTATTGCGCGCGCCATAAAAATACGCGCCCTGCCAAATTTATTGCTGCGACGGAATTCCACGCCGCAATAACCCGCATATTTGATAAATAGATTTTGCGTCGCGTAAAATTCCATTGCCGGTAAAGTTTACTGCCGATCAATTTATCGCCGCATAAAATACTATCCCGCGCAAATTTGACGCAGCGCAAAGTCCTTTGCCGCGTAATTTCACATCGTATTAAACACCCTATCTCCCGCGTCTCCGAGGCCCGGCACGATATATTTTTGCTCGTTTAGTCTCTCGTCGATCGCCGCGGTAAAAACCTCGACCTGCGGGTAGATCTCGCTAAATCTATGAAGCCCCTCGGGCGCTGCGATAATGGAGATAAATTTGATCTTTTTGACGCCGTTTTTCAGCAGAAATTTCACCGCATCGATCGCCGTACCGCCGGTCGCAAACATCGGATCGATGATGATTGCGGTGCGCTCTGCGGCGTCGGTGGGCAGTTTGGCGTAAAAAAACTCCGCCTGCGCGGTCTTTTCGTCGCGCTGAAAGCCTAAAAATCCCACGCTAGCATCGGGCATGAGCTTAAATACGCTATCCAGCATCCCCAGCGCGGCGCGCAAAATCGGGCAGATCATGATCTTCGTGGCGAGCTTATACGCGCTGGTTTGCGCCACGGGCGTATGCACCCTCACCTCCCGCAGCGCCAGATCGCGCGTCGCCTCAAACATCATCAGGTAGCTGATCTCATCGACGAGCATGCGAAACTGAAACGGATCGGTCCCTCTATCGCGCAGGATCGTGAGCTTATGCTCGATCAGCGGGTGCTTGATCAGCCTCACGTTAGGCAGCTCGCACGCGGTTTGGTACGTACATTTTTGGCTTTGGCTCATTTTCTCTCCTTAAATTTACTGAATTTTGCGCCCTTTGGGGCATTTTGATCGTATATTTTAGCGCGAGCTTTTGCGCCATGGCGCTGAAATTTCGCCGATAACGGCAGCGCGATTTTAAAATTTAGCTCATTTTCGCTCGCAATGCACGCGTTACGTTTAAATTTAACTCGGCGGCTCGCTTTAATTTAGTGCTTTTAAAACGCAGTGCTTTAAATTTAGCTTGCGCGTGCGCTTTTGATTTAGCCGCTATTTAAACAGGGCGCGCTTTCTATCGGCACCGAGCGCTACTTTTCGGCGAGCGCTCGCGGCGTAAATTTCATCTGCGAAATTATCGTCTGAGGCGGCTTTAAATTTACTTAATGCTCGCGCTTGTGAGCCAAATTTTAAAATTCCCAGCTATCCTTGTGCGCCGATAAAATTTTAATTTCATAGATGCGGGCGCTGTGCAAGCGAGCTAAATAAACCGAGCGCGTATTTTTTAGCCGCAAGCTGTTAAATTTTAACGTGCCGCCACCTCCGATCAAATTTAACAGCCCTACTCCTTCACCACGCGCAGGAACGAATACACGTCCTGAACTCCCGGCGCGTGCGTCGCGTACCAGATCGCGTGCTTTTCGTGCTCGATGTCGCTCACCACGCCGCTAAATACCACGTCGCAGCCCACGATCGCCACGCGCACCGCAGTGCCCGAAACGTCGGTATCGGAAAAGAGATTTTTCTTTAAATTTGTAAAAATTTCAAACGAATTGCACGGATATTCGGGCTTTTTGACGCGCAGATAGGTATGCACGCGCCGCACGCCTTCGGTTTGCCGAGCTAAAGCAAGCAGCGGCTCGCGCATCGCTTCGCTATCCAGCAGCCCGATGAGATAGACCTCGCCGTAGAAGCACTCGACCTCCAGATCCCAGCTGCTAAGGCCTTTGGTAAATAGAATTTTGCTTTGGATTTTAGTCTGGATGAGCTTGTCGCTAGCGACCTCGCTGACGCTGCGGCGGTCGCGCGCTACGGAGTAGATGTCATACACGCTAAGCGCGTTGCCCGCGGGCGCCAGCGGAGCCGCGCACGAGCTAAATAGCGCCGCGCAAGAGAGCAAAAACACCGCTAAAATCGCTAGAAACAAAACCCTCAAACCCTCTCCAATCTCGTTTAATTTCTAATTATCTCAAGCCAGCTGCCGGCGCCGCTTTTTAAATTTAACCCCGCAGGCACCGTTTTGCAGCAGCATGAAATTTTACGGCGCGAAATTTCACGGCTTAAAATTCCAAACCGCGCGCCGTAAAATTTTACAATATAAATTTTAAAATTTACGTTGTAATTCGCACGGCTTGCAGAATTTTGCGCTTTCGCCACGGCGGAATTTCGCGCGCAGTATTCGTCGCCGTAAAATTCTACGCGGCTAAATTTCATTGCAAATTTGCCGCTGCGAAATTCTACGGGTAAAATTTCTCGAGGCGGAATTCGCTGCCGTAAAATTTTATATTTCAAAACCCGCGCCCAAAATTTCGCCCGCCCGCGGCTAATTCGTCGTAAGCCCGCCGTCTATCGCAAATATCGCGCCGCTGACCCACTTCGCCGCATCCGACGCCAAAAACACCGCCGCATCGCCGATGTCCTGCGCGCTGCCGATTTTGCCAAGCGGATAGATATTTTGCACCATCTGTTCAAACGCCTCGCGCCCCTGCGGGCTAAGCGCGCTTAAATTTCGCTCAAACTGCGGCGTCAGCACGCTTCCGGGCGCTATGGCATTGACGCGAATGCCGAGTTTGCCGACCTCAAAGGCAAGCGATTTGGTGAAAGAATTTAGCGCGCCTTTGGTGATCGAATACGCCGTCGTGGTGCGCCCCACGAGCATTCGGTTCGCAAAATACGACGAGATATTGATCACGCAGCCCTTGCTATCCGCAAGCGCGCCCAAAAGCCCCTGAGTAAGCAGATAGGGCGCTTTGACGTTTAGGTTTAGATGGGCGTCCAGCAGCGCTTCGTCGGTCGCCTCAAAGGGTACGAATTTTCCCAGTCCGGCGTTATTTACAAGGATATCTATCTTAAGGGGTAGCGCTAAAATGCGCTCGCAAAGGCCTTTTATCGTTTTGCTTTGCGCCAAATCCGCCTCTATCGCGTAAGCTTTCACGCCGTAACCGCCCAATGCCTCCTGCGCGATTTTTAATTTCTCCTCGCTTCTGCCGAGCAGGATCAAATTTGCGCCCTCTTCGGCGAAACACTTTGCGATGCCAAGCCCTATTCCGTCGCTTCCGCCCGTAATTACGGCGGTTTTGCCCTCTAATCGTTTCATACTTTTCCTTTCAATGCGTAAATTTACGTTCTAAAAATTTGAGCGAGACTTACGGATCTCGCAAACTTCGAAATTTTGCAGGCTTTAAAATTTCGCTCGCTTTAAAATTTCGCGGCGAAGCGAAGTTTCGTCGATAAAATTTTACTAATTTTAAAATTCCATCGATAAAATTTCACGGCAAAATTCCATCGTAAAGCTCGCAGCGGAATTTCATCGGGAATTTCATCCGCAAATTCCACCCAAACCATGCCTGCTCGGCTTACAGCACCTGTTTTACACTACTAGCCGTGATTTCAAGTAGCCTCGTAGCAAACGGAAATTTCGCCTTCGTTTCTTCAAACTCCGCACCGCTATCAATAAAACGCGCTGTGCCCTTCACTACAAAGCCACGCCCCGCTCCGAACCTGCCTGCTAGCTCCTTCGTTGCGACGCTAAGCTCGACGTTCGGATTAGCCTCCACGTTGCTTTGCGTCTTTTTCATACCCGCAGCGGGGATGAGGATGCGATCACCCTTAATGACGAGATATCTGTTCCACGTATTGCTGATATGAGCCTCGCCCTGCGCGCAGGTAGCGATACCCACGGCGCATTCATAATTCAAAATCTCCAAAAATTCCTTGCTAAACATTTTCTCTCCTTAAATTTACATTTTAAAGCTCGCGATTTTGGCTGACAAGCCCCGCGCGCAACTGAAATTTTAACTACCTCCGCCACTTTCCGCCGCGGTTAAATTTTATACTTCAAAAGCGCGTCTTTTTCGGCTTTGCTTACGCGGAAGCTATCGCGGATCTTCGATATCGCCTTGTTTTGGGTAAATTTAGCCGCCCGCTTGCTCGCCAAAAACGCAAGCGTGATCTCGCGCTGCTTGATAAACATCTCCGCTATCGCCCACGCCGCGCCCATCTGCACGTAGTACTGCTTGTCGTTTTCGGCGGCGCAAATTTCAAAAAATTCCTCGGGCGTGAGCGCGCTCATATTTCGCATAAAATAAACGTAGAAAAATCGCCTCTCAAACTCGTCCGCGCCGCCCTTAGCCTGCTTTAGCAGCGCGCCTGCGAGAGCAGCGTCCCTGAATTTCGGAGCGAACATATCGCAAACCGCCCAATTAGGCATCGTTTTGATAAAATCGCTCGCAAGCGCAAATTTCGCCTCATCCTGCTTCAAAAGCATTATAAAAAAGCCTTTTAGCACGAACTCCTCGTGAAAAAAGGGCTCGTAATTTTGCAGCTTGTGCCGCGCCTCATCCGCCCCACCCAAAGCGGCAAAGCTTTTGTGAGCAAGTGCGCGCAGCGTGGGAGTGCGCACGCCCAAAATCTGCGGCGCGGGTATTAGGCGCTGCGAAAATTGTGCAAACTTCTCCTCGCTTAACGCCCGCAGCCGCCCTAGCATCTTTTCTCGTAAATCCATGGCTTTCCTTTAAATTTGATCGTAAATTTAATCGCGCGCAAGATTGCGATTTTATAACGGCGCGCCGAAATTTTGCCGCATAGGACTTTTATTTAAACAGATCGCGCCGCACGCTCAAACTAATCGCCCGATAGATCGCGTTTAAGTCGCTCGCCGCACCCGCTCAAAGTCTTTTATCTAAAAAACATGCCTGCTAAATCGCTCTGTATACAGCCATGCAGAGTAAGCCGTATCGCTAAAGCCGCTTAAATGAAGCTCGGCGCGTCGTTTGAAAACAAAATCAGATCGCCGCTGTGCGTATTTTCGCTCAAAACCCGCTGCAAATCGCGCTTGTCTTTCAAAACGATAGTCTTTGCGGGGTCGATCTTGCTTTGCAGCACCTCGGAATTTAGCTCACCCGTAATGATCGCGAGATCAAAAATTTCATCGATCTTGGCAGCGAGCGTCTCGTTGTCCTCACGCGTGCTCTCGACGATGCCTGGCGTGATGATGACCTTGCGACCGCCGTAGCTTCGCATCAGCTCGTAGCTTTGCAGCATGCCGCTTAGATTGCCGTTGAAGCTATCGTCGATGATGATCTTGCCGCCCGCATCGAGCCGCGCAAGCCTGTGCTCGACGGCGCTGACGTGTGCGACGCGGCTTTTGATTTTATCTGCGCTAAGCCCTAAAAATCGCGCGATCTTTATGCACGCGGCGAGATTTGCGGCGTTAAATTTACCCAAAATCGGCGCGAAAAACTCATGCCTCTTTCCTTGTTCGCTACGCCCGTTTAAAGTTTTATGCTCGTTTGGAGCTTCTTGCGAGCCCTGCTCTCTGTCGCCGCAAATTTTATCGTCGCTAGCGGCACGGGCGGCTTGTTCGTAGAATTCTCGCTCGCTCCGTTCGGCGTGGGATATGGAGTTTGCTTCGTTAAAATCGGCGCCGTAATTTTTAGAATTTTTGTCTTTTTCTGCGTATGCCGCACTGCTTGCATCAAGGTTCAAATCGTCCTGCCCTCCGCCCTCTGCGGTGGCTGTTTCTATGTGCGGAGCGGAATTTTCCCCGCTAGCACCGCTTTCGTCCTCGCTCAAGCTAAGGCTAAATTTTATTCCGTCCAGATCCGCGCCGCAAATTTCCAGCCCCTCGTCATAGATCGTGATGCGCTCGTCCGCGCTTTTTTGCGTGGAGCTGTGCAAAAACGCATGCTTTAGCCGCGCGCTTGTGAGCGCTTCGAGCTTGGTTTTGCGGATGTTTTCGATGCTTTTGAAATACTCGATGTGTTGCGCGCCGATCTCGCCCACGACGACGATCTGCGGCGCCAAAAACTCGGTGATCTCGGCGATGTCGCCGCTTAGCCTGGCGCCTGCTTCGGCGATGTAGATCTGCGTATCTGCGGGTAGCGCCTCGTTTACGTCGCGCACGAGCCCTGCTAGCGTGTTTACCGAGCGCGGCGTCTTGTAGCAGCGAAAGTCGTTTTTTAAAATTTGATACAAGAAGTTTTTAATACTCGTCTTGCCGTAGCTCGCAGTGATCTGAATGATCGTAAGAGAGGGCATCTGGGCTAGTTTTTTGCGTGCGGCAGCCTTAAATTTCGCAGCCTGCGCTCGCTCGCAAGCAAAGCTCGCCGCAAGAGCGGCGCCAAGCGGTAAAAAGATCGGCAAAATCGGGCCCCCCGCGGCATAAAACGCGGCGCTAAAGCCAAACGCACAGAGTGTCAAAATCGCAAAAAATCGCTTCACGCGCGGCGTAAAGACGAGCTTTTTATCAAGCCCTCTTTGCCAAAAATAAAGCGCTAGCGCATAGGCCGCGATGATTAAAATTTTAGCGGCGCATAGGGCATAGAGGAATGCAGTGCCAAATTTAGCTGCGCCGAGACCTACCGCGATCTCGCAGCCAAGATACGCCGCGAGCGGTAAAATGAAAAAATAGAGGTGCCACGCGGGCTTGGTGAAGTGAAAGATGATGCGCGCGGGCTTATACGAAAACCACTGCAGGCAGGTGATCAGATAAAAGCCGAGCATCAGGACGAATGCCGCGTGCGCGATCAAAAATATTATATTCATCTTTTAAAATTCCTTTTTATAAATTTGCGCGCCTGCTTTGCGAGCATATGCGGGCAAAACGCGACGAGCTCGGGCTAACAGGCATTTGGCTTCATTTGCAAATTTTACGAATTCCCTCTTTGCAAATTCTATTTTTGCAAACTTCGCTAGCTTGCAAATTCATTCTCTCATGTTGGCTGCACGAGCCGCACGCTAGATAAATTTGCGCTACCGCGCCGCGTCTGCGTTCTCGATACCGCGCCGTATCTATCTTTCGCGATCTGAAATTTTCGCACGATGCGTATCTTGCGATATAGCGCCCTATCTCGCGCGATGATTTCATTATTTGCGATACATAGGCCTTATATCGCGGCGAATACATGACGCGGCTATGCGACCAAATTTAATTACTCGCCTTGCGGTGCACGCAGCGGTTTCGCCGCGTCTTGTACGGCTGCCGCAAGCGCGGAGCAGAAACTCCGCTGCGGCGTTAAAATTTAACGCGGCACGCCGCAATTTGAGCTTTGCGTTTTATACCGCGCACCCAAAGAACGTATTTTACGCCGCTAAATTTTAAATATATGTCGCATACGCGCGGCTTTTATGTTTAAATTTACGCTTCGGTTTGCGATCTTTGACGCAAACAGATTGCAAAATTTTAAAACGCGGGGTGAGCCGTATTAAAGCGCCTCATTTGAAATACACTCGCTGCCACCCAGCTTTTCGCACGATCTGTTTTTGCATCTAAAGCGCGATTTTTAGCGATGCTAAAATTTCACGGTTAAATTTTAAAATTTATACCAAATCGTGTTTTGTTTTAAATTTAGCGCGGCGCCAAATCGTTAAATTTAGCTGCTGCCAAGCTCCTTTTCGATCTGCTCGCCGATAAAATCCGCGCTCTGCAAAAAGAAAAAGTGATCCCCCGCCAGCGGATAAAATTTGCTGTTTTTGACGAGCGAGTGGATCAGCTCGCCGCTTTTTAGGCTAGTGGCGCGGTCGTCCTTGCCCCAAAAAATGAGCGCATTTTGCGGGCTTAACGCGGAAAAAATATCGCGAAAGTCCTCATTTACGACGTTTTTTAGCGTCTCATACATCGTCTTGCTCATACCTGCGGCATCCTTGCTCGCAAACGCGCGCCAAAGCCCCGCCAGTCCAAGTCTTTTTAAAATTTTAAAAATCGCGATTTTGGCGCGCACGGCAAAGGGTTTGGGCTCGATGATACCGGCGCTGCTTAGCAGTATGAGATTGCGCGGAGCTAGCAATGCAGCGATCTTGCCGCCGAAGCTGTGCCCCATGATCGCCGCGGGCTGCCTGCCCAAAGCCGCGATAAAGGCGCGCATAATCTCCGCGTAATCCTCGCTGCCAAGGGCGCGCGCGGGCTGCGAGCTGGCGCCAAATCCCGGCAGATCGACGCACACTATCGCGTAACGGCGGAATTTGTCCGCAAAAACCCTAGACATAAGCGCCTTGTTTGCGCCCCAACCGTGCAGAATCAGGATGTATTGCTCACGCTGCAGGTTTGAAATTTCGTAGCTGATTTTGTAGCTCTCGCC
>ERZ772960.2936-NODE-2936-length-11866-cov-14.152908_pt1 | contig 11866 bp, 9 predicted proteins | sample MGYA00580678_ERZ772960 | MGnify/ENA primary metagenome ERZ772960 (study PRJEB29015, sample SAMEA2737930) | human oral metagenome | biome: human oral; feature: human-associated habitat; material: dental | place: China | collected 2059 ...
CCGAGCAGCGCCATATATTGACGCAATGGAATCTTCATGAGAGCCCCCTATCCATATAGATGTTTTTTCATTATAGAAAAAAATGGGGCGTATGCAAGAAAAAAATGTAGTCAAAAAGTTCGCTCTACGATAGCGTAGACATTATGCAGCCTCGTTCTCCTCGGCCAAATCCACCTCGCGCAGCATCGATGCCTCCATCAGATTTACGATGCGGTCGGGGAGCTTGTACTGGATGCCGCCGCCTGTGCGACCGAACCACGGCGCGATCTTCCCTTTCTGCACACCGTCGATGGGACGCTCAACACAGTAGACGTGAAAATCGCCCTCGTTCGTCGTGCTCGGCAGTGCCCGCTGCTCGAACGTCATGCCGTCGGGCGAGACATAGCGACCCGTCGGCTTCCCGTAGCGTGTCAGCACATCGCCCGAGGGGAGCGTAACCGTCACAATCAAGCCGACCGCGCCGTCGTTGCTCGGATAGATCGGGCGGCCGTCATCGGCGTAAAAACGTGCCTCACCCTTTTTGCCCGGGGTATAGACGACACCCTGCTCGGTGGCAAGCTCCGCGATGAATTCATCGGTCGGCGGGGCGAAGTTGTAGTACATCTGCCAGTAGCGCGGCTCGGTCTGTGCCTCCTGCGCCGCAGCGGCGGGCGTGCCGATGGCGAGCGATGCGTCCTGCGCACTCGGCGTACCGAGCAGAGCACTCAGCGCGAAGAGTGCGGCGGCAATGATGCGGATGGGGAATCGGGTCGTCATGGGACTTCTCCTTTCCGAAACGTCAAACAATTCGATATTTATATCATATTACATCAATAAAAAAATTGTCAAGCTGTCATTTACTACAGTACCTTTTGTCGCATTTTCGTCTATAATAGAGGAAGGGAATCATGGATAATGACGTATTTTTTTCCCGCACTTCGGCGGAAAATCTACGCTAATCTGAGAGACTGTTTTATCCGTGATTCCCAAGGACAGTGCACAAATTATTTTTCGATAAGGAGGAATCATCATGGCATTCTGTGTAAACTGTGGAAATCAGCTGAATGAGGGGGAGCGGTTCTGTACGAACTGCGGCACGCAGGTCGCGGCCGCTCCGCCCCATCCCGCCGCCCCTCCCACCCCTCCTGCGCCGCCGCCGCGCGCAGCACAGCAGGAGACCCCGCCGCCGACGCATTCGATGGGAGCTGCTGCGGGCAGCATGGGCGTTGCAGCCGGAGGAGTCATGGGGGGAGCGATGGGAGGAGGGACGGGCGGACAGCCGCCGCAGATGCAGCACGCTCCGATGCAGAACCCTCCGATGGAGCAGATGCCGTATCAAGCGGCACAGCAGCAGACGGGCGCATACGGTGGTGCTGCGGCGGGACAGCCACCCTCGGCGGAGAGCATCAAGGATATGTTCTTCAGCTATCGCGGACGGCTCAACCGCAAACCGTTTATCCTGCGTGGGCTTCTGCTGAGTGTCCTCTCCTCGGTGATGTCGACCGTCATGACGGAAATGACAGAAGCCTCCTCTACGGTCATGCATTTGCTCGCGCTGCTGCCGCTCATCCTCATGGTGGTTCTCAGCGTTGGCACCTTTATGCTCATCATCCGCCGCTGGCATGATCTTGGCAAGAGCGGCTGGCTTACCCTGCTCATGCTGATTCCGTTGTTGAACTTCTTAGTTCTGATCTTCCTCTGGGTGAAAAAGGGGACGGACGGCTCGAACGCATACGGCGACGATCCACTGGCATAGCTGTCCGCACACCTCCCCATCGAATGACAAGGGCTGCTGCACGAAGTTTTCCAGCTTCGTGCAGCAGCCTCTTTTTGTGTTTCTAGGAAATCGCTGATAAAATGAAGTCTGTCGGATTGGTACAGATTTTTTGTCCTGTCAAGGAGACAAACCGGACGCATAGCAAAGGCTATGTGGAGGATTTGTCGACACAGACAGGGCGAAAAAGATGTGCTAAGACGGCGGTGCTGAATTTATCAGTGCTTCCCTAGCGCGCATTGCACAGACAGCTCCCGAAGTAGCGCGCGAGATTTTGCTCCAACGCGGCGGGATCCTTTTCGTTCGATGAGGAGCCGGGATTGTCCGCGAGCGTCGCTGCCCAGTCGTTTGGACCCTTCAGCGTGAAGAACGCGACAAAGACCGCCCGTGTCCGATCCGTTTCGTTCGGCGGCAGGTAGTAGAATGTGATCTTGCGCCCGTACAGCGCGGAGAGGACCGTGCCGTCCCCGTTTGGACGGTACAGCGCGTGGAGTGCCTTACAGACCGCCGCTAGATCCGCGCCGCGTGCGCCGTCCGTGACGAAGATAAAGTCCCCCTCGTCAAAGAGCGAGACCTCCCGATCGAGGTGTTTGCGTTTTGCTCCCGAATGAATCAGTGCCTCCGCCTCCTCGGTGGTCGCGGCGCGAAAGCCGTATTCCTCCGCCACGCGCCCAATCGCTGCATTCAGATGTGCGGCATAGCCCGTCGCATACTGAAAGAACGCGTTCGTGTCCCGCTCCGCACCGGGGCGCGGGAGCGTCGGGCGGCGGATGACCGCGTTGCAGGAAAACGTGAAATCATTCGCCGTATCGCGCAGGACATAGATGCGCCGCTCGAACGGCTTCTCCTTCTCGATCTGCGTCTCCTGCAAAACGAGCTGTGGACTACAGGAGGAAAACTCCTTCTCCACCATCCCGATCACATCGTCCGCCGTATATGGCTCGCTGTTTTCTGTCGCGAGCGTTGATGAGCAGCCGGAGAGAAGGGCGGTGCAGAGGAGGGCGAGGGCATGGAGGAGTAGCCGTATTCTACTCCGTATTATTTTGCTTGAGACACGCATCACAAATTCCTTTCCTGTGCATTTGTTAAGAATATTATAGGATATATGGTGTGAAATCACCATGGGTTGTCATGAGAAATAGAAGAAAACAGAAGATTTGCTTCTTTCTATATAGATGGATATAATGGTTATAGTAGAGGCAACTATAAAAAGTAGCAAAGATTGGGCGGAGAAAAATGAGATTAGAAAAACTGAGAATTAAAGGATTTCGCAACTTTAATGATACAGAAATAGTATTTGAAAAAAAGGCTCTTATCATTGGTGCTAATGATGTCGGCAAAACAAATCTTTTATATGCCTTAAGGCTCTTGTTTGATAAAACCATCAGTGAGCATGATTTAGAATTGTCAGATGCGGATTATAACGCCTATTCTGGCACAAATACAATTGAAATAACGGCATATTTTCGTGATGTCATAGAAGAATGCTTGTTGAGCACTTTTAGAGAGGCTGTTAAGGACGGCAAGTTGGTTATTCGCTACACAAATCAAAAAGGTGGTTCATATAAGATTTTTTCAGGATATGACTTAGAAACTTTGGTTGAGTTGCAAAGCAGACAATATATCAAACGGCTGAACATGCAGTATGTTGATACAAATAGAAATCTGTTCTCCTTTCTGAGGAATGAACGGGTTAGAATGTTGGAGCTGGCAAAAGAAAAGTTATCTGCCGCTGACGCATCATCAGATGACCAAAAAATACAGCAAATACAAAATGGACTAAACTCGATTAATGAAAACATTGGTTCTTTACACTATATAGCCAATTCGCTTCAAGAGGTAAATAGCGAATTAGCAATGTTGTCGGTACACAATGAGGATCAGATACTTCGATTTATAGCGGGAGAAAGTAATGCTAATAAGATGCTTGATAATTTAATTTTGGCATATTCGACAGGAGATACGCCTTTGTCGATTGGTGGAGATGGGAGAACAAACCAAATATTTCTTGCAACGTGGATAGCCAAACAACGCATTCAGAAAGACATTGATCATGTAACCTTTTATGCGATTGAAGAGCCTGAAGCATATTTGCATCCACATCAGCAACGCAAACTATCTGCGTACATTCAAAACAGTCTTGATGCTTCAGTTTTTGTAACGACGCATTCACCGAATATCGCAGCAAAATTTAACCCAGCTGGTATGGTGAGAATATATACCAAAAATAAATATTCTTTTGCTGCTTGTGGTGGATGTAGTCCTCTGCTTCAAAATGTGTTGAACAAATTTGGATATCGCTTAAACGCAATATCCGCAGAAACGTTCTTTTCGGATGGAGTTTTTCTTGTTGAGGGAACATCAGAGGTGTTGTTATATACTGCCTTAGCGAAAGAAATAGAACTTGACTTGGATCGATACAATATATCTGTTCTTTCCGTCGAGGGCATCGGATTTAAGCCGTATGTGGCAGTATGCGAGGCGTTGAATATTCCTTGGGTGTTGCGAACCGATAATGATATATTCTCGAAACCGAAGCAGTCTCCAAGAAAAAAATATTATGCTGGCGTATCACGGATTATGGGGATTGTTGACGGTATTGACGATCAAGATACCGAACTGGCTGACTATTGGAAACAGCATTCTCATGAGAATGAGTGGGGCAAAGATGAGGAACCTCCTGCTGCCGCCATAGAGTTAAATGATTACATACGGCAGTCGGCAGAATCTCTAGGTATCTTTTTATCCGATAGTGACCTTGAAAATGATCTGGCAAGGAGTCCTTTGCTGGATATGCTTTTAGCACATTACGGAAAAAGTAAAAAAAATCTCGTGACAGCAATGCAGACAAGAAAAGCCGAAAATATGCTCGAATTTGTAAACAAAAATCATGAACAGCTTTCGATGCTTAAAGAAACAAAAATTGTAGCACCTCTTGAAATGATCGTTAGAACCGTTATAGAAAGGGAGCGTCCTTGTGAAGATAAGACAACCGACTGATGAGCAAAACAGAATCATTGGTCATGACGGTAATATTGTAGTTACTGCGAAACCAGGTTCCGGGAAAACATATACGATCGTCGAAAAGATTGCGGATATACTTCCGGGACTGCCTGCACATAAGGGGGTTATTGCAATATCGTTTACAAACAAAGCAAGCGATGAACTAAAAAAACGCTGTAAATATCGATGTGCAGATACAAAGCAATCCTTTTTTGGTACGATTGATAAATTTTATATTTCACAAATCATTATTCCTTTTGCAAGTCACTTCACAGGAAAAGTCACTGAATTTGAGATTGTTGACAGGGTTCATCCTGAAAGTCGATTTAGTCCCCTTTTTATGGAGTCAAGAGAAGCACCTTCGTTTGAGAATGAGCTTTTAATGGAAGGTTTGTCAGAAGGAAAGATATTCCTGGATTATACTGGAAAAACCGCGCTTTATTTGTTGAGTCGTGTGCCTGGAGTATTATGTTATCTTAAGGCAAAATATTCTCATATTATTATTGATGAATATCAAGATTGTGGAAATATTCAAGATGAAATTTTTTTGAAGCTGATTGAAAATGGTATAACCGGAATTGCAATTGGTGATATTAATCAGGCGATATACGGATTTACACAACGCTTTCCTACATATCTCGCTGCTCTAACAAAAAGATCTGATTTTACGCATTTTGAGTTAAGCAGAAATCACAGATGCCATCCTGGGATTTCTGAATATTCCTTGTGTCTTTTGGGTGGGTCTAGAATAATACCGGAAGAAAAGAGAGTATATAAAGTTTGCGTTGATGGAGATGAAAGTGCTCTTGCAAGAGCGATAGATCATCATATTAATGCAATAAAAAGGGAGCACAATGTCGAGCATAATAATCAGGTGGCAATCCTCTGTAGGACTAATGCCACCGTTTCTATCATAAGTAAGTATTTACAAACGCCGCATAAAATATTTAACGAAACAGAACTTGATAAAGACACCTCAGAATCAGGAAGATTTTTTCGGGATTTGATCTCATCTCGCTTTGATGACAGTGTTTTTGCTGTTGATTATGCTGAGCAATTATTTTCTGAGGAATTTGAACCCCAAAAATATAGGACTGTGCTCAGATTATGTCAACATATTTTTTCCTCTCCGATCGAAGAATTGAGACAAGCAGAGAATGAAATGAGGGAACTTGCACGATTGGTTTGCACACAGCAGATAACGAAATCTTCGGTGACGCATCTTCACACGGTGTTGAATGACGCACAACAACTAAAAAATTATGCTCCAGCGCTAGATAATGAGATTAACTTGATGACGCTTCATAAATCAAAAGGATTAGAGTTTAATGTTGTTTTCCATATGGATATGTATAAATGGATCATCCCCAATGAATATGGCGGGGAAGAAGAACATCGGCAAGGTCTCAATTTGCACTATGTGGGAATTACGAGGGCAAAAGATGCGTGTTACATTATGAACGGAAGCAGACGTTACAGAATTAAGTACAACGACTTTGTTTTTGCTGAGGCATCCCCTTTTTTGGAGCAACCAGGTCTTGCGGAAAGAAGATATGACGTGGCTTGGTGATATCCACAAAGTTTACTTCCCAAAACTACTTCATGGATCGTCAGCATCCCGAATGATATGTTCTTTTTCATATGATCGAGGATGAAATTGTAAATGTATAAAAGTACGATTCTTTAAGAAATCGTTGATAAAGTGAAGTCCGTCAGATTGGTGTAGATTTTTCATCCGAACAAGGAGATAAACCGGACGCATAGCAAAAGCCATGTGGAGGTTTGCGGGTATAGTATGGGGAAAATACGCTAAGATGGCGCGGCTGCATTTATCAGTGCTTCCTTAAATACATCTGTTGAGCCTACAGAGAAAGTAAATTTGATTATGAGTTTTCCACGAAGAGCCATGTCGTAATTGTTTCTCTGCAACAGGAATGCTCCGTCGCGCTACCACATCCTGCTGTGAGGCCTGCGGAATCAAGCTGACGGATAAAGTGCGTGCCTTCTCTGAGAGCCAATACCATCGTATGCTTTGCATGGATTGTCAAAAGAGAGCACTTGCCGGAGCATAACAAAAAGCGCCGTCCATATTTGGCGGCTCTGAATCCCCATAACGGATTATGGTGTCCATATCAATGACTTGGATAGCAGGTGAAACAGATGCGCCTCACCTCGCTTACCTGCTTGTTCATGATAGAGACGAATGGCGTTGTATAGTTTTTCAATATCTGTGAAGTAGTTCTGTATAAAATCACGGCTTTTGATGTGCTCGCCGGGAAAGAGAATTTCTGCACAGTAGGTGCTGGGCTTATAGCGGCTCTTCTCCTTTTGCAGATACTTTTCGATCTGACCCTCTGCAATAATCAGCAGCATCTCGATCTCGGGGCGCGTGTATATGTTATGCACTGGAAAGCGTCCTGCGTAGAGTGGAGGAAGTTTGAAGGAATCCTTTTTGGAGTCCAGAATCCGAAGGATATTTACTTGCTTTTGGTAGGCACGGTTCAAGAAGGATGATTGAATCTCAGAGGATTTCCGCTTGCGCGTGATTTCTCTTCCGACAAGATTATCGTGAGCAAATACGAGGCTGTTATGGTCGAGCAGCAATTCGATGATTGCCTGCTCTGCCGCGCCCTCGCAGATACAAATGACATACTCTTCTTTTAAGTGCGTGAAGGTTAATCTATCCTGCTGCATAGATAGTCCTCCAACGCCTGAATGCTCTCGTATGACGGAGCCGTTCCCTCAATATAGTTCGAGAGGATTACATCACTTTTTTTGACATCGTTTCGCTTAACCTCGGAGGCGTAGTTCAGCAGCTCGATCGAGGCATCTGTCTGATTACGGCGCGTGATGTAGATGTTATCCTTGCGATCCATGAAATCGAGGATTTCTGCATAGTGCGTGGAGAAAATCAGGCACGTGCCGTGCTTGTTGATGCGCTCATTTTTGAAGATGTCCGTAATCATACGAACGAGCTCTTTGTTCATGTGATTCTCAAGCTCGTCAATAATGAGATAGCCTCCAGTTTGAAGGACACTCTCAACGAGCATCATGATATTTTGTCCCTTGATTGTGCCAGAGGAGACGAGGTTATTGATCCTCCACACATTTGTGCTGCTTATAGGGCGCGGATCATTTTTGAATTTTACAGTATAGGTAACATCATCATTTGACCCAGAGGCAGTGAGTTCATCTAGAGTTGGGTCAAAAACATTCATAATCTCAGTGGGCGAAGATCCTCTTTGGCGTAAAAAATTGATGCTTGCTGCATTGATCAATGAATATAAAGAAGGTGGAAGACTGCGGATGATCCCTGTAATCATACTGTCATCATTCTTCAGAAAATCAAGAGTTGCCGACGGGAGTTTTGATCGACGCATCATAGGCTGTGTATCATCAAAATGTAATATATCCTTTTTTGATTTCATGGAGGCGAGTGTTTTTGTGAAAAGAAATTCCTCATTAAAGTAAAGCTCCATATGAGAAGATTTCGTTTTTCCTATGACGGAGCGCAATTCATAGCGCATATCTCGGTAACAAAAATGCAATATAATTCTTGTTCCATCTTGTAAAAATTCCTTGCCATAGGAGATTTCGTTAAGGCTTCTGCGCTCAAGAAGAATCGAAAGGGCAAGATAAATCAGCTTCAGGGCAGATGTCTTGCCAGAGGCATTGATCCCAGCAAGCGCAATAAGTTTCTGCGTATAGAGATTCTTGCGCAGCTGAAATACCTGAGTAGGATCGGAAACACGGTCCTCAGCCATAAAGCTAAACTCAAAACGACCTTCATGAAAGAGGCGAATATTCTCATACCGTATACGAAGCATCTTTATAGAATCCATCATATAATCTCCTCCTATGAGGAGATTATATCATAAAATACTGTTTATAACCACAAAAAGCGGCTATAAACAGAAAATAAAAGTGCTAGAAAACAAAAAAGCACCATCATTTCTGATAGTGCTGTGCTCTCGTATGGAGCGGGCAATGGGAATCGAACCCACCTCCCGAGCTTGGGAAGCTCGTATTCTACCGATGAACTATGCCCGCGAACAGTGCTATGATAGCAGATTCGGCGGTGTTTGTCAAATCTGTCGAATCGGTGCGCGTGCATTTCGATGATGCGGCTCTCATCCCTGTTCCGTGCGCCGTTCCTTCTCGAGGTAGACGAGGAGGACGGAGATGTCGGCGGGGGAGACACCGCTGATGCGGGATGCCTGTCCGATGGAGCGCGGGCGGATGGCGGCGAGCTTCTCCGCTGCCTCAAGGCGCAGACTTGTGATGGCACTGTAGTCCAGCCCATCGGGGATGCGGCGACTCTCTAGGCGTTCCATGCGTGCGATCTGTTCGCGTTGCTTCTTTATATATCCGTCATACCGCGCCATGATCTCGACCTCCTCCTTGACATCTGCCGCAAGAGGCGGGAGATCAAAGAGCGGGGCGAGCGCGTCATAGTTTCCCTCGCGTGAGAGAAGGGCGAGGAGTGTCATCGGGACGCGCAGGGGAGCAAATCCTGCCGCTGCAAGACGTGCCTCGGTCTCGGCACTCGGGTTGAGCTTTGTATGTTCTAGGCGGCGCAGGCTCTCCTCGATGGCATCCCGCTTTGCCGTAAAGTGAGCCCACCGTGCATCGCTGACAAGGCCTATGGCGCGTCCAATCGGGGTGAGGCGCAGGTCGGCGTTGTCCTGCCGGAGGATGAGGCGGTACTCGGCACGGCTCGTCATCATGCGGTACGGCTCGTCCGTACCCTTTGTCACGAGGTCGTCGATGAGGACGCCGATGTAGCCGTCGCTGCGACGGAGCACAAGCGGCTCCTCCCCTGTGATTTCGCGCACGGCATTGATGCCGGCGATGAGTCCCTGTGCCGCCGCCTCCTCGTAGCCGCTCGTGCCGTTCGACTGTCCTGCGGAGTAGAGCCCTGCGATGTGCATGACGGCGAGCGTTGGGGCGAGTTGGAGCGGGTCGAGACAGTCATACTCAATGGCGTATCCGGGGCGCATGATACGTGCGTGCTCAAGTCCCGCGATGGTCGTGAGGAACTCCTCCTGCACGTCTGTTGGCAGACTGGTGGACATCCCCTGCACGTAGATTTCGTTCGTATGCAGTCCCTCGGGTTCGAGGAAGAGTTGGTGGCGATCCTTGTCGGGGAAGCGTGCAATCTTTGTCTCGACGGACGGACAGTAGCGCGGCCCGATGCCCTCAATCACACCGTTCGCCATCGGGGCACGGTGGAGGTTTGCACGAATCACCTCGTGGGTCGCCTCGTTTGTATAGCTGAGGTAGCACGGTGTCTGTTCGTCCGGCATCGCATCCGTCAAAAAGGAGAATGCAGGTGCCGTCGGGTCACCCGCCTGTATGGTGGTTTTGCTGAAGTCGATGGTGCGGCGGTCGATGCGTGCGGGCGTGCCGGTCTTGAACCGCATGAGCTTCAGGCCAAGTAATCTGAGCGAGTCCGAGAGTGCCATCGCAGGACGCTGTCCGTTCGGACCGCTGTCGTAGATGGTCTCACCGAGGATGATGCGCCCGCGCAGGTACGTCCCCGTGGCGATAATCACGGCGCGTGCGGTGAGGCGTTCGCCCGTCTCGCAGAGGACACCCGTGACACGCTTTTCCCCCGCAGTTTCCTCTGTGAGAAGCTCCGTCACAAGCAGCTGACGTACGTCGAGGTTCTCGGTGTTCTCAACGGTTTCCTTCATAATGCGCTGATAGAGGAACTTGTCCGCCTGCATACGGAGGGAATGGACAGCGGGCCCCTTGCCCGTGTTGAGGAGACGCCGCTGAATGCTCGCACGATCCGCCGCAATGCCCATCTCCCCACCGAGTGCATCGATCTCACGGACGAGGTGGCTCTTGCCGGGGCCGCCGACGGATGGATTGCACGGCATCATGGCGATGTTGTCAAGCGAGAGCGTGACGATGAGGGTGCGCTGTCCCAGACGCGCGGCGGCAAGTGCCGCCTCGACACCTGCATGACCTGCGCCAATCACGATGATATCATAATCTGTAGTGGTATTCACATCAGGATTCCTTTGGATTATATCACATAAAATATGTTATCTTTGTGTCATTCTGATACCGTGAAATTCACGGGTACTTCGCGCAGCTCTGTCTCCATCCGCCGCCAGCGAACGCCCGCAGAGTCAAACATCCGCTTGGAGATCTTCGTCGCCTCGCTCGCGGCGTACTTGTCCGAGAGGTAGACGACCTCACGGATGCCGCTCTGGATGATTGCCTTACAGCATTCGTTGCACGGGAACAGGGAGACGTAGATACGACAGCCCTTCAGTGACGTGCTTGCGTTCAGAATGGCGTTGAGCTCGGCGTGCACGACATAGGGATATTTCTGCTCGGCGAATTCGCCCGTCCGTCCCCATGGATACTCGCGGTCATCGCAGCCGTTCGGCATACCGTTGTAGCCGACACCGACGATGTGCTTGTCCTCGTTGACGATGCACGCGCCGACCTGCGTGTGCGGATCCTTGCTGCGGTAGGCGGAGAAGATCGCAACGCCCATGAAGTATTCGTCCCAAGAGATAATCATGCTGCTCTCCTTACACTGCATACACTTGTTTGCTATAATGAGAAAAGGCCCTGATAGGCGCAGTGGTAACTCAGCCCCCGAAAGGGGGGATCTGTATGGAGACCTACGAGTTTTTAACATTTCTCGTTGTGTTTACCATCTTAGTCTTATCCGTTAAACGATAAATGAGAAAGCCCCGCCTTGCGCTCCAAACTGCAGACGGGGAACTTCTCGCGTGTATAAGGGGCAACCGCTGAGCGGCAGTGCCCTTTTTCTATGCTTATTTTACTTCAATTCGCGCAGTTCGTCAAGGCTTGCACTGCATACACTTGTTTGCTATAATGAGAAAAGGCACTGCTATCAAAAACGGTAGGCGGCTAATCTCACCCCCGAAAGGGGGAATACACATGGATACCTATGAGTTCCTATCATTTCTCGTAGTATATACCATACTGATTCTGTCGGTAAAAAGATAAATGAGAAAACCCGCCTTACGTCTCCAAACAATAGGCGGGGTTTCTCTCCGGTTATATAGGGGGCGGCCGCCCATCGGCAGTGCCCTTTTTCTATGCTTATTTTACTTCAATTCG
>ERZ772960.2937-NODE-2937-length-11866-cov-3.046397_pt1 | contig 11866 bp, 8 predicted proteins | sample MGYA00580678_ERZ772960 | MGnify/ENA primary metagenome ERZ772960 (study PRJEB29015, sample SAMEA2737930) | human oral metagenome | biome: human oral; feature: human-associated habitat; material: dental | place: China | collected 2059 ...
TAAATCAAGCCAAAATCTCAGAACGCGCTTCATTTCTTGGCGCACCGCCGGATTGTCCCAATTCAAATCGGGCTGCTCTTTCAAGAACGTATGTAAATAATATTGCTGCCGCGATTCATTCCACTGCCACGCCGAACCGCCAAAAATACTCAACCAATTATTCGGCGGCGAACCATCCGCGCGCGCATCGCGCCACGTGTAAAAATCACTTTTGTCATTATCGCGCGACGATTGCGATTCCAGAAACCACGGGTGCCGATCGCTTGTATGGTTCGGCACAAAATCAACCATGACTTTAATACCGCTTGCGTGCGCTTTTTCGACCAGTTCGCGAAAATCATCAAGCGAACCAAACATCGGGTCAATGTCGCAATACTCCGACACGTCATAGCCCATGTCAGCTTGCGGTGATGGATAGAACGGAGAAAACCAAATCGCGTCGATGCCAAGCGATTTTTCACCGCTTTTTATATAGACTAGCTTGTCAATTACACCACGCAAATCACCAATACCATCGCCATTTGAATCCATAAATGATCGCGGATAAATTTGATACAAGGCATTTACATTTGCCCAGCGTTTACGCGCCATATTCTTTCTCCTGTTCGTCTTTGAGCGCAGCATATACGCCGTTCGTCCAGCCAAAACCGTCTTGCAACTCGTACTCGCCACCGCCGCCTGGCGCCGCTGCGACGACATCGTATTTCTCAACCATTTTTCGTTCGCTCATAAACACCGATTCATTCAGCGCAAGCCAGCGGTCGCGGATTTCTACCGCTAATTCGTCATAGCCATATAAGCCCAATCCTTTGATTGTTACCCACTGCAACGGCGCCCAGCCATTTGGAAAATCCCACTGCTGGCCGTTATTGACGAGCGTCGCTGCAACGCCGCCCGCATGCAAAAAGTCCGTTCTAATCCGCTCAGCTACAGCTGCCGCTTGTTCAGGCGTCGCGATACCGGCGTACAGCGGAAACACCCCCGCGAGTGTTAAACGGTCATTCAACGTTTGTCGAACGGTATGAAAATCCTCAAAAAATTGACTTGACTCATTCCAACAGTATCGCTGAATTGCTTTGGCACGGTGAGCAGCAGCCTGCTCAAACCGCCGCGCTAAACGCTTTTGTTTGAGGAACCGGTACGATTCGGCGATCGCACATTCCAAATCATACATCAAACAATTCAGATCAACCGGCACAATTTTCGTCGTTTCGATCGTTTTGATGTCGCAAGTATCGCGAAACCAACGGCTACTGAAATCCCAGCCGCTTTCCGCCGCTGCTCGCAAATCAATATAAACTTGCTCTTTCTGGTCGGCGACTTCAGCCGTTTCGATGTCTTCGCGCTGTGATTCCGGGCGCGGCGTCGATTGATCATCGTAAAACCGGTTAAGAATTTCACCATGCGACATACGCACGACACGGCGGTACGCAGTACAATCCGGTCTTGTCGCGAGGCGCCGCCGCCCATCCATCCAAAAACGATATTCAGCGAGCATGCTAGGCAAAAACTCAATATACGTACGCCGCGCACCGCGCTGCTGCGCCAACAACTGCACCATACGTGCGAAGAACGGCGGCTGCGACCGGCTCAAAAAATAGGTACGATTTGCGGTCGGAATCATATTAAATTTACGCAGCATATATGTATAGTTACGCATCATATCATGCACGGCGCGCCACCTGCCGTCCGCCGCAAGACCAAGCATAATAAAATAGCTATCCCAATAAAACTGCTCTTCAAATCGCCCGCCCGGCGTAATATATTTGTATGGCAACGCAATTAGTGAACCGCGATTACGCCGATTACGCCGTTCTAGCACGCGCCACAAATTCGAGACATGCTGGCGCGCCGTTGTCGTTTCGTCCGGCTCGTACTGCGGCACATTGTGTTTTACCGGCTGAAAATTATGCGAAACAAACTCCGCCAAATCAAACTCGGGCTTTTTGCGTTCTTTCATATACCGACGTACGACCGCTGCAACTGAATCGCACGGCACCATATCGACAAATGTTTTGCCGTCGGCATACACGCGTTCTGCCTGCACAGCATCAAATAAATCACGCAGCGACTCATCTGGGCTTTTTGCGACAGGCTTTAGCAAACCGACCGTATGGACTGTTGCAGTCTTAAGCGAATCGGAACTTTTTTTAATAATCTCCTCGGATTTTTTTGTTAACAATCGTTTGCGCATAGATGGCATTATACGCCAAATCTACCCCTGTTACAACCAGAATATTAAAAAATACTATTGACTTTTTATCATGCTTATGCTAATATAAATACAGTGGTTAATCACACAAACATCACTAAAAAACAAAAAGGAGAACTATGAAGCGAAAGCGAATTACCGTACAGTACATTGGCTAAGCTAATATCAATCTCCCGCCTGTCTTACCATGCGGGAGATTTTTATTTATGATTTATTGTGACGCTTACGTTCATTAGCGTCGAGATATTTTTTACGCAGACGCAGACTTTTCGGCGTCACCTCAAGTAGTTCATCGTCTTCGATAAAGTCAATTGACTGCTCTAAACTAAGTTCTGTATGCGGCGTCAACTGCACTGTGCCGTCGCTTGATTTTGAACGCATGTTTGTCAGGTGCTTTGCTTTGCAAACGTTAATTTCCATGTCGTCCATACGATTGTTTAGCCCGACGATCATACCAGCATACACTTCCACACCTGGTCCGACAAATAGTTCACCGCGGCTTTCGGCGTTTTCAAGCGCATACGGCGTCGTTGTGCCGGCCTCAAAAGCAATCAACACGCCATTGCGCGTTCGTGGCAACGTACTACTCGCCGGCTGATAACCATGCGGCAAGCTATACATAATCACCGTACCTTTCGTGTCGGTCAATAGCGTGTTGCGCAATCCAATCAATGCGCGCGTCGTGATGAGATAGGTCATACGCGCAGCACCGCTCGCGGTCTGTTCTTGCTTAATCAACTCCGCTTTGCGCTTACCAAGTTCCTGGCTGACAACGCCGACAAACTCTGCACCAATTTCAATCAGCAGTTCTTCAACCGGCTCTTTCTCGACGCCGTCTTCGTTTATCGTTACAACTTTCGGCCGCCCAACTTCAAACTCATAACCCTCGCGCCGCATCGCTTCAATTAGCACGCTTAAATGCAATTCGCCGCGACCCGAAATGATAAATCCAATGCCGTCCTCGCGCACACGAAGTGCCACATTTGTCTCTAGCTCGCGCTGCAACCGATCGCCGATCTGCCGCGATGTTGTAAATTCGCCCTCGCGGCCTTTCATCGGGCTCGTATTCGGCCCGAGGTACATGCTAATCGTCGGCGCTTCGACATCCATCACCGGCAACGCTTCAGGATTGTCGCGGTCGGCAAGCGTCTCGCCGATATGCGCTGCAGCCGCACCGACGACATAAACAATATCGCCCGCTACTGCCTCGTCGACTTCTTCTTTGGCGAGCCCGCGGCTAATAAATAATTTATCAATTTTAGCGTTTTGCGCCGTGCCGTCAGTTTTTATTAGCACAATCGGCATTGCGCGCTTAGCGACACCGCGGCTAATCCGCCCAATCGCATACTTTCCCAAAAAGCTATCATACTGCAGGGCTGTTACGAGCATCTGAAACGAACCGTCTACCGACACGTTTGGCGCAGGAATTTGCTGAATAATCGCCTCGAAAATCGGCGCTAAATCAGCCGGCTCACTTGGGTCGCTCGGCATATGCACCCACGATTTGCCATCGCGCGCCGCCGCATAATACACCGGATACTTTAGCTGCGACTCATCGGTCGCGAGCTCCAAAAATAAATCCGCCAGTTCATCTTCAACTTCAGCAACGCGCCGCGCCGGCTTATCAATTTTATTGATCACTACTACCGGCTTTAGACCCAGCTCCAACGCTTTACTCAAAACGAATTTCGTTTGTGGCATCGGTCCTTCCTGTGCATCGACGATAAGCAATACGCCGTCCGCCATATTAAGCGTCCGCTCAACCTCGCCGGAAAAATCCGCATGCCCCGGCGTATCAATAATATTGATTTTGTAATCACCATAGTACACCGTCGTCTGCTTGGCGGTGATGGTAATACCACGCTCGCGCTCCTGATCGCCCGAATCCATAATCAACGCTTGCGCCATTTCCGCCTGATTGTCGCGAAACGTATTTGATTGCTTGAGTAACCCGTCGACAAGCGTCGTTTTACCATGGTCAACGTGCGCAATAATTGCAACATTTCGAATATAATTTGGGTCGGTCATAATATTCCTTAATACCGCGTAGGCTTCTGCTTATTTCATAAAAAACGGTCTGCGGCAACACAGACCTTGCTTATAGTTATTATACCATAATGGTCTGCACCAACCAAAATAATCCGCGCGAAAACTCCGCGTTGCACCCACACTACTCAGTAGCAACTACAACATCTGCATTTCGGTTATAGCGGCGAAAAAGTCGAAGCGCACCGCGGGCAATAGGCGCTGCCGCAAATATTTGCCAGAAAAACGCAGCACAAAAATTTACCGACCACGCCAGTGCAAATTGCGCCGGCATCGCAGCGAGCGTCGTGCCAGACAGTGCCAGCCCGATCGCACTCATCGCGAGAGACATACCCGTCACCATACACACCGTCTGAGCGAGTGCTTTTGCCGAAGCGCTGTCATTTTTTTGTACCATACCGCTCATGACTTTGCGCGCTGCTTTTGATACGACTGCATTTTCGACAATCATCACGATAGTAAAAATCACCGGCTGCAGCAACAAGGCGTGCCCGAGTGCTTCAACTGATATACCGCTGTGGCGAAACGCGTTAAATATATTCATAAATAATGACATCGTGAACGCCATAGCGACGCCAAAAACCAGTCCTTCACGCTTGTTGCGAGGCATATCTTCTCCTTTACTTACTATTTTTAGCAACAAAAAAGTTGCGCTTATCGTGCAACGGTACAACTAGGGGTGTGTTTCACGCATTACATTTTCCGTTCTCAGACGCCGATAAACTCAATTTGAGCAACAGAAAACAACGTATTGACCTAACGTTAGTATAGCAACCGTGAGCGAAATAGTCAATGTGAAAAATAAAAAACAAGCAACAATGCTTGCCTGTATAATTTGGTGGAGTATAGGAGATTCGAACTCCTCACCTCTTCGCTGCCAGCGAAGCGCTCTAGCCAAATGAGCTAATACCCCGCGTAATATACTAATTCGTGGTGGGAAATACAGGGCTCGAACCTGTGACCTCAGCAATGTGAATGCTGCGCTCTAGCCAACTGAGCTAATTTCCCGCAAACTTTCCCAAATCCACCTGAATATGGTGGAGCATGCGAGAGTCAAACTCGCGACCTCAGCAATGCGAATGCTGCGCTCTATCAACTGAGCTAATGCCCCATCACTACTATCGTATCAAAAAATCGCCCCAAATTCTAGAGGCGACTTTCGTGCTGTTACGCGCCCACCCGGGGCACGGAGGTTTTGATGTTTATTTTTAATCGCAACGGGCACCCCATTGCGTACCAGCATACTTAATAGTATCGCGTATTTACCGGTAAAATGCAAGTGCTTAATACCGCCCGAACAACGCAGGCAAAGGCAAAGCAGCAAAGACACCCCCGCCTGCTTGTAATTATGTATGCCGGAGCTGCGATTCAAACATATGGTAATACGCGCCGTGCTGGGCGACGAGCTCGGCGTGCGTGCCATGCTCGACAACTTTACCGTGCGCGAGCATAAAAATCATATCAGCTTTCTCAACTGTGCTCAGACGGTGCGATACAGTAATAATCGTCTTTTGTTTTTGCTGGAACAACCGGTCGAAAATGCGCGCCTCCGCCAACGCATCAATCGCACTCGTCGGTTCGTCTAAAATAATAATCGGACTGTCACGGTAAAAGTTGCGGGCAAGCGCCAATCGTTGCCATTGTCCGCCCGACAAATCCACGCCTTTCACGCCGTCATCGGATTCCATCCACTGGTTCACGTAGCTGTCGACGCCTTTCGGTAGCTTGGCGACAAATTTTGCCGCCTCGGCTTCGCGTAGCGCAGCGTTCACTCGCTCCTGACTCGGCGTTTTTGATACATCACCAAACCACACGTTCTCGGCGGCTGTCGCGAAATCATACTGTGTAAAATTTTGGCTGAGCACGCCTAGCTGCCGGTGCCACGTTTGCACATCGACCGACTTAAGCGGCACGCCATCAACTACCACTTCGCCGCTAACTGGCTGGTACAATCCCGCCAACAATTTCAATAGCGTTGTTTTACCCGCACCGTTTTCGCCGACAAGTGCAACATGCTGGCCGCGCTTAATGGTCAAATTGATATGATCAAGCACGAGCGTATCGCTGCCCGGATAGCGAAAACTCACGTCCTTGAATCGTATATCGCGATGCAACGCCGGCACTGTTTTGCCTCCCTGCTTGGCGATCGGCAACTCCATGAACCGCTGATAATCAAACAAATTCGCCAAATCTTCGTCCATACTATTGACCGTCGAGACCAAGCTGCTAACGCTGCCGAGCGCGCGACCTGCTGTTTGCTGCACGAATAAAAACTGCCCGATCGGCTGACGGTGCGCGACGATTTCGTACACGACCCACACGAGCGCGCCGACCTCCACCGCCGCCTGGAACAATTCCGCACCGAGTCTTTTCGCCAAAAATTTCCGCTCAAAATCAATACGCGTTTTTTGATCTTTTTCAAGCAGCACCATGCGCATATCAAGCAAGTGACGAACCAATCCGTACAGCCGCAAATCAATCATCTTTTGCGGTTTGAGCATTTCCCATTCAATCCAGCTGGCACGCCGGCGCGTTTCGACATTTTCGCGCCAATGATTTGCATTAAGCCGCGACAACCGGAACTGCACGATCACGCTCGGGACTGCGGCGAGCACGACCGCCAGCCCCAACCACGCGTTGATCGCAATAAGCGCCCAAACTGTAAATACAAACGTAAACGTATGCGTCACGACATCTGCCAAACGCGCAAAAATATATGGAAAAAATTGCGCAAACTCTTTGGCGCGCTCGTACATATCGATCGTGTCTTTGTCGTCGTAGCGCCAAAATTCAATCGCACAAAAGCGCTCGTACATTACGTCGGACATAGCGGTTTTGATACGAAACCGCATGAGCTCGCTTGCGTAGCGCTCGAAAATACCCCACGCCGCCATCAACACGCCCGATAGCGCCGCTGCCGCCACCAGCCACACCACGCGGTTACCTGCTGCACGATCGCCTGCGTACGCTTCGGCGAGCGCCGTGGTCGTGAGCGCCGCTAGATACGTTGTGACAATTGGCAAACCGGCAGAAATCGCCGAGCCGGTAACCTGCAGCACCGACATGCCTGGCGCGATTCGCAGCGATGTTTTTGCCACGCTATAAAGCGCGCGGATCAGTTGGCGAATGGTTGGCTTGGGGCGGGACATCTGCTGCTATTATAATCGCCTTTTTCAAGAAATGATACCAGCTTTTCATTACAACAATTATTCGCGCGATTACCCATCACTAATGGCACACGCACCAAAAGCGGCGAACCCGTCATCGTTCGCCGCTTTGGTTTGCGGGATAGTGCTCGTGCTTATGCAGCGGTTCTCTTGTTTCTTAGGCTCTTATGCTTGCCAGTCTTTGCGGAGGCGGACACCAATGATGAGAGTGAGAGCGCCTGCGATGAGAATACCGGCAGTAAAGAGCAGGATGGTGAGGTTATCGCCGGTGTTAGCGAGGGTACCGCCTGGGCGGGAGCCGCGGTAACGCTGGCCGTTGCCGCCATGTGTGCTACCAGCGCCGCCGCTGCCTGGCGTGGCGGGGCTAGGACCATAACGGAAGGCATTTGCTTTAGTGACTTTGTAGAGCGGGTCGCCATTGCCAAGATCAACTGTAATGTCGACAAGACCGTTGGCATGAGCAGGGACTTTCACGGTGATAGTGTTGCTGTCTACAATCGTTACGTCTGTAGCGGGAATGCCGCCGATGGTTACTTTGGGGGTGGAGGGAGCGAGAGCGGAGTTGCCGGTAGTAGAGGTGGCTACGGGAACAGTGTAATTTATTGTTGTGCCATTTCCGAGCTGACCTTTGCTATTATTTCCCCAGGAGTAGATTGTACCGTCTGAGGCGAGAGCAAGAGAATAAGGAGCGCCAGCTGCAACCTGTACGATTGTTTTGCCGTCCATCGGCGTGCCGGTAGTCTTTACGGCGACAGGGGCGTTGGAGTTGGTGTTTGTACCATCGCCAAGCTGACCATTGCTATTAAAACCCCAACTATATACTGTGCCATCTGAAGCGAGAGCATAAGAGGACTCGTCATTGCTTGCCACCTGCACAATCGTCTTCCCCTTCGGCAAGAACCCGCTTCCCTGTATGGTGATAGTTTGTCCTGGCGTGACGTCTGTTGCTGGGTTGACCTGAGAGATAGTTGGAGTAGCATGCGGTATAGCAAGGAGGATTGGCGCGTAGGGGCTTGTACCGGAGGCTGTTTTAGCAGCAATGCGTACTTGGTACTTGTGGTCGTAGTGAGGCCGGAGATAGTATGCGATGTAGCAGTAGGAGCAGCATTGCTAGTTGTCCGGCTGCCGGCACCAAGGGTGCGGTGTTCGATGATGTAGTTTGTCAGTGAGCCACCGCCTAGTGATATTGGGCTATGCCATGATACGGTAATGCTGGCGTTACCGGCACTGAGAGAGACGTTAGTTGGAGATGATGGTGCTGAAGCAGCATTTGCTTGGCGGTTTACAGCAAGATAGCTTACCGTACCGGTACAGACAGCCATCATAAACGCTAAACAAACCGGGACGAGCCGGTTTTTACGAAAGAGATGGAGGCCGGAAGCATACTGGATAGAAGTGTGCCGAGTATTAGCAGCCGTATGGTTACTGTGCCTGCGGGCGAGCCCGCGCGCTTTCAGTGTGTGTGTGGAATTATGCCTGCTAGCGGTTACTGTGCGTGTGCCTGTATGCGTGCTAGCAGTTGGTGAGTGAACAGCTGAAGAGCCAGCCGTATAGTTGCGGAGACGATGCCACCCTAATATGATTGTATTTTTGTTCCTTTTCTATCTTTTGTTTTATCTAAAGATATTATTGGTATTTGATATTGTGTTTTGATTACATGACGCTATAGGTGGTGGTCTATCGCGGTTGGGTTTCGGGTTATGTTATATATGTTTTGTTTTTTCTCCTTTTTTGTGTTAAGTCTATTCTGAGGGGAATTGCAGCAAAGCGGTTGTGGTTTGTCAAGGATTTTTTGCGGGATTTTTTTCAAAACGGCAATGCCCCCGCCTGCCAATATTTACACATTCGGTAAATATAGCGTACAAGCAACAGGTTCGTTTGGATAGAGCGGACGATATTCATTTATTGTTTGCAGTAATAGTTTGCCGGCGGCGCGCTAAAAGCGCGAAAGCGGCGGCAACGAGCGATAGAGCAAGGCATACTATAAGCGCAAGACTATCGCCGGTGCGCGCGAGGGCAGCAAAGATGTTTGATGAGTTCGGCGTATTCGGCGGGGTCGGCTGAGGCGTCGGCGATGGCGGCGGCGTAGGAGCAGGCGCTTCGGTGAATTTGAGCTTAATGGTAGTTTCAGCGCTACCGATCGCCGGCGCGTTAGTAGCAACGAGCTTAAGGTCGTGCTCGGCGTCATCGGGCAGCGGAATCGTGAGTGTGATAGTTTGCCAGTTATTACTAAACGGAACAGCCCGCGACTGCGGCGCGCTCGTATCAAACGTGTATTCAAGGTTGTTCGAGCTGCGAATCGGAACTTCTACTTTGGCGTAGCGCTGACCGCCGACCTTATAGTACGTGACTGCGACCGTGCCAATGGTCGGCGTGGGGCGATAGACGGTAACTTGAATGGTGGAGTTAGCGGTGTCGGCGTAGACAGCGGGAGTGGCGTGCAACGAACTCAGCGCGCACAAAACTACAGCAGCAACAGTAGCGCATACGAAGCGGCTAGCCCAAGCGAATCTTTTTCTTTTTGGCGCGCAGCTTTTTGACAAGCGCATACATTACCCCTCCAACGAATGTTAATGTTAGTATGATAATGACCGCGAACATCCAGGCGGGCATAAGCAACACGGTTCTCTGGATCGTTTGGGAATTGCCGAGCATATCAATGCGGAACTCAATATTGTACAAACCGACGCGTGCGCCGTCCCACTCAAGCGGAATCGCACGCGTAGTACTTGGCAGAACAGCGTGTTCAGTTTCGGCGGTCTGATGAATGGTTGCGCCGCTGAAGAAATCTTTAACAATGAGCTTTGATTTGACAGTGAAATCGGTGTTGCCGCTATTTTTGGCACGCAACTTCGCTGTAAGCGGCGCTTGTTGCTGCCACCATGGGGTATCAATTGAAGCAAGCTCGCCGCTTTGACGCGTGTTGCCGCCCTCGGTTTTGCCATAGACGATCATACCGACGCGTTTTTTAGTGATGACAGTACCACCGCGGTCTTCGTCGCCCGTGGTTTCGGCGAAAATCGCCGCATACTGCCCCGCCGCTGGAATATCGCGCGGCACATTGATAGTGTAACGAATGGTGACAACTTGGTTTGGCTCAAGTACATATTCGTTTTGCGAAAATTTAATCCAGCGGGAAATCTGCGTTTGTGCGCCGCTGCCAGTGAACGCCGGATTGTAGTCTTCGTCGGTCACGCGGTAAGGCGCAGCGTAGACTTTGGCGGTAAATGGGCGCGAGCCGCTATTGACGACTTTGAACTCGCCTGTTTTAGCGGCGCCCGGATGCAGATCAACATGAACGGAAGTTGGCGAAAGCGTTAGTTGGACGTTATCGCCCGACGAATTATCGGCAGCATACGCCGGCGGAATCGGCGCCGCTAAACTGCACGCCGCCGCGAACATGCCGCATAATGACAAAACTTTCAACCAACCTCCAAAGTACTTCATGCTAGTTCGTGACCGCCGTGTAGGTTACTTCGCGCGTATACGTACCATTTGGCGTTGCGGTACTGACATTTGCGCCCCAGGTGACAGCAGTGATGTCACCGCCCGCGATAGACGGCGTGGTCGTATTTTTGAGCGTGACGGGAGCAGTATTGGCAGTGATGCCGGCATATTGGTTCGCTGCAAACGAGTCAATACGGTAACCCCAGGTATCGGTAGTGAGCACTGCTGGCGCAGCAAACGAACCGCCGGCAGCTGGAATCGTGTCGCTGCCTTTCTCAAGCGTAGTTGCTGCGGTGCTCGACGCAAGCTGCAACTTGTAACCGCTCGCGTTGTTCGTGCCGACTGTAACATTGTGCGCCGCACTGGCAGTAGCACCGGCAGCTGTTGGCGTGACGTTAATATCAACGGTCGCCGCCGATACGCCAACCGTGATCGCCGAGTTGACATGCACGCGAATCGTCGAGTTCACCGTCTCGGTCGCCGCCGAAGCGCTCATCGCCGGCATGAGCACACACGCTAGGGCAAGCACACTCCCTGCAGTGATTTTTGATATTGCTTGTACTTTCATATTATTCCTCCTTATTTTACTGATTTCATTGATCGTGGCGGCGTTCTTACATCATATTAACCTCCACACCCTAATTATTGATAGCCGTATAGGTTACGGTTGCTGTATAAATACCACTCTGCTGCGAGCCAGTAACGCTGACACCGTACCAAACGGCGGTTGTTTCGGCAGTTGGGTTGGCGACAGTAGTAGTACGAATGACATGCGGCGCGGCGTGGTCTGGTACGCCCGCCCAGGTGTACGCCGAAGAGGCAACATTATTTTCGGCGATTGTCGTGCTGCCGAAATTGCCTATACCGTTTACGCGATAACCCCAAGCCGAGCCACTAAGCGCGATAGGGGCGGTTTGTGTGCCTGCTGTTGGCGCGATGGTTTGCGAGCCATTGGTGAGATTACGGTTAGTACTTTGCGTTGATAAGGAGAGTT
>ERZ772960.2939-NODE-2939-length-11862-cov-6.016262_pt1 | contig 11862 bp, 10 predicted proteins | sample MGYA00580678_ERZ772960 | MGnify/ENA primary metagenome ERZ772960 (study PRJEB29015, sample SAMEA2737930) | human oral metagenome | biome: human oral; feature: human-associated habitat; material: dental | place: China | collected 2059 ...
CCTTTTTTATAATGGCTCAAAATTATTAATCATACAGAAACAACTCTTTTTAGACTGCAATAATCCTTATCATTAAATTTTGAACATATCTCTAATCTCTAACGGAATTATAACAGTCTGCAGGCATTTCTTACTTTTCCATTCGTTTATGCAAAAAGATGTAATTGCAAAAAACTACCTTAACTGAAATAGTCTATTATAGTTTTGAATGATACTCTCACATCCGAAGAAACAAAAGATATATAATAAATAACATATACCAATATAACGATGCATACAATATTAAATATTACAGAACGTTTATCGTTCTCTTTTATATTCTCGTACGCAAAAGATAATTGTTTAAAAGTTGAGTAAGCAAAAACACTTATTACCATTATATGGCATAGACATGCTATTACTTTAAACATATTATTTAAATTTCAAAAAATATATCCTTTTGTATACATACACCAAAGAAAAGCTCCTATAGATATAGCAGCACCGACAGGTCCTAACGACTTTTGCAGAGGTCTCGTAATATCAAATAAAGTAACTATACTCGCACTTGTGCACTTTTATTTGACAACATACAGTCTATTATATTCTATTTCCTACGAATTTATTATTTTAATGAAATTAGAGAGTATTCCTATTGGTTGGTTATTCTATTTTTCGATAATTTTACCGTCATCTCTAATTATATAAGTTTTAACTTTCTGAGAAGAATCTATAAATGTAGTTTTAACCTTAATAGAAAAGTTTTTGTCAATTCTAAAGGATGTAATCTCCTTAGACTCATCACTGTCTGGTTCAAACCAAATTCCTTCAACATAGAGGTTTGATATGATGGTATTATTCTTGATAGATAGTAAATAAAACCGATAGTCGAAATCCCCACAATCCATTGGAACCAAAATCAAATATACGTCGCCTTTATTGGGCAACGGCAGGTATCTGAGTTTGCCTCCCCCATTACAAAGGAATTCTGAAGCGCCTTTCAAGAGTTTACTCTCTATCAGATTATATTTTACGGTCTTTATATCAATACGCTTATCGTAGGGCAATGTTTCGTTACTCTTCGCCAGGGGGCTCTTATTTGTGATTGGCTTAGAGAGGTTTTCGCGTAATTTCTTACCGAAAGCCTTAAAACTTAATTGTGCATCAGCAGGGAGTTCTTCTAATATGTTGTCAGCTTTGCCTTTGTGTCGCACAGAACTAACTTCATTCAAAGCGTCATAATAGAACAGACAAGTTTCATCATCAGTATCACTGGAACTTCCATCTATAATTGTTTCTACCTTGAACTTCACTTCAATATAGGAAGGGTTGTATATGATGTTTTCAGCAGAATATCTCATATTACAACCTGAGCTGTAGCTTACTACAAATGACGGATGTTGGTTGTCTATTCCTTTTCTTTTATTTTCTTGTGAAGAAGAAATAGATTTGTCATTGATAGACAAGCTGGCTTTTTCGTTTTTATCTTTTATGTTATTTCCTTTACAGCCAATAAATATACAAAGGAAAATCACAATAAATATTCTATTTGTTTTCATTCTTTGCTTTTTAAAAGTTCCTTTTATTGACAAAACGGCTTTTAAAACCGTAATTTGACTTTCCTTTAGAGCCAACTTCATTTCCAGCATTAAACACTATACTATCATAGGATACCATCAGTTTTACGAAAACTTGACAAGTGGAAAGTACAATTTCAATATTCCCTATACCATCATTCGTCACCTCCGGGAGGATTCAAATCTAATCCTTCCTGCTCTATCTCATCCATCATTTTAGGACTGCTGATGCCAAAGAATTTATGTGCACGTGCATACCGGTAGATTTTCTCGCAGTTGGTCATTATTACATAGGCCATAGAGGTTCGGGGCCAATCGGCTGATGGAATATAATCTGCATATTTGTTACGCATTTTATATTCAGAATTTGCAAGATAACAAAATATTCGTGCTTTTTGTTCCAGATTAAATTGTGCGGCATTCATACCATCTTCATCCTGTAACACCTGATACACATAGATTAAGAATTTATCATTGTAATAAGCACTGTTCTTGCCTGTTGTGTTTTTCTCGATGGTTGCTATCAGTTCCGGATGCACAATAAGGTTATTCCCTTTCCCTTTATCAAATATATAACAAAGGAAAGCAAAAGGATTATCCCTTTCCTTATTGAAATACCATTGATTTAGCATGGGACTTTTATAATAATTATAAGTGGAAAACAAGTCTTCTAATATGCCTTCTCCATTATAAAAAGTTCCAAGACCATCATCATCCCCTTCCTTGGGATCATAAATTTTCCAAGAGTTTAAGAGCATTCACATCATTATAGAAACGGCCACTCACACTCTTCACTATGGTTGGAAGCTACTATTTATTCCGGATCAGGTCCGTCTGATTCGTTTGAAAAACCTTCTTGTTCCATCTCCTCTATCATCTTAGGACTACTGATACCGAAGAACTTATGTGTACGTGCATATTGATAAACCCCTTTGCAGCGAAGCATTATCAGACAAGTCCAAGGCATGGGGTCCCATACGTTTGACGTGATATACTGTCGATACTTCTCACGCATCTTATATTCAGAGTTTGCGAAATAACAAAAGATTCTGGCTTTCTGTTCAATAGTAAAGTGCTTACTATTCATATCATTCTCATCTCGCATAAGATCATATATGTAATTGGCAAAGTTGTCATCATAATAGTCATGCTTATTACCCGTAGTGTTTTTTTCTATTGTCTCTATCAATAATGTATGTGCAATTATATTATTATTGGGAGTTTTATCAAATATTCTGTTTACAAAATCATAAGGTTCATCTTTATACTTGAGGAAATACCATTGATTTAGCATGGGACTTTTATAATAATTATAAGTGGAAAATAAGTCTTCTAATATGCTTTCTCCATTATAAAATGTTCCAAGACCATCATCATCCCCTTGAGATTGTAAGTTTTCCAAGAGTTTAAAAGCATTTACATCATTATAGAATATGAAGTTATTTAGTGCTTTAATTTGCTGAAAGACCTGTGATTTCAATTTTATCTTGTCGCCCTCTACAGACAATAGGTCACGAAGTAACCAGTTGTAAGTTATAAATCTATCCTTATATATCGCATAATAGGGCAAGGTAAAGTTGAAGTCACAATCTGCCCCAATTCCCTCATAGCCTTTTGTCTTATCCATTTTCAACTGATTTCCAAAGACATACTTGATTCTTTCTTGAAATAGCTCTGTAGAAGGTCGCTTGTAGCCATGGGTGGCAAGATAGTATTCTACCAAGGGAATGGTCAGCTGGAAGTCAGTCTCTGTAGGCATATATTGCGGTATAGATTGGTCATCACGGAAATCACCTCCATTCCATGCATTCTCCTGTAATTCTATATGTTTTAGCAAGGTATCTCTGTCAATACCCATTTCTTTTAATCTTTCCATACTGATTATGCTATCATATTGAATGTGTGTTGTTTTACGTGATTGCATAGCAACAATGTTCACACGCTTTGAATTTTCTGTACACTGAACAAATATAATTGTCAGTGCAAATAAAGGAACTAATCCTAATAATTTTTTCATATCTTTATTTCTTTGAATAATGTACTGCAAAAGTATAAAAATTTGGTCTCATTCCAAGTTCAAAGGTTACGGTTGTGTAATTTCAACTGTAAAGAGTCAACCAAGCAAGTGCAATATTATGAATAATATTTGTAAAACTCCTACTTTGGTATTGAGAAGTTCAATTCTTCCCTTAATCTTCTGTTAATTTTAGCCCGTATCATCTTAATTCTTTTGTCAGTAACGGTACTTATATCTGTGCATTTTGAATATACTGCCTGAGAGTTTGTTGGTGCTCCCGATAGTTTCTTTCTGCCATAAAGAGTATGTATTCATGATGAGACCTCTGTGAGCCATCTATCGCAAGTTAGAAATGACAGATGACCTATGCTTGAAACACATCAAGTCCGAATACCTTCATTCACCGTAATTCATGACTTTGCCGTTCAACTACATATAACTCGCAGGGAAGAATTCCAATACGGCCACGAAAACGATGAAGGCCTTCAAGGTCATCACCATATTAGGATTTCTTCCAAACTCTTTTATTAATTGAGAAGTTCCCTGCTTTACTCTATTCGCCGCTCTCTTTAGGGAGGGGAAGAGTGGGCTTTTGGGAGACGGGAAAGGCTTCAGAGACTTTCAATCACCCGACTTCCATCTTCCTGTTCCGTGATGCTCACGCGCATTGCGTCATCGGGCAAGATGTCTTCGATGAGTTCGGGCCATTCAAGCAGGCAGAGATTGCCGCCATAGAAATAATCCTCGTAGCCCATGTCATAGACTTCGTCAAGCCGTTTGATGCGATAGAAATCGAAATGATAGACCGGGGCGCCATTCCCCGCCGTATATTCGTTGACGAGGGCGAAAGTGGGCGACGTGATGACGTCTTCAACGCCCAGTTCCTCACAAATCGCCTTGATAAAAGTGGTCTTTCCGGCCCCCATTTTCCCATAGAAAGCGACGACCTTGCTTGTTCCCATGCCGGCCAAGAACGCTTTGGCGCCCTCACGAATGTTGTCTAAAGATGTTATTCTTATTTTCATGTTGTTTGACGCCTCCCCCATTGCCTTGCCACGACTTGGAAAAGGACTGCTATTTGGTTGATATTCATTTTGTTTTTATTGCCTTTCCGCACATCGTACCTATCGGGATGAGCATCTCTTCCATGGAGATGCCGCCATGCTGAAAGGTGTCTTTGTAGTAGGACACGTAGTAGTTGTAGTTATTGGGGTAGGCAAAGAAGGCGTTCCCCGTTGCAAAGACATACGAAGAACTAAGGTTAGGCGCAGGCAGATGGGCCTTGTGCGGATCTCGGATTTCAAATACTTGGCGTGCATCATACGTCAGGTTCTTGCCCAACTTATAGCGCAGGTTGGTGTTCGTGTTGCGGTCTCCGATGATTTTCAGGGGACGGTTGGTACGTATGCAGCCATGGTCTGTGGTGACGACCACCTTGCAGTCCGTGGCACTCAAGATGCGGAATAGTTCGGCTATCTCTGAATGCCTCAGCCAGCTTTGCGTGATGCTGCGATAGGCACTTTCGTTATTGGCCAACTCACGCATCATGCGCGACTCTGTCCGTGTATGTGAGAGCATGTCGATGAAGTTGACGACCACCACGTTGAGATCGTAACGCAAGAGCTCGTTGAAGCGAGCCAATAGTCGCTCCATCGACTGCGAGTCGTTGATTTTATGATAGCTGAAGGTGTCGTGTCGGCGATAGCGTTGGATTTGCGTCGCAATGAGTTGCTCCTCATTAAGGTTCTTTCCTTCTTCTTCGCCTTCATCGACCCAAAGGTCTGGGAACATTTTCTGGATTTCATCGGGCATCAACCCGCTGAAGATGGCATTGCGGGCATACTGCGTGGCCGTGGGCAGAATGCTCATGTAGAGTTGCTCTTCGATGTCGAAACTGTCGGAAAGCTCGTCGGCAAGCATGCGCCATTGGTCGTATCGGAAGTTATCTATCACGATTAGGAACACGCTCTCCTTTTCATTGAGAAGCGGAAAGACCTTTTGTTGAAAGAGACGGTTGCTCATCAGCGGCCGGTCGTCGCTACCTGACATCCAGTCCATATAATGTCGCTGTATGTATTTGGCGAAACCGTTATCGGCATCTTCTTTTTGCGCTTGCAACATCTCGGTCATCTGGCTGTCGGTGGTGCTCAGTTCCAACTCCCACTTGACCAAACGGCGATAAACGGCAACCCAGTCGTCGAAGTTTCTGCACGCCATCATCTGCAAGGCTATGTTTTGAAAGTCTTGCCGGTAGCTACTTTGAGTCACTTCTGTGACGATTTCGCGCTTGTGAATGTTCTTTTTCAGCGCAATAAGTATCTGATTGGGGTTGACAGGCTTGATGAGATAGTCGGCTATCTTGCTCCCGATAGCTTGGTTCATCAGGTCTTCTTCCTCGCTTTTCGTCACCATCACGACGGGAGTCGCAGGCTGAATGTCCTTGATTTTCTGCAAGGTTTCGAGCCCAGTCATGCCGGGCATCATCTCGTCGAGCAAGATAAGGTCGAACGTTTTCTCCCTACAAAGCACGACGGCATCGGCACCATTGCTCCTTGTCATGACGTCATAGCCTCGTTTCTCAAGAAAGATGATGTGCGCTTTCAGCAGGTCTATCTCATCATCAACCCATAATAACTTTCCATTACTCATCGTTAAAATCCTTCCAAATCATAATATTCATCGTCCAAATCGAGCGGCTTCACGGGCTTGGCCGGCGGCGTCGGTTGCCTCGGCTTGGCCGGTTTCTGCGGCTTTTCAGGCTTTCCTTTTGTCTGGGCAGGTTTATCCTGCGGCTTAGATGACCCATTTTGCGGTGCAATATCAGTCATATTAGGCGGTAAAATCATTGATTTTACCGGGTAATATTCGCTATCTTGCGAGCTCATCTTATCCATTTCGCGATCTGTTTCTTCGCCCGACGAAGGCTTCGGCTCCTGATAGGTGGGTTTTACTGGCTCGGTAAGCAGTTGGAGCGTACTGATTTTCAGTGGCGCGAAGTGCTTTTGATAGAAATGATCATAATCATCATAGCTGAACCGATGGCCCAAAAGCGGCAGATTTTGCTCGCTGACGATGAACGGGCGGGCTGCTTTCATCAGCCCCACCAGCCCATGTTGCTGATGAAGACTGCGTGCATATTGCAACGCTTCGTCATAGTTCAGGAAACCTTTGATGCTCATTCGGTGCATACCCTCGGCGTCTTCAATCCGTATGTCAAAGTTCCTGACGAGATAACTCGTGAAGTTATACTTTGCCAACTCAAAGAGTAGCCGGTTCTCATTGACCGAATCAGGATGGTAAACCAGCATGTAGACGAAGCCGACATTGCGTTCCGGACTTAGTTTGACGGCCTGTATCGAGTCGCTGTCATTCAGCACTTCGGAGCGCCGGCTCCATATTGTTGCCATGTCAAACCGGCCACGTTGCAACCTTCGCCCAGCCTTTATGCCATTGACTATCATGCCGGCCATCTCGCTAAGCCTGCTTTCGGGATAGGTGGCTACCAAGGTATTGAGGTCTTGCAGGCAAGCTTTTGTGTCGCCATCATTCAGCTTGCTCAGCCCACCGATAAACAAGAACTTGTCGCGGTTGGCCCCGTTGGGGAAACGTTTTGCAGACACTTGTGCATTGCCTAACACCTCTTGATAGCGTTCGTTCTTGAAAGCGTCGTAGGAAGCCGTGTAAAGTGAGTCCTCTATGTGCTCGCCCCAACGTGCATTCTCACGATAATAAGGGTCGGTAAGCAGGGCCGTCCACTTGCTGTCGGGGTATTCTTTCTTCAATCGGTGGATATAAGTCTCGGCCTGTTCCGGTTCGTTCTTACGCGCATAAAGCAGGTAAAGATGATAATAAGCCCCGTCTCTCTGCGCATAATCGGGGAAGTTACGGACGAGTCTCAACAATGCTTGCTCGCTCAAAGCGAGGTTGTCCAACCTGTCTTTGAAGATAATGCCACTGTGGAAGAGCCCGTCGGCAAGCTGCTTGTTGCTTTCTTGCAGCTGTTCCGCTGTCAGCGGAATCTGTTTCAGATAATATTCCCTGCGATACACTGATACACTATCGGAGCTTCGTAGGTCGTTATCGGTCGGCTCTTCCGCTTTCGAAAGGGAGTCCGGCTGCTCTTGCGCCCTGTCGGTAGCCGTCAGAAGCACTGTTTTATTGATGCGTTGCCAGTTATCGATGTTGTCGCGCCTTCCCCAAAGGCGAAGGAAGGTTTCCTTTCCGCGTGCCACGACCATGGGATTATAGAAATACCATGTGTTCTGCTGCCCATTCTTGCCAGGTTGTAGTCCGGCATTCGGAAAGCTCGCCCCTCCGCTTTGCACGGGAGTATCGCTCCCTTTGGCAAGAGAGATCCGGTGGTTTTGTTCTTTCTTCTCCTTCTTTTTCAAAGCGACAATCACACGGTCGATGGCAGCATTGCGTTCTTTTTCGCTCATTCTTGCCAGCCGTTGCAAGGAGTCTTGCAGCTCAACGGCGTCGGTATAGGGCACAAGCGCTTCGAGCACCTGTTGTCTTTCCGAGAGTCGACGATAGTCTTTCCGGTCTTTGTCCAGCAATCCGATGGCCACATCATAGCATCGCTTGGCATCGCCAAAGCGGTTTCGTTGCCAATACAAGTCGCCGAGCTTCAACAGCAAGACACCTTTCTCGATGCCGTTGCGTGTGGCCCGCTCGTTGCCCTGCTCATAGGCACCAATGGCACGAAGCGTATCCCGCTGCGACAGATAGATGTTGCCAATGGCATAGTAGACTTGGTCAAGATACTCCTTGTTATTATCCGAAGAAGCCATGCGTTTCAGCTTGGCAATCATTTGCTTTTGCTTTCCTCCGGCCATCACTTCGGTCATGGCCACACGGGCGTTGAACGCAAGCGCATAGTTCGGGTTCAGTTTTGTCACGTGCTTATAGGCCTTATAGGCCTCAGCATTCCGACCGGTTTCAGCAAGCAACTGCCCCAACAGAAACCACTCGCGTGCCTTTTGCTTGCGTCGCATCTCATGACCAATAACCTTTTGCAGATAAGGGATAGCCTGCTGATAGTCGCCCGTGTGTATGTAATAATCCGCATACGTGTAGTCCCATTCCTTTTGTGCGCTCCAATAGATCGAGTCGCGGCGTATATTGCGGATAACGTTCTCGGCCTCGTATTGCCAACCCGCCTCGATATAGCTCTTGGCCAACCATGCTTGCGCCCGATGATAAATGGCGGGTTGGGTGGCATAGAGGCGACTCATATAAGAAAAGGTGGAGACAGCCTCTTCGAAGTTGCCCTCATGGAACTGTGACCGCCCCATCAACATCCAGACTTTCCACATGAACGGATTATATTCCTTGCGGTTCAGCCACTCAATGTCTTCTGCCGTCTTCCGCCGGTTCTTGTCCCACACGGGGCGACGCCTGATGCTATACAGCTTGATGGCCTTCTCGCATTTCTCTATGGCGCGGTCGAAGTTTGCCTTTCCCAGCTCGCGATTCTCCTTGTTGCCCACCGTGTAAAGCGGAATCAGCTCGGTGAAGTTGTCTTTGTTCCCATTCTCCCGCTCCAACGAAGCGTCGATGTAAGCTACCGAACCGTTATAATAGACGTTATAGCGCGTGTTGAATGCACGCCACCACCTTGTATTGGCCGTGTTCAGCCGACTCGAACAGCCGGGAAGCATCGTCATCACGACCAAGAACGAAAGGAGATAGGGTGCAACGTGTTTCATTTTCTGACGGACAGCTTGGCAACAACATAGCCGATGATGCTCACAAAGATAATCGAAGCACCCGATGGGACATCGAGCCAATAGCTCATGGCAAGCCCAAACAGGCAGTCTACCCACCCAATGAGCACGGAGAGAAGCATCATTCGCTTGTAAGTGAACGTGAAAAGATTGGCGGTCATCTGCGGAATGGTGAGCAAACTGATGGCCAAAACAATGCCCACCATACGCAGAGTCGACACAATCGTCAGGGCAACGAGGGCCATCATGCCGTATTCTATCCACCGGACAGGAAGCCCTTGTGACTCGGCAAACGTTCGATCGAAGGCCACACTGAGGATTTCCCTATAAAAAACCGTGATGCAAACTGCCACGATCACGCATAGTACGGCCAATAGCCAGAGGTCGAGACTACCTATGGTCAGGATACTACCAAAGAGGAACGACGGCAAATCGGGCATGAAACCGGGTGTCAGGAAACAGCAGATGATGCCCACACTCATGCCGAATGTCCAAAACACGGCAATGGCGGAGTCTTCACGAACATTGCGACGCGCCATCCATTCTACGCCGAAAGCACTCAACACAGCAAATATCATGGCCGAGAATACAGGATTCACGCCCAAAAGAACGCCCAAACCGATGCCCCCGAACGACGCGTGCGTGATGCCCCCGCTAATGAACACCAACCGACGCGTCACGATATACGTGCCCACAACGCCGCAGACGATGGCGGCAAGCAGCGAACCCAGCAGTGCGTTCTGAAAGAAACTATAATGCAGAATATCCATCATCGGCCAATGCTATAAAGTCATCTTTGATTTGATCGGGCATATTGATGCCACGCAGAATAAGACTCCGGTTCCAACCTTTCACTTCGTCGGGGCGCATCGTCTGCATTACTTCGGCAAACGCTTCGGCCTCGCTGTCGGTATATCCGTCCGACGGGCGACCTCGGAAGTGGTCGAGCTCTTCGTCGTCATAATATTCAATCTCCTTCGTGGCTGCCTCCATCATGCACTCTTGCTCGCACCGTTCGTTCTCGCCCGTGCAAGTGGAACATGAGTCCTGCAGGACGACGGGCGTTTCTTCCTCGTCCCGCTTCCGACCGAGCAGCGTCGCCAGTCCTGTTATCAGGCCCAAGGCAAGGAGTGCAAAGACGAGATACATCATAATGTAAAGCCGGCTTGTCGGAGGTCGCGCCAAAAGTCGGGATAAGACTTCGACACCACTTCCGGATTATTCACACGCAGGCCCGGAAGCTTCAGTGCCGCAGGGGCAAAGGCCATGGCCATGCGGTGGTCTTCGTGGGTATCGATAGGCTCACCGGTAGGTTCGCAGCGTTCGCCGTCCCAATAGAGTTCGCTGTCGTTGGCGTCGTGTATCATGTAGCCCAGCTTACGCAGCTCCGTCTTCAGGGCTTCAATGCGGTCGGTCTCCTTGATCTTCAGACTTGCAAGCCCTTTGAAATGGAACTTAATGCCCATCAGCGCACAGCAAACCACAAGCGTCTGTGCCAAATCGGGCGCCCCCGTGAAGTCGTATTCCAGCCGAGGCAGCATGCACGGCCGGCGATGCAACGTCACCGTGGTGGGCACGCCGGGCTCGGTCGTCTCGAACGTCGTCTTCACGCCCAAGAGTGAGAAGATATATTTCACCACCGAGTCGCCCTGCCTCGAGCCGTCCATCAGTCCTGTCAGGCGCACCGTAGCCTCAGCATCGTCGCTCAAGGCCATGATTTCATACCAATAGCTGGCCGCGCTCCAATCACTTTCAATGATGTAAGGGCGCGCCACATAAGGCTTCGCCAGCACGTTGATTGTATCCACGTCCGACCACTCGGCCACGGCCCCGAAGTCGCGCATCATGCACAGCGTCAAGTCGATGTAAGGCCGCGAGATGATGGTGTCGGTCAGCTTCAGTTCCAGCCCATTCGAAAGCGTAGGCGCAATCAGCAGCAGGGCCGAGATGAACTGCGAACTCACGTTGCCCGGCATTTCGAGCCGTCCGCCCTCCAACTTGCGCCCCCTGATGCGCAAGGGAGGATAACCCTCTTCGCCTTCATAGCGGATATCGGCGCCCAGATAGCGCAGGGCGTCGACCAAGACGCCTATCGGACGGTGCTTCATGCGTTCGGTTCCCGTGATTACATGCTCGCCTTCGCCCACCGAGAGATAAGCCGTCATAAAACGCATCGCCGTCCCGGCCGCTTTCACGTTGATGGTTTCGGGCATCTTTTCCAACGCTTCCACGATAACTTCCGTGTCGTCACAGTCGCTCAGATTGAGCGGCATCACCTGTTGCCCGGCCAATGCATGGATAATCAATGCGCGGTTACTGATGCTCTTAGCGGCTGGCAGTTCGATGGTGGTGTCGATGTGGTTTGGTCCTTCAATCGTATATGTCATGTTGCGAATGATACCTTGATTTGTACATGATGCAAAAGTACAAACAAAAAACGGAAAACCCAATAAAAGCGCGTGATAATCATCATAACCTACAGTCTGTCGCTCTTCAATCTCAGCCATTTTACCTTGTAATCTCAGTCATTTTGCCGTTCAATATGGCTGAGATTGCCGTG
>ERZ772960.2941-NODE-2941-length-11847-cov-12.945387_pt1 | contig 11847 bp, 8 predicted proteins | sample MGYA00580678_ERZ772960 | MGnify/ENA primary metagenome ERZ772960 (study PRJEB29015, sample SAMEA2737930) | human oral metagenome | biome: human oral; feature: human-associated habitat; material: dental | place: China | collected 2059 ...
GCGGAAAGCCCCTACGGGGAGGCGGTTATCCGTACCACCTTTTTAACGGGCTTTCCGGGAGAAACTCAAGCCGATTTTGAGCGGACGGCAGCCTTTTTGCAGGCAGCCCGGAGCCTATGGTCGGGAGCATTCGCCTATTCGCGGGAAGAAGGAACTAAGGCTGCCGATATGAAAAAACAGGTACCGGCAAAAATCGCCGAACAACGCAAGACGGCCCTCAACGAACTGCAATTAAAGATTACCGAACAAAAGCTCGCCGCTTTTTGCGGGCTGGAAACGGATGCCCTTATCGAAGAGATTATCCCGCAGGAACACAACAGCGAAGAGGAAACCGCACAGAGCTGCATTGCACTCGGCCGGGCATGGTTCCAAGCACCGGAAGTAGACGGTGCCGTAGTCGTCAATTTTTCCCAAGCGCAAAAAGACAGCGAAGGGCAGCCGATAACGGCCGGCAGTCTGGTTCGGGTACGGATAACCGCCCTGCGCGGGATCGACCTCGAAGCGGATGCACTCTAAGCGGTTGGTAACAAAGATAATCGTAACCGGTATATTTCGGCTTCGTTTCACCTTCCATTAGAGCACTCCTAAGAATTTTAGAACAATAACCGCAAAAACCGCCCCAATAGTACATCGAACAACCGTTTTAAGAATAAGCGGTTTCCATTCCCTTATTGACATAAAGCCCCCTTAGGCGTAAAGTATTTATTAGCGGGAACGTCCTGCATAGAACCGTTCCCGCTGTCCTCGCTAGCCGATTATTAACTTAATAATCAGTGCTACAAGAACTTGGATAACGCCTGCGATTAGTAATAGCGATACTTCTCGCAGGTATTTTTTTATCCAGTTTTGCATACCTTACTCCTTTAACAAGAATTGAACTTCGGCGCAACGCGCCTAACAGTTAGAGTATCGTGTATTATCCGCATTGTATCAACAACTTTTTACAAAATACTCCGGCAACCGAATGGGGTCTATGATATTATTAGAAAAAGTGTCCCTTAAAATTTAACAACTGAACAAAATATGAACTTTGGAAGCTGTTGCACTCCCGACTTGACCTTTACTTGACCTTTACTTGACCTTTTAAAAATCAACTAAAAGCAATGATTTGATAAGTCTATATACAGCAAGGAATAATGTATCGGGATGGAGGGATTTGAACCCCCGATCTTCTGGTCCCAAACCAGACGCCTTAGCCCCTAGGCTACATCCCGTTCTGCGGATTTGCCGATAAAAAGAATACGGCAGAAAGCAGTTAGTTAACAAGAGTTGTAACTTTACTTAAAATAAAGTATCCTGTCAAGCGGAAGTCAGAGCAAATACATCAGACATTTTTGCATATATCCCCGCAGAAATACTGAGGCTGTTCAACCAGAATTTCGCTGCTTCGCAGCTCAAATGGTTGCTCAACCTCAGTATTTCTGCTGAATTTGATTTACTTGTCTGATGTATTTGCCCTTCTCCTAAAAATAAACTGTGCGAAATTTTAGATAAAATTTCGCACAGTTTATTAGAGACAAGAAGAACCACATCAGATGAATAAAGCGCAATCTGTGATTTTTGAAAAGAGATTTTCCGTCAGCCTTTTAAAAATAGGAGGTGCAGATGCAAGGCGCAAGAGCAAATTAACCGCAGGCGTATCTTTGATACGTTGAGGATTAATTTGTTTGCAGCAACGCAGAAGATGCCCTCATATTTTTAAAAGGAAACTGATGCGGTTCTTCTGATAGAATGGAGGCTTTTATGCAAGGGTTTGAGATTACATTTCCGGACGGTTCAAAAAAACAATTTGTCGAACCGATTTCCGCGCGTGCAGCATTGGCGTATTGTAAGGAACCGGAGGCTGTCGCATTCGGTATGAAAGTAAATAACGAACTGGTTCCGTTAAATAAAATGATCGATGTGCGCGCTACTATAAAGCCTGTCTTAAAGGGAACCTACGAAGGCTCGAATATTTACCGGCGCACGCTGTGTTTTCTGTTAGCTGCCGCCGCACGGAAAGTATATCCCGATTTACGCCTGTTGGTCGGACACAGCTTCGGCTACTCGTACTATTATACCTTTGAAGGCGCTAATGCCTCCGGAATCGATCTCAAGATAATCGAAGACAAAATGCACGAAATGGTGGATGCGGATTTACCGATACAAACGCAATCCGTGGCATACTCCGAAGCGCTGGAACTTTTTGCAAACACCAATCAGCCCGATGCGTACCGGCTGCTTTCCTATAACAGCAAACCGAAAATCACGATCAACATACTCGACGGTTATTACGACTTATACTTCCAGCCGCTGATGGATCGTGTCGGCTATTTAAAAGTATTCGGATTGATGAAGTACGAAGACGGTTTTTTACTGCGCTTTCCTGCAACCGCCGACACCGGCACGCTGCCGAAATTTAAAGACATCCCGCATCTTTTTACCGTATACAAAGAATATAAAACGTGGGGAAAAATGATCGGCGTTTCTTCGGTCGGTCAATTAAATGAAATTATCGAAAACCGCAAAACCAAAGACTTTATTGAAATTACGGAAACCTTGCAGAATAATAAACTGGCGCATATTGCCGAGCAAATTAGAAACAGAGGAAACGTCAAAGTGATTCTGATTGCGGGACCGTCCAGTTCAGGAAAAACGACATCCGCAAAAAAACTTTCGATGCAGCTGCGCGTCGTAGGATACGAACCGTATGTTATCAGTCTCGATGATTATTATGTCGGCAGAGATAAGACACCGCGCGATAAGGACGGGAAACTGGACTTTGAATGTCTTGAATCTTTGGATGTTCCGCTTTTAAACGAGCTGCTGCTCAAACTGTTTGCCGGTGAAGAGGTCGATCTGCCGTCTTATAATTTCAAAACAGGCGAGCGGTTTTATACCGGAAAAAAGCTCCGCCTCAATAGCCGCTCCATTCTCATCTTGGAAGGCATACACGGGTTAAACGACAACCTAACCCCGCAGATAGACGCTTCGCTTAAATTTAAGATATACCTTTCGGCATTAACACAGCTGACCTTAGATGATCACAACCGGATACCGACTTCCGATAACCGGCTCTTGCGGCGTATCGTGCGCGATGCCCAGTTCCGGGGAAGCTCCGCGTCGATTACCATCGGTATGTGGTCTGATGTGCGGGCGGGTGAGGCAAAGCATATCTTCCCGTATCAAAATACCGCCGACGTTATCTTTAATACTGCGCTCGATTACGAGCTTTCGGTACTGAAAATTTATGCGGAGCCGTTGCTCCGTGCGGTAAAACCCACCGATCCGGCATACAGCGAAGCATCACGGCTGCTTATCTTCCTGAACAACTTCCTTTCGGTTTCTCCGTCATTCGTGCCCGGACAATCCATTTTACGGGAGTTTATCGGCGACAGCGATTTTTCGTATCGATAGCCTCTTGATATACCGCAAGATACTGCTTGGCAGATGTATCCCATGTAAAATCTTTTGCCATACCTCTTTTCCGCATTTTAACGATATGTTCGGGATGCTTAAACCATGCATTTACCGCCCAATTTACGGTATTATAAATGCTTTCCGGCGTAAGCAGATTCAGCACAAAACCGGTGCCGTCTCCCGTTTGCTCATCATAGTTTTCTACCGTGTCTGCAAGTCCGCCGGTATTGCGGACAACCGGTAATGTTCCGTATAGCAGCGAATACATTTGATTAAGTCCGCACGGTTCATACCGCGACGGCATCAAAAAGAAATCGCTCCCGGCCTCAATCCAATGGCTCAACTTTTCATCATACCCGATGTATACACGAAGATTAGGCAGCCGTTTTGAAAGCGTCAACAATTCATCTTCGCACCATCGGTCGCCGGATCCAAGAACAATCAGCTGTAAATTGATATCGGTACACATTTTGAATGCAGCACCATAAGCCGGCCCGAATAACTCCGCAATACCTTTTTGATCGGTCAGCCGTGTTATCATGCCGAACACCGGAACTTTTTCATCCTGAGGGAGTCCCATATACTTTTGTAATGCTTCTTTATTCTTCGCTTTTTTTGCAAGAGAACGGGCGGTATAGTTAAAGGGAATATGCGCATCGGTTTTCGGATTCCACACAGAGATATCCACCCCATTCAAAATGCCGGTTAAAGTTTCTTTGCGGAAGCGGAGAATACCATCCATCCTAAAACCGTATTCAGCACTCTGTATTTCTTTCGCGTAAGTAGGAGAAACGGTTGTTAGCCGATCTGCAGACAGCAAACCGGCCTTTAAGAAATTCATTCTGTCCCAATCCTCAAAACCCGCCGAATAAAAATATTTCCAATCGAGTCCCGTATCCACATAGCTTGCCTTATTATAAATTCCCTGATAGCCGATATTATGCACGGTAAAAACACTTACCGTTTCTTGAAAATCAAGATACTGTGTGTTGAATTTTAACAGCACGGGTACCAACGCCGTCTGCCAATCGTGCGCGTGCATCAGGTCGGGAATCCAATGTTGCTTTCTGCAGAGCTGGAAGGCCGCATGGCTCAAGATCGAAAACCGTTTGGGGTTATCATTAAAGTCAGGTTCAAAAATAGAACCGTACAATCCGTCACGGCCGAAACTTTCTTCATGATCGATAAAATACACCGGTATATCGGAATTGGGGAGTGTCGATTCAAACACCTCCGTCCAATATTCTCTATTGCCGATAGAAACCCCCATTGCGCCGGGAATAGGTGTCAAGTCTTTTTTATTAATTCTATAGTAACGCGGCATAACGATTCTAACATCATGCCCAAGATTTTTTAATGAGTATGATAAAGCGGAAACGACATCGGCTAAACCGCCGGTTTTTGCAAAAGGTACGGCTTCACTTGTTATCATTAATATTTGCACGGTAATACCCCCTTCAAAAATTATAACACGGGTAATCGAATTATAAAAGGCCGAAATTATACCTGTTGCAATTTATATGCCTTGTTGCAATTTTCTCGCCGCTGGGAATTTTATCACCGCCACATTCGAAATAATGGCGGCGATTTATCTCGCCATTATTAACTTATCTACGCCAAAACAGCTAAAATGGCGGTGATTTATCTCGCCATTATTGACTTATCTACGCCAAAACAGCTAAAATGGCGGTGATAAGAGGTTTTAGCATGAGAAAATTCGATTATACCCCATTGATGGAATTATCCTTACCGGTAAGTATGTACCATACGATTGCACAGGTTCATGAGTACAAAGGGCGGCAAACGTTCTATGTGGAAAACTATCCGGATATTCTGGAAGGAATGATCGATGTTGCAAAAATACAGAGCGCTAAATCTTCCAATGCCATCGAAGGTATTTATACCAACGATGCCCGCTTGCAGGAATTAATGAAAAAAAAGACCGAACCCAAAAACCGAAACGAAGAAGAAATAGCGGGCTACCGGTATGTTTTGGATATGATACACGAAAACTATGCTTATATCGCATTTAATAAAAGCGATATTTTAACCTTGCACAATCGGTTGTATTCTTATTCTGCAGTGAATTATAAAGGGCGGTTTAAGGCGGCGGATAATACGATCGTTGAAGTGGACCGCACAGGAAACAAAAAAATCAGATTTCAACCGGTCAGTGCATTTGAAACCGAACGGTATTTTGACGAAATGATTGCAGCTTATGACAGAGCAATAGAGGCACGCATTCCTCCGTTACTTTTAATACCGGCGGTAATCCATGATTTTTTGTGTATTCATCCGTTTGAGGACGGCAATGGAAGGATGAGTAGACTCCTGACACTCCTTTTATTGTATAAACATAACTACTTTGCCGGCAGATATATCAGCATCGAAATGCTGATAGAAGAAAGTAAGGAAGCCTATTACGACAGTCTGCAAAATTCCAGCGAACAATGGCAAGAAGGAGAAAATAATGCGGCGCCGTTTATCGTCTATATGCTCGGTATTTTATTAAAAGCGTATACTCAATGCGATGAACGCTTCCGATTGATTGCAGAAAAAAAATTGACTTCAGCAGAAAGGGTGTTGTCGGTTATTACAAAATCATTGGAACCGCTTTCCAAAAAGGATATTATGATTTTATGCCCCGGTATATCGCAGCGCACGGTAGAACGGGCGTTAAAAGAATTGCAGGACACGCAAAAAATACGCCAAATCGATAAAGGCCGCGCCACACGGTATGTGAAATCCGTGTAACAGTTTTGATGACGCGGACAGCGCTCACGAGTAATCGAATTATAAAAGACCGAAATTATACCTGTTGCAATTTATGTCAAACCGAATCCCTTGCGAATTTTTATATTTTTATATATAATAATATATCATTATCCTACAGGAGGAACAGTTATGAAAGGTTTTGCAATGCTTAAATTGGGTGAAACGGGATGGATCGAAAAAGAACGCCCCGCGTGCGGCCCGCTCGATGCGATTTGTAAGCCGCTGGCGCTTGCTCCGTGTACATCAGACGTACATACCGTATGGGAGGGAGCGATCGGTGATCGGCATAATATGATTTTAGGACATGAAGGTTGCGGCGAAGTTGTCGAAGTCGGTTCTTTAGTAAAAGATTTTAAACCGGGAGATAAGGTTTTGGTTCCTGCAATTACCCCCGATTGGAATTCACTGGAAGCACAAGCAGGGTATTCGATGCACTCAGGCGGAATGCTTGCCGGTTGGAAGTTTTCGAACTTTAAAGACGGCGTATTCGGCGAATACTTCCATGTCAACGATGCGGACGGAAATCTTGCACATATTCCGGACGGAGTAAAGATCGAACACGCGCCGATGCTATCCGACATGGTACCCACCGGTTTCCACGGCGCCGAGCTTGCCGATATTCAGTACGGAGATTCGGTACTGGTAATCGGCATCGGCCCGGTCGGCTTAATGTCCGTTGCAGGCGCGGAACTGCGAGGCGCTTCAAAGATTTATGCGGTAGGCACCCGTCCTGCCTGTATTGCAGCGGCAAAGTTCTACGGCGCAACCGACATTATCAGCTACAAGAACGGTCCCATCGATAAGCAGGTGCTCGACCTTACTCACGGTAAAGGCGTAGACAAGGTTATTATCGCAGGCGGCACCGTCGATACCTTTGACGAAGCCGTTAAAGCGTTAAAAGCCGGCGGCAAAATCGGAAACGTCAACTATCTCGGTTCAGGCGTTTCCATCAAAATTCCGCGCGTGGAATGGGGTGTCGGTATGGGACACAAGCAGATCAACGGCGGGTTAATGCCCGGCGGACGGCTCCGCATGGAAAAACTGAGCAGCCTCGTCGCAGTCGGCAAGCTGGATCTTTCAAAACTCATCACCCATACCTTCAAGGGCTTTGAGAATGTCGAAAAAGCGCTCTATTTAATGAAAGATAAACCTGCCGACTTAATTAAACCGGTCGTTATCATCTAAAACCCCGCCCTCGCGCAGGTACTCATTTAAAAAACGCCGCCGCTTGATCCGGATATGAATTGAGCGGCGGTGTATATTTTATTCTATGAAGATTTTTGTGATTTCAGGCTTTTTAGGAGCAGGTAAGACAACCTTTATTCAAACGCTTTTCGAAAAAACAGGCATAGACTTTGCCGTTATGGAAAACGAATACGGCGAAGCGGGGATCGACGGAGCCGTTTTGAAGCGGGATCGATTAAAGGTGTGGGAGCTGACCGAAGGCTGCATCTGCTGTTCACTGAAATCCGATTTTGCTTCCTCCATATTGACGATCGCGAATACGCTGGCTCCCGAATATTTGATAGTGGAACCCACCGGCGTCGGTTTACTGAGCGCGGTGTTGCAGAATATCGGTAAGATCGAATATGACCGCATACAACTCCTTGCACCGGTTACCGTTGCGGATGTGCACTGCGTAGAACATTATCTAAAAGAGTTCGGTGATATTTACGCTGATCAGCTGAAAAATACACCGCGCATCCTTCTTTCTAAAATAGAAAATACTTCTGCCGAAGAGTTAGACCGTATCACCGCGATACTCCGCACGGTGAATCCCGATGCGGAAATCCTCAATACACCGTATCAAAATCAGCCTGCAGACTGGTGGTACCGGCTGCTGCAAACTCCGCTGAATAAACAGCGCACACCGGTACTCCCCGAAAAAGATCATGCGCCCGATTTGGAAAATATCAGTATTGCCGGTGTTGCCGCCGATACCGTTAACGAACTTCTGGAATTGCTGATTGCTCTATTGCGCGGATACTTCGGTACTGTCTACCGCGCAAAAGGATTTGTGTCTATCGGCGGACAATGGACAAAATTCGATATTGTCGATAAGCAGTATACCGTTGCCGTTTGCGATCCGATGCCCGAAGCAAAAGCCGTGATAATCGGGCAAAAGCTCGATCGTGAACGACTGCGCAAAGCGTTTACTGCAGTTGCACCTCTATCATACCGACAGTACACAGCAGTTCAAGGAGCGGAATACGGATCAAAGCGCGGGATGTCTTTTCCGTCTTTGTCTGCACGGTAACCGTTCCGGCGGGACTGATGCGCGCCGTCTGTACCTTATACGGAACATCGACGGTTAACGTAAATTCGGCATTTCGGAGTTCGGCTGCAATCTTTTTTCCGTAAGCGGCGCCGATCAGCTCTTCGTATTCCGCAGGCGGTATTGCATCACCGGTAAACAGCGGCGCCATCAGCATATCGATAAAATCACGGCTTTCCTGCGGCAGTATCTCCAAAAACGATACGATATTTTCGGGAGAAATACGCAATACCGCTTTTCGTTCTTTTTTATCATAACCGATAACATCCTCGAGCAGTTCATGAGTCTGCGGCACGGTACATACAAAGCGTAATCCCAGTGCGCCTTGCAATGTAATATCTTGAACGCTGATACCTTCTTTTGTAAACGCTTCTTTCAGCTCTTGACCATTAAATACGGATTGACCGTCAGTATGCTCACTCTTCTGCTTCAGCAAATGCGTAATATTTTTTTCCAACAAACTGCTCGGTATAAATTCCGCGGTAAGGCCGTAATCCGCACCATCCCGTATAACGATATGGGCAGTAGAAGAACAGGCAACCGTAATACAAACAGTTGCAAGACAGCTCAATATGCGGCATAGTATTTTCATAGTAAAATTTCCTCTTAATTTTAGGCTAACCGCGAAGAGGTTCAACTCTGGTTGAACAGCCTCACTCATTCTGCGGGAGATTCAAAAATGAGCCTGATGCGTTTACACGGATATCAGGATGAATAGAGCAATTCTCGGAAGTTCGCGAAAAAAACGGAACGGTTGACTCGGCAAAGAAAATTTTCTCAGGCTTCATAATACTGCCTGCAAAACGATATGTTTTTTTCCAGTATGATTCTTGAATGCTCGAAATAATAACACCGGTACGCGGCCCTGCCGATGCCGAATGAATAAACTTTCCTGCGCCGATATAAATACCGACATGGGAAATACCGCCCACAGTGTTGAAAAAAAGCAAATCGCCGGGTTGAATTTCTTCATCCGTTATTCTTTTTGAATATTCGGCAAGAGCGTCCGAACGGCGCGGCATCTGCAATTCCAGCACATCGACTCCGGTACGATAGACAAAACCCGAACAATCCATCCCTGTAGCGGAGCATCCGCCGTAACGATAAGGAGTCCCAAAATAACTGAGAGCATTATTGACAAAAGCAATCCGTTGGGAAACGTTCGGCGGCGGTGCGGCAAAAAGAAGCTGTATCGATAACAGCATAAAAAATAAATAAAAAAGAGTTCGTATACCTTTCCAAATCATCTAAAATAGTTATACTAAAAATTAGAAAAAATTGCAATTTAAAAGACACTTCCATTCCAATAGATATGAAGCGGATCTAACCAAGTTGTTAGAAGTGTCCAAAAGTATCGGCAAAAATTATATTGATAAAGGAGCTTATTGATATGAACGAAACGTCAAAACGGCCGTGGGCATTCCTTGATGCATGGCGGGGAAAGAAATTCACCGGAGAATGGCCGACGCTGCCGGAAATGTTTGAAATTACTGCAGAACGTTTTCCTGATAGAAACTGTTTAACGGTCTTTGAGCCGGATCGAATCACCCTTACGTACCGTGAAACGCTCGCAGCAATTAAAAAATTAGCAGGCTGGCTTACCGCTCATGGAGTAAAGAAGGGAACGCATATTGCCGTTTCCGGTAAAAATTCTTCAGAGTGGGCGATTGTCTATTTGGCAGCGCTGTATGCCGGCGGTACTATTATTCCGATCGATTACGGTTTACACACATACGAAATCGCATCTCTTTTAAAAACGGCAAAACCGCTTTTTTTCTTTGTTGATGAAGAGAAATATGATTACTTCATGGAAGAGTCAAAAACGCAATCTTTTATCGGCGAAGTCTATTCTTTAAACGGTAATCATGCCGATCGTTATGTATACAATTTACAAGCGGAACCGCTTGCGGCCTATTTTCCGTTACGTGAAACGGATACGGCGGCAATTTTGTTCACCTCCGGTACAATGGGTAATCCAAAGGGCGTTATGCTGTCTCATCGGAACATTGTTTCCGATTGTTACATTGCTCAATCTCACTTGACGATATTCGAAAGCGATATTTTTTATGCGCTATTACCAATCCATCACTCCTATACTATGGTCGCCGTCTTTATCGAAGCGATTTCCGTCGGAGCGGAAATCGTATTCGGAAAATCTTTGGTAGTATCCCGTATGCTGCGTGAGTTAAAAGAAGGCAAAATCACAATGCTTCTCGGCGTACCGCTGCTCTTTAACAAGCTGCTTGCCGGTATTATGAAAGGAGTACGCAGCAAAGGCGTTTTCGTATACGGCATCATCCGATTTCTGATGGGAGTTTCGTACCTCATTAAAAAGACAACAGGGAAAAATATCGGTAAAACGCTTTTTAAGAGCGTATTGGAAAAGGCAAATCTCACCACACTCCGTATTGCAATTTCAGGCGGCGGGCCTCTTTCCAAAGAAGTATTCAGAGCGTATAACGAATTCGGTATCGATTTTGTACAAGGCTACGGCCTAACCGAAACGTCGCCGATTATTGCGCTGAACCCGAAAGAACACTTTAAAATCGAAAGTGTCGGAAGTTACTTCCATCCCTACATGGAAATGAAAATTCTTGACCCTGATGAAAACGGACGCGGAGAAATCTGCGCAAAAGGGCCGATGATTATGCAGGGCTATTACAATATGCCGGAAGAAACTGCAGCTGTTTTGTCCGAAGACGGATGGTTCCGCACCGGCGATATAGGATGGCTCGACGATGAAAAATATCTGTACCTCTGCGGGCGCGCAAAGAATCTTATCGTTACCTCCGGCGGTAAGAATGTATACCCCGAAGAAATAGAAAATGCTTTCCAGATGCACTATAACGATATCGAACAGATAACCGTAATGGGCTATCACCCTGCAAATGATTTGACCAGCGAAGAAATTGAGGTGCTGATATACCCCACCGATGAACTGTATAAAACACTGAACCTTGACCGAGGCACACCGGCTGGCGACAGCGCCGCATATAAAAGGATGGCAGCGATTGTAGAAATCGTGAACAAAGAACTGCTACCCTATCAGCGAATAACGAAAATCACGCTTTTGAATAAACCGCTTGAGATGACTACCACTAAAAAAGTTAAGCGGTACAATAAAACCGAATAATATGAGCTGAGGTTGAAAAAAGTACAGGGAACGGGGATGGCGAAAAAGTAACCGGCTTTTGAGACATCCCCCTTCCCAAAACCGGTTAAACTTTAAATTTAGAAACCTCTTCTGCCAAATTTTCAATACTCCGTTGATTCTTCTGCGTAATCTCGCTCACTTCCTGCACGGCGTTGTTAATTTGGACTGCGCCTGAAGCCATCTCGTTCATACTCTCGGTGATAACACGGGTGAGGCTATCAAGCTTCTGCATTTCCTCTGCAAC
>ERZ772960.2942-NODE-2942-length-11846-cov-13.861929_pt1 | contig 11846 bp, 6 predicted proteins | sample MGYA00580678_ERZ772960 | MGnify/ENA primary metagenome ERZ772960 (study PRJEB29015, sample SAMEA2737930) | human oral metagenome | biome: human oral; feature: human-associated habitat; material: dental | place: China | collected 2059 ...
ACTCATCCGGCGTTACATCCGCTGCGAACGCCCGCCCCGGGAAAGGATTGAGCGAGGCAATCAGTGAAAGAATGTCTTCCGCATTTTCTTGGGTAAGTTTATAGGGAATATCCGCATTCTCATTGACAGCCCGGACGAGTGAATACGGACGTGCCTTTTCCAAATAGCCAAAATGATGCGCCAAAATGTCGATTGTATAGGCATAGACGGGATCGATACTTGTTTTGCCGTGAAATAATATTTTTGCTTGCACTGCAAGCGATTCTTTAAAATCCCGTGTCGCACACCCGATAGGATCAAGCCGGCGGACGATTGATAACGCATGGGATATTTTATGCCTCGTAAGGGCGGAACCTTTCTCATTTGCGTTCGCGGAAAGCTCAGTCTTGAAAAGTTCATTTAATGGAACCACATGGAAGCCGTCCGTCGTTAAATTTCCGATAATCCGTTCGGCGAAAGAGGCTGTAAGAGGATCGAGCTTGTGAACAAAGAGCTGCTCCAAAAGGTGGCGTTGTAAGCTTTGCCGTTGGGGCGCCGGAATATTTTCCAAAAAAGTTTGGAACGCATCGCTTGCCTCTGCGGAAAATACCGATGATATCCGTTCGTTGCGATAGAATGGCTCCCGCCGTTCCATTTCCGGTGTGTATTCGAGTGTTTTTGTCAGTCCTGTTGACGGTACGGACGGCTGCTGCGTTCCGCGGATAAGCTCCAAGGCAGGATTTTCGCTAAGCTCTTTCGCAATCCTTTCGCGGAGTTCAATCGCCGGCAGTGCCAATACATCTAGTGATTGAATTTGACTTTGGCTCATCCGCTGCTCAAGCCGCTGCCCGAGCGTTTGTCCCATCTGCTGCATAGTTACCGCCCTACGGAAAAAGCGAGTCCGATCGAGCAAGTGCAGCCGTATAAAGCCGTTCCTGCGGAATTCGGCGGAGTATAGGAATCGGGTATGGTTGAAGTAATATCGTTATATATGGCGCTGCGGCCTTCCATCGTAATGCAGTATATATAAAAAAAGTTAAAAAATACCGAAAAAAACGGCAAACAGTGCCAGTTTAGGCGGGCATTGCCGTGCATTCCCCAGCCGCCGTCCATAATATCAACGTATCGAACATTCTTATTCTTGCTATGGTGAATATCTTCCGCCGAAGCCTTGATGCCGGCTGTAAGATGAAAATCGGATGAAAGTGTCAGTTTATGGGGGAGCGTTGCTTCAAACCCTACTCCTATTGCCGGTATCATTATCCGTTGTTGATATGACGCCGCCGCTCCGGTATAGGGTACTTTAGGTAATGCCGCATTCCACGGCTCATACGTTCCGTCGGGCTTTCGTTTTGCGTATTGAAAATATCCATCGTAGGAATGCCAGCTGATGGCCGAATAGTAAAAACTGAGCATCGGTTCTACCGTTAATGAAGTTCCCGTTCTCCGCATTGTTGCGGACTGAGGCATCGGTAACTGTAATCCGAGTTTAGCTGTCCAGCTGAGTCCGTCAACAATAGTACAGTTATGTTTTGAAAATTCGGTTATTCCTGTCTGCGGAGGCGTTACTTGTATCCCCTTAAAATCCGTATCCGTCATCGATCCCGTAGGCATCGGCTGCATAAATGAAATATTTCCTTCAATACGAATACCTTTGGGAAAATATAACCCGCCGTAAACCGTGTAAGAAGCCGAAGGCGTAAGCGGCCATTTCAGATCGCTTAAAATCAGATCATAATGGCAGACATATTCACGGCTTTCGGCGATCATGGTGTTGACTGAAAAAGCGATAAATCCGCTTACCGGAAACTTTTTTGTCTTTTCTGCAGCTTCTAGCGTTTTTACATTCTGTGCAGCAACTCCGTGAGAAAAAATAAAAAAAATGATAAACGATGCTGATAAAAGGCGATACAGCCGCATAGCGAAACTATAGCTTTAATTGCTAATCTACTCAATATCCTGCCATATTGCACATTACAAAATGCTGAAATCAAAAAGCGTTTCTATAAAAAAATAGTAAAATAATTGACAAAAAGTATTACATATTGTATGGTAAAAATATGGAACAAGCTGATAGAATTTTCGAATGGGATAATGATAAAAACGAACGCAATAAACAACTGCACGGAATTTCATTTGAAAACGCTGCCTTAGTTTTTAACGATAAAAACAGAATTGAACTATTCGATGAAAATCACAGCGACACCGAGGATCGCATGATCACGATAGGAAAAGTAGATAAGGTTCTATTTGTTGTTTATGCCGAACGCGGTGATATAACCAGAATTATTTCTGCCCGACGTGCAGAAAAGAAGGAAAGGAGATTATATGGCAGTTACTAGAATGATTCTTCACGGAGATGAAAAACCCAACAAAGAACAAATTGCAGAGATTCGGCGAGCTGCAAAAATGCCTATCGTATATGATGAAGATTGTCCACCTCTAACCGAAGAACAGCTAAAAGAATTTGCGCGCATCGCGAAAGAACAACGCAAACTCCGAAAAAAGCAGGTAGTAGCAATCCGGCTCTCTCCCGAAACAGCCGAAAAGGTCAAGGCGCTTGGTAAAGGTTACAGCTCTGTGTTAAGCCGCATTATCGACGAGGCATTCCGAAACCCTGAACTTTTGCATAAATGTTTATAATTCAAAATACCAACGAAAATACAAAAGTTCTTAACTTGACCCAGTGCAAGCCGCTAGAAACCACCGGATGCAGGCAATAAAAAAAGCGGGCTTACTTGCCCGCTTAATACAATCTTTACCGCCGCCGCTTGTATTCGATTGATTAAAAGATAGAGATTCTGTGAGCAGCAAAAAAAATAGGGAATAGAATATCGGGCAGGGGGGATTTGAACCCCCGACTTCTTGGTCCCGAACCAAGCGCGCTACCCCTGCGCTACTGCCCGTTTGTGCGATTATATCGTAACGATTACAAAAATAAAAGCTCACCACTTGCGCGGTGAGCTTCTTCGGGAGCGACGGGGCTCGAACCCGCGATCTCCGGCGTGACAGGCCAGCGCGATAACCAGCTTCGCTACGCCCCCGTAATGGCGGTAATAATATACTGCATGGAACAAAAAGTCAAGAGAAATATTGGAAAAAATCAGTATGAGAATTACCCTTCCGCACGAATCATAAAGCCAACCGCCCCAGCAAAGAAATACCGATAAAATTGATTACCGTAATAATAAGGGTAAGTTCTATCACAAACCGCTTTTTAAAGAGAGAAAACAGCATAAACAGGTTTTTTATATCCATCATCGGGCCGTATACTAAAAAGCCGAGAATTGAACCTAAGGGGAACCGGTTTAAAAAACTGCGGGCGATAAAGGCATCGGAGGTTGAACAAGCGGAAAATACAAAGGCGAAAAGCATCATTACAAGGAGCGAACCCGCCGCACTGCCGCCCGTTATGCTGAAAAACTCCTGCGGAACTGCCGCGCGTATCAGGGCGGTGATAAAAGCGCCGAGGATTAAAAAGGGGCCTGCGGTAAAAAATTCCGAGCACGTGTGCATCAGCAGCGTGTATAGTTTTGCTTGCACCCACCGCACTCGTCCGCCGGCGGCGGCATCGTTGAAAAAGTCCGGTTGAGCGCCGCTATATACGTTTTGCGAAGCCGTTCTGCCTGTTGCAAGGCGGAACGTCGTATCCGCACCGGCAAGGGTGTTGGGCTGTGCCGCCGGTTCCATATCAAAATCTTCCTTTAAGTATTTTTCTTCGGGGTAGAACAGCAGTAAAAGCCCGATCCCGAATGCAATCAACAGGCCGAAGCATAGCCGGTAGACTGCTACGGATGGCTGCTGCGGAAAGGCATACAGCGTTGAGACAATCGAAATAGGGTTGACGATGGGCGAGGCAAGCATAAACGTTACCGCGATAGGCATTGCAACGCCTTTTTTCATAAGGCTCCGCATCAGCGGAACCGCAGCGCATTCACAAACGGGGAACAGTACCCCTGCAAAGAGCGCCGTTAAAAAACCAAGCCCGTATTTTTTAGGAAAAATCCTGATAAGTAACCGGTCGGGAACAAAAGCGTATAAAGCCGAAGATAAAAGCGCCCCCAACAGCATGAACGGTACCGCTTGCAACACGATGCCGGTAAATACCGTATGTATGGTAGAAAAAAATGCCGTCATATAAAACCCTTCTATAATCCGTATGAATACAGACACGTGTCGAGGTTGCCGCTTTTTAACGGCCGCTTTTTGAGCGTAATGCCTGCACGCAGGAATATGTCCGCAAAAGCCGGTTTGTCGGTAATAAACCCTAAGCGCCAGTTGGCGAACTCGTGCGGAATAGCCGTCATTTTTTCGTAGAGTGCGGTTGCTTCCTGCTCGTCGCCGAGGCGGTCTCCGTAAGGCGGATTGGAAAGGAGCACCCCTTGGGGATACGGTGCAGCCAACTCGCTAAAATCGGCTTGGATAAATTCGGGACGCGGGATACGGTTATCTTTTCCAATCCGCTGCAGGGCTTTGCCCGCCAGCATACAGGCGCGCTCCGCATTGGTCTGCGCAAGCCGCACCGCCTCCGGATCGTTGTCGGAACCGCTTACCCGCACCAAGCAATCCGTGCGGATATTGAGCGCGCCGCTCCGGCGTTCTTCTTCAATAAGCTGCCGGTCTTTTTTAGAGGCATAGCACGCAAAGGTTTCAAACGCAAAGCTGCGGCCGATCCCGGGCGGAATATTATAGGCATACCACACCGCTTCGATCGGGATAGTGCCCGAACCGCAAAAAGCGTCGTGCAGCGGCAGCTTCCGTTTCCATTGCATACACTGTAAAAGAACGGCCGCCAGCGTTTCCCTCATCGGCGCGGCTCCTCCGCTTAAACGGTATCCCCGCCGGTGCAGTGGTTCCCCCGAAAGGTCGAGCAGCAGATATACGCGGTTATGTTCCATATATATGCGTATCGTGTACTCTCTCCCCGTTTCCGGTAACACATCCATCTTCCACGCAGAACAAAGCGCCGAGCATACCGCCTTATGGACAGCCCGCTGTACCGCATGTTCGGAAGCGAGCTTGCTTTTAAAGGTTCTCACCTTATCGACCGTTATCTTAGAATCCTTGGAAAAAAAACGCTGCCAGTCTACTGCGGCAACGGTGTCATACAGCGTGTCAAAATTATCCGCCGAAAATTCTTTGAGGACAAGATACATCCTGTCGGCGGTGCGGAGATAAAAGTTTGCACGCATGATGCTCACCACCTCCGGTTCCGCCGCTGCAGGCGTAAAAAAAACACGTCCGGGTAACCGGTTTACCGGTTTAAAGTTTAACAGTTTTAATTCATTTGAAAGAATCGGTTCGGCGCCGACTGCACAAAGCCCTAAAAGTTCAAGCATGGAAGGACTATACTCATTTTAACGGGTTTACACAATCCGATAAAAAATATCAATCGAGCTTGTCATTTCCATAAAAATAGGACATACTGGAACTATGATACGGCCGGTTTCTCGTTATCATTATCATCATATTTCAGACTCTATAAAAAAATATATAAGAATGCAAAAAGAACTTGATACGCCGAAAGGCGCCTTGCATAATCCATACATCTTTTTTATAACAAGGAATCCCCCCTTATCCTAAAAACGGAGGAACGTATGCGTAAAGTTTATGCCATTATAACCGGAATATTTTTAGCCTTTTTGTTTACATCCTGTAAGCAATTTACTGCAGATATAGACGACTTCTTAAGTTATTGGGCGTCGGAAGTTTCCTCGGTGAGTAACGATATCGATAAGCCGTTTCAAACGATTGACGGCACATTGTACATACCATCGGCCGACCATGTAACGGTTACGGTTAAACTGCGCAATCCCAAAAACTTTAGCCTCGTTATGCCTACATCCCCCTCAGATGCGGGGAAGGTTATCGGATTTCCGCATCTTAATCCGCAGCCGGTATACGGCACGGACTACACCTTACGGCAAACGGCAGGCGATACGCTTACGCTCACATACAAAAACACCTTTTTAAAAGCTCACGAGTGGAGTAACGGCGACATAGGGCCGGAAATCAGCCTTATTTCTACAGACGGCAGGGCATTCCACAAGAAGTTCAGCTTAAATTTAAAGGTCAATACAGCCCCTGTTTTAGAGTATGCGGGAATCGGAAAAACGGCAGTCGGATCCGACGAATACTATGTGCTTTTATTCCGCGTAAAAGATATGGACAAAATGATAGGTACGGAGCGTGTACACAAAGACATTAATACGCTGGACGTTACGGCAGGCGGTGTAACACTTCCCCCCATTACTTTGAGCATAGCCGGTGCGGAGTTTGCAACGGACGCAAACCTTTTAGCGGCAAGTGCGGTATCCTCGTTGGACAGTTCCACGCTTCCGGGGTCGACCACACAAGACTGGATTTTGCGCTTAAAGACCGATGTAAAAGTCGGCGGCCCTGAAACAGCATACGAAGTATGCATAAAAGATGCGCAGGGCTTACGTTCCGCAATACGGGCAAACACTCAAAAAAATAAACTGAACACAGTGCAATTACTTGACGGTTCAACCCAAATAGGGCAAACGCCGACATCGGAGGGAGCAACGGAGACCAATCCCAAAGTCTTCCCCGGCATGAGCGCCAAAGCCTTAGCAGCACACACACCGGTCGGCACCGGTATAACGGGAACGGTCGAAAAGAAAAACGGCGCCGGCTGGAATCCGGCATTTACGGTAAGCGGCACAACGCCCGTTACCGTAAACTTGCCGGCGCTTGAAACAAGCGAAAATGAAGCTCTATACAAAATTACCTTGAAAGCAAGCGCAACCGGCTATACCGACAGCGATGAAAAAACATTCTTTGTTAAACTGGTACGGCAGGAAGTTCCCGTCCTTAAAATAAAGCAAGATTTTGCCGACTCGAATAGCGCTTTGCACAGTATTTCCGCAGCAGCTAACGGCTATGTTACCGAAGACATCATACCCTACGCCGGAAACTACAATGCTGCCCTAAATGCACTGATTATTTACAACAAAAGCGGTACGGCGAAGCTTGCGCTTACTGCGCGTGATGGCGCCGACAGCAGTGTAACGGTAAAGTATCAAGTTGATACGACCCCCGAACAGACAGGAGACGAGATAGCATTAACGGCAGGAACACATAGGCTCAAAGTATGGGCTGTAGCAGGCGGACTAGACGGACCATTCACCATACTGCATATTGCGGTAAAAAACTCTATTACCTCCTACAAAGAGCTTAAAAACGTCATACAAAACGCCCCTAACAGTAGTACGGAAATACAAATCGATATTAATAATGATTTGAGCTATTCTGACGGCGATTGTGAAATAACCGCATCGAACGGCAAAAAACTGATAATACGTTCAAATGATACGACCGTCCGTACAATAGACGTATCCAATCATGGGCGTATCTTTAAAATAAGTGGCGGAGTGGAACTTACACTGGAGCACATAGTGCTTAAAAACGGCAATGCCAGCACAGGCGGCGCGGCTTACGTTGAAGCGGGCGGCATCCTTGCGCTAACCGGCCGAACTCTTGTTACCCCGTCAACGGGAAGCGAGGTAAATACGGCGGGTAAAAACGATGTGTATCTTGCAAACGGCGCTAAAATCAGAGTGAACTCCGGTTTGACGAGTACCGATCCTATTGTTGCACGTATTACTCCTGCAGACTACAACGAGGGGATTACGGTGCTTACGGGTACAACCATCGGCAGTGACTACACCAGGTTCAGCGTAACACAGCCTGCCGGTTCAACGGGTGGTATATGGACAATAAAGAACGATGGAATGCTGAAAAAGGAAGCCTTAATCATAAAAAATACGGATCCCAACCCATGGAAAAAACTGAAAGACTTTGTGCGGCTTACCGGCGAAGGCAGCACCATCACCATCGACGGCGAAATAAAGGCGACAAACGCTCCCGGCAACTCAGGCGAAATTGTCATAGACAAAAATCTCACGATAAAAAAAGCGGACGGAGCCGCTTCCGCCGTGCTTGACGCAAACAAAGACACAGACGGCAAACCGAAGCACCGCATCTTTAAGGTGGAAGGCGGGAAAACGCTTACGCTTACAAACCTTACGCTAAAAGGCGGCAAGCCGGACGGATCGGACGAAGAAGGCTGCGGCGGTGGCATACTGGTAAAAGGCAGCACACTCAATATGACGGACTGTGCCGTTACAGGGAATACGGCACAGGATGGCGGCGGTATTTTTGCAAAGGAAGACGGAAGTACGGCATCTGCCGTAACAATCAGCGGCGGCTTCATCGGCATTGTCGGTACGGGAACGGACGCAAATAAATCGACTGGATACAACGGCGGCGGCGGCATCTATATCGGTGATGGCTGCTCCTTGACGATGAAGGAGAATGTCAAGATTACCGGTAACCAGACAGGGGCATCAGGCGGCGGCATTTCTACAGGTGCGAACTGCGTCCTCACCATGGAGAGTTGTACCGTTAGCGACAATACAGCAAGCATCAACGGCGGCGGCATTTTCGCACAGGGTACTCTCACCTTGACGAGCTGCACCGTTAGCGACAATAGGGCAAACAGCATCGGCGGCGGGGCGTATTTAGCCGGCACAGTCAACATAAAGGGTGCGAGCACAATAGCACACAATGCGGCAGATGAATCAGGCGGCGGTATCTATGCCGCAAGCGGCTCTCTGACGCTCGAAAATGCAACTATCGGCGGTGAGCAATCCTATGACGGAACCGATCTCGATAAAACAAAAGGCAACAAAGCGAAAGACGGCGGCGGCATTTCCGCACAAGCTGCTCTCACCATGAAGAATTGCACCGTTAGCTACAATACGGCAGAAACGAGTGGCATTTCATCTGCTGATGGCGGCGGCATTTACGCACAAGGTAAGCTCGCCATGACGGTCTGCAGGGTTAGGAGCAATAGGGCAAAAACGGGCGGCGGTATTAAGAAAGACAACGACGAATTTACCATGACGAACTGCACCCTTACCAATAATGAGGCAACAGCCAATGGCGGCGGCATTTTCACAATGGGCACTTGTGATTTCACTATGGCGGATTGCACCCTTAGCGGCAATAGGGTCAATCTGGAAAACAACGAAAGCGGCGGCGGTGTGTATATGAGCGGCCGAAAGTTTACGATGAAAGGAACCTCATGCATTACCCCGTCAAGCGGATCTGATGCAAACAAAAAAGGCAAAAACGACGTGTATTTGGCGGACGGCAAGATGATTACTATTGACGGCGAGCTTAATCCCGCGGGCGGCATCGCCGCGCGCATTACGGTACCGGATGCCAAATACAGCACATCCACGAAAGTACTGCATGGCAATCTAACAGCAGGTACCGCGCCTAATCAAAACTATACCAGGTTCACCGTAACGCCCAAAGGCGGCAAGAATTGGAAAATAAATGAATCCGGACACTTAGAACCGCCGTCGGTAACGATAACCGGCGGCTCATCAAACCCGATGGCATGGCAAGCCCTCAGAACTGCAGTTGGGGCTGCTCAAGACGGGGATGTGATTACCATCGACGGCGAAATCAAAGCGACAAATACTACCGGCAACAATGGCGAAATCACCATCAGCAAAAACCTCACGATAAGGGGGAAAACAGGAGCGGCTTCAAATATTCTTGATGCAAATGCAAGTAATCTCAATCCGTCGAAGGTAGACCGCATCTTCGATGTACAAGGCAGCACGACGCTCACGCTTGAGAATTTGACGCTTAAAAACGGAAAGAAAGAGGGTGCCCTCGGCGGCTGTATTTTTGTGCCTAGCGGCAAAGTAGAGCTTACAGACTGTATTATAGAAAACTGCACAGCAGGGGATGGCGGCGCTATAGGAGTCAAAGGCGAGGCAAAACTTACAAATACGGTAATTAAAAAGTGTGAAGCAACATCGACAACCTTGGGCGGCGGCGCTATTTACACAAAAGGCGGTAAAGTTACCATGACGAATTGCACCCTTACAGGTAACAAGGCAAAGAACGGCGGCGCCATCTATGCGGGAAAGAACACTTCGTCGACCCAATTGGCAACCGTAACCATCAACGGCGGAGCCATCGGCGGCACTGGTGCAGACGCAAACGAAGCGTCCAAAAGCGGAACAGATGGCGGCAGCGGCGGCGGCATCTATATCAATAACAGTACTTTGAAGCTTCAAAATAACGCCAAAGTTATCGGCAATAAAGCATCCGTTAGAGGCGGTGGTATATATGTCGGTGATACTGATGCAAATTTCACAATGGAGAGCGGAGAAATATCATCTAATACTGTAACAATAACCGAATCAGCAGAAATACAAGGCGGCGGTGTCTGTGTTATAGACGGTGCAAAGTTTGAGATGAAAGGCGGCTCAATTAAAAGCAACACGGTAATTGCTGCAGCAGCTGATAATGCAAAGGCAAGGGGCGGCGGTGTCTGTGTCAGCGGAAGCGGCAGTACATTTATTATGAAAGACGGCAATCCCGAAATTATCAATAACGAAGTAACCAAAGCTGATGGCAGCAACTCCTCCATGAAAATTACGACAATAGGCGGCGGTATCTACGTGTGGGATAACGCAAAGTTCGAAATGCAACAAGGTACAATAAGCGGCAATAAAGCGCTTACAGGTTCCGGCATCCGCTATTTTACGGGTGCAGGAGGCGGTGTTTGCGTTGGAGGAAAAGGGAATGCCAGTGGAGCAGGTTACACCAACGATACCGCCGAGTTTAAGATGAGCGGCGGCACTATCAGTAAAAACGAAGCCTCAAGCAATGGCGGCGGGGTCGCCGTTATGAGCAAGGCTCAGTTTACTATGACCAACGGCACAATCGGCGGATCGGAGGCTGACAAAAACATATCAGGGGACAAAGGCGGCGGGGTTGCCGTTTTACATGGTACCTTTGAGATGCAAAATGGTACGGTCAGCTACAACCAAGCCACCACGGACAGCGGTGGTGCCGGAGGCGGCGTATATGGAATGAATTTTAACAGTAATAAAGGAAGCATTATCATCAAAGGCTCAAGTTCCATATCCAATAATACAGCGATGTCTTCGGGGACACTTGCAGGCGGCGGAATAGATGGGTCTTATAAACTGACCATAGCAGGTGATGTAAAGATAATGTATAATAAGGCACCCAACGGATTCGGCGGTGGTATTGCCTGCTCACAGGATGCTCAGGTTGAGCTTAAAGGCTGTACCGTTGAAGGCAACACAGCAAGAGAGCCGCAATATGGGCATGGAGTGTATATAAGTTATTTTAACAATACAAATACATATTTTAAGATGTCCGGCAATACAAAAATCCATAAAGACGACAATGTTGTTTTGGGCAGTATAGGTGACAGACGTGCTTTTATTACCGTTACCGGCCTTCTGTCTGTTAATGATCCGAATTACTATCCAAGTCTGACAATGAGCAACACGGATTCCGGCTACTCGTCAAATAGGGTGGTTGTCAAACCCGGCGGTAGTTATATGCTTCAGGCATCGGACATCTCCAAGTTCAAAGTAACGCCGGGAGGAACTCCTCAAAAAAACTGGAAAATCGTGTTGGAAGGTGGTGTAGGTAAGCTGAAAATAGACCCATAAAGAAGACGGTATCGTATGAAACGGATATGGCGAAGGCCGGAGGCCGCCTTACTTTTTTAGGCAGGGCTATCATCCTAGACGGGGAAATTAAGGCGGACAGCGGCGAAGTTTAGCTGATAATTCATTGAATGAATTACAGTTTTTCAATCTCTTCGCGGCTTAGACCGGTTCCTTCAGCTATTTTGTCAATATCAAAGCCGAAACGCTTAAAAGCCGCCGCCGTTTCAAGGGCTTTTTGACGGGAACCTTCGGCTAGACCGAGAGATTTACCGCGGGCTTCGCCTTCATCTATCGCATCCATAATGACTGCCGGTAAGATGCGGTATTCTT
>ERZ772960.2944-NODE-2944-length-11839-cov-9.648506_pt1 | contig 11839 bp, 10 predicted proteins | sample MGYA00580678_ERZ772960 | MGnify/ENA primary metagenome ERZ772960 (study PRJEB29015, sample SAMEA2737930) | human oral metagenome | biome: human oral; feature: human-associated habitat; material: dental | place: China | collected 2059 ...
AGAGCACCTGTTGCAAGTCAATCAGGCATCTTTTAGAAGCCAGAAGAGCATGTGTCAGCTCTGAACTGCATAAAAATGTTTACAAACAGCGATAGTATGGGAATAAGTCGTTTGTAGAGGACGGAAAGAAATACTGATGGACAGGCATCGCATCAATTTTCCTTTCCTGCATTTTATCCTGTAGTTTATCCCCCTTTGTAAGACCATCTGATTTTGGATAGTCATACCCTGCAAGTGCATAAGCCTTTAATTCTATTTCCAATCTATACCTTTAACGGAAAATCCATATTTTCTCCGTTACCGCCGTCTGGTAAACCTTTTTCACACAAGCCCGTCACGGACTCTTACCTGTCTGCATTCCAGCGACAAGGCAAGTTCAGACTCACCACCTTCCGCCGATGAGCCGATGCCCGGCACATGCCGTGTCGGCGGCGAACACCGGGCGTGCTGAGGGCTAACACCTCTGCTATCTGCGGGAACGTGTGCAGCTTGTCGTGGAAGCATCGTACTGCCAACCGCCAACGTAACCTTATCGGATGGAAAAGGAACGCTTCCTCCCCAGGCAATTGGGAATCCTCGTTTAATGGAACACGCATAGGAATCTACGACTGTCAAGGTCTGCCAGACTGCAATGATTATCTGTCAATTCAGACTTCCGAATTCTTTTCTTTAACAATAAAAGACTACTTTTGCAAACGAATAGAAACATATACAACTATGGATGTGAAACATGCAAAGCTCATCGCGGCTATGACCGAATACGACAAAGGAGATCCAAAGCGTATTCAGCATTTCATGAAAGTACATGACTATGCCGCTACTATCGGAACACTTGAAGGACTTGATGCCAAGACGCAGGACATCCTTGAGTCTGCTGCCATTCTCCACGACATCGGCATCCACATCAGCGAACAGAAATACGGATCCTGCAACGGCAAGTATCAGGAGATAGAGGGGCCGGAGGAAGCGCGGAAACTGATGACACAAATGAAGAACTTCACAGAAGAAGAGACGGAACGCATCTGCTTCCTCATCGGGCATCACCATACGTACAATTCTATTGAGGGGATGGACTATCAGATTCTTGTAGAAGCAGACTTCCTCGTCAACCTCTATGAGGACAGATGTTCGGAACATGCCATCAGCTCGGCCTGCAAGCACATTTTCAGGACGGGGGCCGGTATCCGCCTGCTGAAACAGATGTTCGACCATAACGGATACAAGACTTCATCCCACAGGGAAGACGATTGACACAATGAAAGAAGAAGAGGACATGTTCGAATGCAATTCTCTTTCTGATAATCTTACAACATGAGACAAGGCAATAAAGAAAAGACCATTTCAAAACTCGATTCCGAGTAAGGAAATGGTCTTTTCTCCGTTTTTCAGAGGCTCTCCATACAGACTAAAGGCGGTCAGACGATATGTGGTCAGTATTTTGACACACCCTCTTCTAAAATCTGCAAAGATTGGACTGGAAATCCACATCCACGCCCTTTGCAAATCTATCCTCCAGCCTTATGCTCTACCTTCCCCATCCATCACACAGCCTGCACACCTTTCTTCAAGAAGCCGGACCGACAGCGGAGCAAGGACAGATTTACCTATAATTCATTGCATGCAGCTACTTACCAGAGCTTCAGGCGATCTGCCTCCGGGATGAAGAGCTTGTCGCCCTCCTTCACACCAAAGGCCTTGTACCATGCGTCAATATGCGGGAGAGCACCGTTCACACGCCACTCGCCCAAGGAATGTGGATCGCTCTTCACACGGCTGCGTATCTCCGCCTCGGTGATATTGTTGGCCCATACGCCAGCGTATGCAATGAAGAAGCGCTGTTCAGGCGTGAAGCCCATGAGGGTCTTTCCTTTCTTGGCTTCTGCCGTCTTTTCAAACGCATTGAAGGCAACCTCGAGACCACCGTGGTCGGCAAGATTCTCACCTAAAGTAAGTTTCCCATTTGCATTGAGGTCCGGCAACACTTTGATGGCACTGAAGAAGTCGGCATACTTGGCCGTACGGGTCTCAAAGTTCCTGCCGTCTTCCGCAGTCCACCAGTCGGTCATATTTCCATCCTTGTCATAGTGACGTCCCTGGTCGTCAAATCCATGAGTCATTTCATGTCCGATTACCACGCCGATAGCACCATAATTGAAGGCATCATCCGCCTTGGGGTCAAAGAACGGATACTGGAGAATACCTGCCGGGAAGCAGATCTCATTCGTCGTCGGATTATAATAGGCGTTCACCGTCTGGGGTGTCATCAGCCACAGATCCTTATCGACCAGTTTACCCGCTTTCTCCCTGACGGCATCTTCTGACCAGAATCTTTGACAGGTCTGTACATTCTCGTAATACGACCTGGCCGGGTCGATCCTGAGTCCACTCAGGTCTTTCCACTTGTTGGGATACCCCACCTTGACATAGAAAGTCGAGAGCTTCTCGAGGGCGGCCCGCTTCGTCGGTTCACTCATCCAGTCCTGTGCCCTGATGCGTTCGGCAAGACTGATCCGGAGATTCCCGATAAGGTCCTCCATGCGTCTCTTGCTTGCTGCGGGGAAGTAACGTTCACAATAAATTCGTCCGAGCGCTTCCCCCATTTGCCTTTCCACCTGCTGTGTGGCACGTTTCCAGCGAGGATAGTCCTGCTTCGTCCCGCGCATCGTCTTGCTGAAGAAGTTGAAATATTCAGCACGGACGGCATCGCTCAGATAGTTGGCTGAAGCGAGGATGGCACTCCATTCCATACGTGCACGGAGTTCATCGGCGCTCTCGGTTGAAGCCAGTTTGTCGACACCTGCCAGGAAAGCCGGTTGCCCGACGACCATCGACTGGATATATTCACTCTTAATGCCTTCCGCATTCGCCAGCTGCTCAAGAGGTATTGCCGGGTACTTCGCCTTGAACTCCTCGAGTGTCATCTTGTTGTAGTTGGCTTCCACATCACGCAGCTCCGTACGGCTTTTAGAGATTAACGCCAGCATCGTCTCGTAACGCATCACGGCATCACGTCTTGCCTGTGCCTGGCTGTCGGAGAATCCATAGAGACGGAACATATTGGCAATGAACTTCCGATAGGCATTCCGGATGTCGCTCGTCGCCTTGTCATTGTCAAGATAGTACTCTTTCTGCCCGAGGGTCAGCCCGCCCTGGGAGATGTTGAGGATATTCATTTTCGCATTCTTCTCATCGGCATCAAAGCCGTAGTCGAACGGAACACCGTAGCCAAAGACGGCATACTTCAGCTGGAGCGCACGGAGATCCGAAAGCGTCGCTGCACCTTCCATCTCGTCAAGCAAGGGTCTGACAGGATTGATCCCTTCCTTATTACGGCGTACAGAATCCATGGCGAGCCGATAGAAATCACCCAGCTTTTTCTCGACGCTTCCTGTTTCTCCCTGCTTCTTGAGCAGGTCTGTAAGGATCGTATTGATACGTTTGTTATTGTTCTCCTGTAACTGGTCGAACGATCCGAAACGTGAGAATGCGGCAGGGAGCGGATTGCGCTTCTGCCATCCTCCTGTGGCAAACGTAAAGAAGTCGTCAGCCGGACGGACGGACTTGTCAAGATTCTCGGCTCTGATACCTGCCTGGCCCTGCGCCATGCCGGCAACCGGAGCAGATGCAATGAGCATCATTGGTAAAAGTGTCTTGATTTTCATATTCTAATAAGTTAAAAGTAAAATCTTCCTTTCTACAGCCTCCCCCTTGCTTCTTCCGCAACAGGAAGCGGGACTGGTCAGTTCTTGAGCGTCTCCAGTTCTTCCGAAAGCACCATCCATCTGTCGTTCTCTTCATCAAGTTCCCGCTGGATATTGGTATATTCCGTTACGAGTTCCATATCCGAAGCATTTTCAGGCGCCATGAGAAGTTCATCCAGTTTCCGTTTACGATCTTCCAGTTTTGCTATCTTCGCCTCCGAATCTTCCACAGCACGCTGCGCCTTACGGATCTTCTTCTGCTGGGCCTTGTGTTCAGCATAGGTAGAGGCTCCGGCATTCCCAGTCCCTTCCTCCCCCTTTCCTTTCGGAGAAGAAACTGCCGACTGGCGACCATCGCGTACCGGCAGGTCACGGCCGGAACCTCCTTTCTCTGCAGAAAAAGGGGGGAGGGCGGAAAGCCTTTCAAGATAATCATAGATTCCTCCCAGATGTTCTCTCACACGTCCACCGCCGAACTCATATACTTTACTGACCAGTCCGTCGAGAAACTCACGGTCATGGCTCACGATGATCGCCGTACCGTCAAAGGCTTTGATGGCTTCCTTCAGCACTTCCTTTGAGGGAATGTCAAGGTGATTCGTCGGCTCGTCAAGAATAAGGAAATTAACAGGTTCGAGCAGAAGTTTGATCATGGCCAGACGTGAACGCTCACCGCCCGAAAGCACCTTGACACGTTTCTCAGACGTTTCGCCGCCGAACATGAAAGCACCAAGAAGATCGTTGATCTTCAGGCGCATCTCACCTGTCGCCACCCTGTCTATCGTCTCATGGACCGTAAGGTTTTCATCCAGCAGCTGCGCCTGGTTCTGTGCGAAATAACCAATCTGCACATTATGCCCGATCTTCAGTGTACCTTCAAAAGGAATCTCCCCCATGACACACTTCACGAAAGTCGATTTTCCTTCACCGTTCTTTCCGACAAAAGCCACTTTCTCGCCTCTTCTGATTGTCAGGTTCACGTCTTCAAAAACCGTCTGTCCCGGCCCGTCGCTGTGCAGCCTGCTGGGATAAACCTTCTTGAGGTCTTCCGCAATGACAGGATAATCCCCGCTCCTCAGACAGGGAGGAAACTTCAGGTGCATTGCAGAGTTGTCCACCTCGTCCACCTCTATCGGCACGATCTTTTCCAGCTGGCGGATGCGTTGCTGTACCTGTACCGCTTTGGTAGCCTGGTAACGGAAACGTTCGATGAACGCCTTCGTATCGGCAATTTCCTTCTGCTGGTTCTCATAGGCACGGAGCTGCTGCTCGCGGCGTTCACGGCGCAGGACGAGATACTCGTCGTACTTCACACGGTAGTCTTCCACATGGCCGCAGGTGATCTCCAGCGTACGGTTCGTGACGTTATTGATGAAGGCACGGTCGTGACTCACGAGTACGACAGCCTTGGCACTCTGCAAGAGAAACTGCTCAAGCCACTGGATAGACTCTATATCAAGGTGATTCGTCGGCTCATCCAGCAGGAGCACGTCAGGATGACGGAGGAGGATCTTTGCCAGTTCGATGCGCATACGCCATCCGCCGGAGAACTCACGTGTAGGACGTTCAAAGTCTTCCCTCGTAAAACCGAGTCCCGTCAGCGTGCGCTCAATCTCAGCCTCATAGTTCTCTCCTCCCATCATCATATACCGTTCATGCTCCGTCGTGAACCGCTCTACAAGCGCCGCATACCCGTCACTCTCATAATCGGTACGCTCGGCCATCTCCTGCTCCATCTTCCTGATCCGCTCTTCCATCTTCGTCGTGTCGGCAAAGGCCTTGCGCGTTTCTTCCTTCACGGTCGTATCGTCAGACAGCTTCATCACCTGCGGGAGATAGCCAACGGTCGTATCGTTGGGGACAGATACCGTCCCTCCTGTAGGTTTCTGCAGACCGCAAAGAATTTTCAGCATCGTGGATTTCCCGGCACCGTTCTTGCCTACCAGGGCTATCCTGTCGCGCTCGTTGATGACGAAAGACACATCCTTGAACAATGGCTTCACGCCGAACTCCACCGTCAAACCCTCTATTGCTATCATTTCTTCTCTTCTGTTTCTATGTATTGAAAAACAAATTTAATAATGTCCTCAGCGGGACTTCTCTGCATGCAGCTCCTGGCGCACAGACAACAAGTCTTCCTGCAGAGACCACATTCTTATTTTGAATAAAAAAGCCCCATCACAACCGTCACGGCACAGAGCCAAGAACCCGGGGAATGCTTTCCCATGAAAAAATTCGCCATGGACTTGTATCTTCCTCCAGCAAAGACTGTACGCTCTTCTTCAGGAACCGCCTCCCGATGAAGTTGTTGATGCACTCACCCTCCATGAACAGCTGTCCGAACTGCCGCCACGAACCTGCATGGATACTGATGAAGTTGATTTTATCACGGCAGAGGGCTTCGACTTCGTGGAAAGACAGGTATCCTACTTCCACGGCAGAGGTAAGGACATAAAGGTCTATCCCTGCTAAAAACACGGAGCGTGCGAGATTGTCTTCCTCGTCATGCGCTTCTTCCAATGCGTCTAAGACATTGGAAACACCAGCGGCATCTTCCAATCCGAAATCTCTTCTGAGCAGCTTCCGCAGGCTCTCAACTTCACTACCTCCCAAATGTCCGAGCTCCATCAAACGCAGCGGAACACCAGAAGTGAGGACGGAACGGAAAGGACAGCTTAACGCCAAGGCGAGATTCTCAACCGTCGGACTGCACTGTTCCCCTACTTTCAAAGCCGCTTCATAAGGAGCGTACTCGGCCAGCCTCTCGCTTTCGAGTTCGGCTTTCCCCTCTGCAACACCTTCTTTAAAACTTTCTATGAGTTCTCTGACAAATTTGAACATAACATGATTCTTACAGTCCTTACACCTCCCGGCCACGACGGTACATTCTGATGTACAGGCATGCGGCTTCCTGCATCCCAACCATCCATGGACTTTTGCAATGGGCAAATATACATAAAAACTGTGATTTATAAGCCAGCGGGATGAAGAAAATGCTTTTCCTTTAGAGGAAAGGGTGCAAAACTTATGCCTGAAACAAGGCGTGCCGGAGACTGGACAGCCTCCGGCACGCTTCCGTCTATGTTCTCCTTCTTACTGACGCTGGGCAAGATGGCTGTCGATATGTGCGACGGCGTGGCTTGACAAGTGTGCGAAAGAGTCGAGGATGTCCTGTACATTCCGTTCTTCCTCGACCTGCTCGTCTATGTACTTGGCGATGAAGTTCTGTGAAGCACGGTCCTTCTCCTCATCGGCGACATCTGCCAGACGGTTGATGAGCCCCGTGACATTCTGCTCGTGAGCCAGCGTGTCGACAAAGGCCTCCTTGGCATCGGCCCAGCTTGTCTTGACAGCCTCAATCGCAGTAAGACACACCTCACCTCCGCGCTGAAGAACGAACTGCGCCATGTCCATCGCATGCTGTCTCTCTTCTTCAGACTGCTTGAACATCCAACTGGAGAAACCCTTCCAGCCCTCTTTACGGAACCAGAACGCCATCTGCAGATAGAGGTTTGACGACCACATTTCGGCTGCAATCTGTGCGTTGAACGCATCCTGCATCTTCTTTGTCATATTCATTTTCTTACTCTCCTGAATTTAAATATTATTAATAGAAAAATCTTTCATCCGTTGCCAACGGACAATTTACATTGCAAAAGTAACAATTTACTGTCAGCAGTCCAAATATAGAACCATATAATCACCCTCCGGCGACTACTCTATCACGACCGTAGTCCAGCCGTGCCGGTCTTCGACCGTTCCGTACTGGATGCCCCGGAGCGTCTCATAGAGCCGTGTCGACCATGGGCCGGGCTTGTCGCCGAAACGGTAGACCTTGCCGGTTTCCCGGTCATCGAGCCGGGAAATGGGGGAAATGACAGCCGCGGTACCGCACGCGCCGGCTTCCTCGAAGCTGGCAAGCTCTTCCTCGGGAACAGGACGACGTTCCACCTTCATGCCCAGGTCCTCTGCTATCTGCATCAGGCTCTTGTTGGTGATGGAGGGCAGGATCGAGGTCGATTCAGGCGTAATGTAGGTGTTGTCCTTGATGCCGAAGAAGTTGGCCGCACCGCACTCGTCAACATACTTCTTCTCCTTGGAGTCGAGATAGAACTCGGAGGCGTACCCTTCCTGGTGCGCACGCCGGTTGGCTCTCAACGACGCAGCGTAATTCCCGCCCACTTTGTACATTCCCGTTCCCAGCGGCGCCGCACGGTCCGCATCACGGACAATCACATACGAATTGGTAGAGAATCCGCCTTTGAAGTAAGGACCGACCGGTGTGACGAAGATCAGAAAACAGTATTCCTCGGCAGGACGGACCCCTACCTGTGCAGACGTACCGATCAGGAGCGGACGGATATACAGAGAGGCTCCGCTCTCATAGGGCGGTATGTAAGGCTGGTTGAGACGGACGACCTTCTTGACCATCTCGACAAACAGCTCCGTAGGGACCTCGGGCATGACAATGCCACGGCAGGTACTCTGCAGACGGGCTGCATTCTCTTCCATGCGGAAGACACGCACTTTCCCATCAGGACAGCGGTAAGCCTTCAAGCCCTCAAAGGCTTCCTGACCATAATGAAGACAGGTCGCAGCCATGTGCAGTTTCAGATATTCATCCGAACAGACTTCCACCTCTCCCCACTTTCCGTTACGGTAATAACAACGTACGTTGTAATCAGTTGGTACATAACCGAATGTCAAGTTTGACCAATCCATATTTTTCATATTATATAAGTATTTAAATTCAACTTAATGACTCTGAAACACAAAAGTACATAAAATCGGCTTACCATGCAAGTCCATTTAGATTTTTATTGACTTCAGTCATGTTCTTCCTCCGTGAGCAGGGAGGTTCTACCGGTCGGAAAGCAGCTTCTGTATCTCGTCATCCGTATGCTTCAGCTTCTGCTTACAGAGCTTTATAAGCCCCTGCGCCTGCTTCAGCCGGGACGCCATGGAATCCACATCCAGTTCACCGCGTTCCATCTTCTCTACAATGTCCTCCAGCTGGCGGACAGCCTCTTCGTAATTCACATCTTTCATTCTATTCGTTCTTTTTTTCATTATGCTTTTGCCGTTACAGGACCGCCATTGGAAAAAGAGCCCGGAATCAGGGAGCAGGGGAAAAGGACTGCATCCCGACATGCCGTTTCCACGATTCTCACATTGAAGACTGTCTCCGATGCTCGATCCTGCTGTCGGCCTCTCCCGTCGCAAACCTCGTCGTAATCACCTCTCCTTCCTCCAGCTCTGCCGCGCTACGGACCGCCCTGCCTTTGTACAGCGTAATGCTGTATCCCCGCTCCAGCAGCAGGGAAGGGTCGAGCAGATGCAGGCGCTGGTCAAGCATATCGAGCCGGTGTCCTTCGGCGGACAGACGGATCTTCAGGCCTGACCGGAGCCGCTGCCCCAGCAGATCGAGACGATAGTACGAACGATGCAGAAGTTCAGCCGTCTTTTCCGAAAGGTTCCGGGACAGTCTCTCAAGCCGTGCCTCCTCCTTCGCGCGGACTATGGAAAAGAGCACCGGAATGTGCGACTCCAGATGGCGGATGCGCATCTTCTCCGCCTCCATCTTCCTCCTGACTCCGTCGGCAATGGCCGTCTGCGCACGCTCTATGCGCCCGAGCGTCACCGACAGCTGGTCAATGAGAAACGCTGCTGCAGCCGTCGGTGTCTTCACACGCAGGAACGACACCATGTCCAGCACGCTCTCATCACGTTCGTGTCCGATACCCGTTATGACGGGAAGGGGGAAATTCGCTACGTTCTCTGCAAGTTCCAGCGTGTCAAAGCCGCTGAGGTCGGCCGTCGCTCCCCCGCCCCGGATGATGACGACGGCATCGAACTCGGACTCACGTTCGTTGATGCTGTCCAATGCGGCTATGATGCTCTGCTCTACCTGCTCGCCCTGCATGACCGCCGGGAAAATCTCTACACGGAACCGGAATCCGTACTCGTTCGTTTCCAGCTGACTGCAGAAGTCGCCATAGCCTGCTGCCGTCTCAGAAGAAATGACGGCAATGCGCTGGGCGAACAGGGACAGACGGAGTCCCTTCTGCAGGTCGAACACCCCCTCTGCCTGCAGCCGGCGAACAATATCGCGGCGTTTACGCAGCATGTCGCCCATCGTGAACTCCGGGTTGATGTCATCGACGATCCAGGAGAAGCCATACTGAGGATGGAACTGGGCATGCACCTGCAGCATCACCTTCATCCCGGCATGTATCTGCTGTCCGGTAATGCGGACGAAATAAGGGGAAATGGCTGACCATACATTGCGCCAGCACTTGGCTGAGGCACGGGCTATGGGCACATTGCCGGTGTCGTCCTTCTCTATCAGTTCCATGTAACAGTGTCCCCGGTTCTCCCGCACCTCGGAGAGCTCGGCTTCTACCCAGTAAGCCCGTGTCAGGGCTGTGTCGATAACGTCTGCTACCAGACTGTTCAGATCGTAAAGCGTGAGTGCCTTCGTCATATTCCTTGAATCTTCCTATACATTAAGGTCTGTCTCTGAAGCGCCGTCCGTATCCTGAACCCGTCTCCTGAAGGTTCCTTCGACGGTCAGCCCTGTGTGCAACGTGTAGCTGACTGGTAGGCTGACCAGAAGTCCGGAACGCCATATCCCATGATATTGTCAGGATGGAGGAGGTTGCTTCCCACGCTGCGGACAAGCTCGATGATTTCCTTCGCAGACTTATGGGGCAGAGCCTGCCACAGGCAGGCCACCATGCCGGCTACAAGCGGGCAGGCAAACGACGTACCCGTGTCAGGCGTGATGTACCCCCTCCCCGACACCACATTCGTAGGACATCCATAGGCCATCACGTCGGGCTTGACACGTCCGTCGGCAGTAGGCCCGACGGACGAGAAGGCGGCATTCACACCGTCCGGAGAGATCGCCCCCACCGTAAGGATGTCGGAAGCGTCAGCCGGGACGTTGACTTTCTTCCACGTCCCCATCCCGTCATTCCCAGCACTGTTGACCAGGATCATGCCCTTGCCTGCCATACGGGAGGCAGCCCGCGATACGGGAGCCGTCCGGCCGTCCAGGTCCGGATAATGATAACTCGTCGACTTGTCGTCATAGCCATGGTACCCCAGGGAGGAACTGACGACATCTACTCCGACAGAATCGGAAAACTCGACAGCCGCGATCCAGAAGTCCTCTTCTGCCGAACTCTCCGTAAGATAATCCTCCGTACGCAGCAGCCAGAAGCCGGCTTTGGGAGCCGTCCCCACAAAGACCGTCGGCTGGTTCATGGCGATCGTGGACAGGGTCTTTGTCCCATGATCCATCTCTCTGAAGACATCCTCGTCGTATCCGGCCACGAAGTTACGCGTGCCACAGACATTCACGTTCTTGAAGGCCGGGAGCCTGTCCACATTCATGAAACCTGCATCCAGAACGGCAATCGTCATCCCCTGCCCCATAAAGCCAAGGTTATGCAGCCGCCTTCCGCCCAGACTCTCCAATTGTTCCTTGCCCATTCCATAGTAGTCGTGGACGGTAGAGTCCAGCACCTGCAGGTCCGCGCGGTAACGGACACGCTGGGACAGAGGACGGAGCGAGTCGGGAGAGACAAATACCAGTCTGCTTTCCTTCACAAACGGCAGCCTCCTCAAGTCCTCCAGGGCCTTCCGGTCGCTGCCTCGGACAAGGACAGAATTGTTCCACTTGCTCACGGCCACGACCTTTCCACCGGCCTTCCTGATCCGCTGGACATAGGCGGGCGTCACGGGAAGGTCGGTAGAGTCAAGTTTCAGCCCCTGCCGCTGCCGCCGGAAGATGGAGGCTTTCGAGAGAAACTGTTCCGGCTTATCCAGCGTATAGGGTGTACCGGCCTTGTCTGCCAGCGTGATGCGGAACATGTAACATTTTCCACCGGGATAGGCTATCAGACCGCCGTTGCCCTTGCCCGCCCACGCAAGAGACATGACGAACGAGAGCAGGAACAGAATATGTATCCTTAGGTTATCTTGCTTCATACCCTGCAAAATTACACAAAAAATATTGGATTACCTATTGGAAAAGCGGGAAAATAAAAAGGATTCCCGCCAAACGGGAATCCTTCTCTGTGCGCCCTTAGGGACTCGAACCCTAGACCCACTGATTAAGAGTCAGTTGCTCT
>ERZ772960.2945-NODE-2945-length-11835-cov-10.115959_pt1 | contig 11835 bp, 14 predicted proteins | sample MGYA00580678_ERZ772960 | MGnify/ENA primary metagenome ERZ772960 (study PRJEB29015, sample SAMEA2737930) | human oral metagenome | biome: human oral; feature: human-associated habitat; material: dental | place: China | collected 2059 ...
GCATCTATTCGCCGGACTTCGCAACGCGAAATTTTGTCTGGAACGACGATCTGGCGAAATTTGTTGCGCATCTTCTACGTATGGAAGATTGGAAATATGACGTTGTATGCCTTTCCTCCCATGAAAAGACAACCGCTTGGGAACTCGTTCACGAGATCAAGAGATTGACAAACTCTACTTCCAAGATCGTTGTGGACAACGATCTGCGTGAGCCGTTTTGTATGGATGACAACCGTGCGGTGGAGATGGGGTATGTTTCCATATCGCCGATGGAAATGGTGAAGAGGATGTGTGAATATAATGCGTAAAGTAAAAAAATATATCAAGTTTATGATAAAAGGCATTTGGCATATACTTCCTATTTCCTCAAAAAAGAAAGTGGTATTGCAATATAAATGGCAAGTGAGGCGATCGATTCGTTTTTTCCGCCGGGATATTTCTCGTGAAATATCACGGGATCTCGAGGAGCAGTATAAGAGTGCACGGGGGTTGAATCATGTTGCTTTGTTTGAGGAACAAGCAAGAAAGCTTCATCGACAATATAAAAGAATTCATGTTGTAAAAAATAACATTCTTAATATTGGACCAATGTGTTACAATTATTATTCTTTGTGTACATTGCTGGAAAAATGTCCAACAGATGAAAAAATCATTTTTTTGCTATATGATGGAGATCGGCCAGTATATGAAATGGATGATCCTCGTGTTTCTAATCAATGGCTTCTGTCCAAATTAAGGGAACTTGTTGAGTTTATTGATCTATATACGGCACCTTTTTGGGGCTATATGACAGTAACGTATCGAGATCTCTTTGCTTTTAATACTGTAGATGATGTAGGTCGTATACTTTACCCAGATAGAGAACGTGTTATACATCAAAAAGAGTATCGTTATCCGTCCCAAGCATATCTTTCTTTTTCAAAACAGGAAAAAATTGATGGTGAGACTGCGCTTCAGAATATGGGGTTAAAAAAAGGAGGCTATTTCTGTTTTTTTTCAAGAAGCAATGAATATCATGAACGATATTTCGATAATCACGGAACAGAACAGGCTGATATCACTGCTCGTCGGAACAGTTCTGTGGATACGTTTGTGCAGGCAATCGATCAGGTCAACCTGTCTGGTTTAAAGGCTGTTCGCATGGGGGCAGTTGATTCACGAAAAGTAACTGGAGAAAATATATTTGACTACACAAATACTTGTAGAGATGATTTTTTAGACTTCTTTGTCATGGGACAGGCAAAGTTTTTTGTAGGAGATACAAGTGGGATAGGCTGTATTCCATGGCTGATGAATAAACCACAAGCCCTTACGAATAACTTCACGTTCTTTTGGCGTGGACCAAAGGCTTTCAACTATAATTCAAAGATGAATTTAAGTATTTATAAGAAATGGTGGGACCGTAATAAAAAAAGATATTTGTCATTGCAAGAAATATTGGACATATCATGGGAATATGGTGTGTCAGATGAAATAGAGTTGCGTCTATGTGACCAACTTGGCATAGAGTTTCATGCCAATACATTGGATGAAATTGCTGATCTTATTTATGAAATGAATTTGCGAATTGACGGGAAATGGGAAGAGAACGGTGAAATTAAGCTATTGAGAGAAAAGTATTGGGATATTCTCAATGGAGCAATAAAAAAAGCACATCCAACCACGGTTTTATGGGAATACGAGCCAGCAGGTCTTTTTTTGAAAAAAAACAAATGGCTTTTGGACTGAGATGGAAAATTTTTATGGAACGCTAGGAGCTCGATGATGCCTAATGCTGTTGTCCGATTTATTTACAATTTATTGAAGAGGGCTTTTCGCTATAATATATATAAGGACATGAAAAAAAGGCCGTGGCTTTTTATGTCGATGAAACCTCTGTGTTTATGGAGAGTGCGCGTGTAGATTGTCATATAGATGACCATGCCAGAAGACTAAGTGTGGGAAAAAATTCTCTTATTGGTGCAAACTTTGTGTTTGAATCCGATCAAGGCTTTGTGGAAATTGGAGATGAACGTATGTCGGAGGGGGGAATACACTGATCTCTCGCAGCAAAATTTCAATAGGTGATGATGTGTTGATTGCGTGGGGAGTGACGATTTATGATCATAATGCACACTCTGTTGATTGGGAACAAAGAAAAAATGATGTAAATAATGCCATGACTCAATACAAAAAGGGGATACCGTTCCAACATGATGATTGGAGTAATATAAAGGCGGCACCGATAACGATTGGGAATAAAGTGTGGATTGGCATGAATGCTATCATCTTAAAAGGGGTTACAATAGGCGAAGGCGCGGTTGTTGGTGCTGGGGCTGTAGTAACGCATGATGTACCGGCATGGACGGTTGTTGCAGGAAATCCGGCATGTGAGGTGAAAAAGTTGCCACATTGAGAGGAGCTTTCTTGATGCAGTGTAAAATTTGTGGCACAACAACAGAAGATTTTGATGAAGCTGTTATGTTGAGTCAATATTGTGTTCATTACTATTTATGTCCAAACTGTGGATTCATACAAACGGAAGAGCCCTATTGGCTGGATGAGGCATATTCGGATGCAATTGTGGATTCTGATATCGGACTGGTTGGACGAAATGTATTCCTAAGCAACAAAGTAGCGGCAATCCTTTCTTTTTGTTTACCACAGTGCAAGTCTTTTTTAGATTATGGTGGCGGGTATGGAATATTCGTCCGCCTGATGAGGGATGCTGGTTTTGATTTCGAGTGGTACGACAGATATTGCGAAAATTTCTTTGCGAAACACTTCGAGAAGAAGAAAGATCACTATGATATGGTAACTGCGTTTGAGCTTTTTGAGCATTTACCGAATCCTATAGATGAGATAAGAAATATTATTTCTCTTGGAGATAATATTTTGTTTTCTACAGCTCTTGTTCCGACGCCGACACCTAAAATATCCGATTGGTGGTATTATGCACCGTTTGTAGGACAACACATTTCTTTTTATACTGAGAAATCCTTGCAACATTTGGCGAAAAAATTTGATTGTCACTATGTAGGGTATCGAGATCTACACATTTTCTCAAAGCACCCAATAAATCGAAAACGTCTTTTCATTGCAATACAGCTTGCTTCGTGGATAAATCGGGTGAAACGGAGAAAAAGTTTGCTGGGGGTGGATTACAAAAAGATTACCAGAGTGGATTTGGGATGATGTGCACTCACTGAGAAAGGCTTTTCCTATGTGTTTTTTTAAGCAGATATTGCGGCGGATGAATCTTTTTCTCCAATATACACTCATTATAACTTTGCAGCGCATTGGAAGTATTGCCTATAGATATTTTTTTTCTAAGCAAAAACTGAAAGAGAGAAGGGAAACATACAAAATTCTTGTTGTTCGCTTGGATGAGATCGGCGATATGGTTATGATGTCTCCTTTTTTGAGAGAACTGCGCCATAATTATCCGACATCAGATATTACACTGATTGTAAAAACTGGGGTTTATAATCTTGTCGAGCAATGCCCCTATGTGAACAAGGTGTTGTGCTTTCCCCGAGCAGAGGGACGATGGAGCTTTTATCTTAATTTATGGCGGGGGGTATTGTTTGCATATCACAAGCTTCGAAATGAGAACTATGATTTAGCGATAGTACCACGGTTTGATGCAGATCATATATATGGGGCAGGGATCATTGCGTTTCTTTCGCAAGCAGAAAAACGTGTTGGCTACAGTGAATATGTGTTGCCGGATAAATCACGCGTGGATAAGGGATACGATGGCTTTTACACAACGGTTTTTCAATCCACATCGAAGCAGGTTTGCCACGAGGTGGCGCGTAATCTTGATGTTTTACGCTTTTGTGGGAAGCATATCTCAGATGCAAGGTTGGAAATATGGACAGATGAACAAGATGTAATAAGAGCAAAGGCCCTTCTGCAGGGGAGCAAGTCTCTTGATAGTATAACAATAGCCGTTGCTATGGCGGCAGGCAGAAGAAATAAGGAATGGCCGGTGCAGTCGTATGTTTTGGTGATAAAGCACCTACAAAGAGAGATTCCTATCCAAGTTGTACTATTAGGGGCGGGAGAACAGGGAGCAACATATGGTCGGGACTTTTGTACTGCTGTTCCTAATACGATTAATCTGATCAATAAGACGACACTGCGTGAAAGTGCTGAGCTTTTAAGGCTATGTGACTGTTATTTAGGAGTAGATACCGGGCTTATGCATATTGCCGCAGCTTTGAAAATGCCAGGGATTGCACTCTTTGCCAACCATCTAGACTGGAGGTGGGATGGAATTGATACGCCTGATCGGTTTGGTCCTTGGAAGTCCTCCATCATATGTCTCCATCCTCCATGTGCCACATTTGGCGATGAGGGGACACTGCCCGAAGAAAGTCTTTGTATTCGAGGAATCAGCGTAGAACTTGTACAAGAAAACCTGGCTCATATTATAAAAAAACAATGTGCTTGCGAAGGAGATTGTTACCTTGGTTAAACATATACTGAAAAAGCTGTATGATTCTATAAAAACAATTTGGGCAGAGAAGCCGGATAGATATTATGAAATTGACGGTTTTAGGCTCGACATGGGGGAGGGGCATATGTTGTCCCTTATACAAAAAAGGTGTTTAATGTATGATCGTTTTGTACCCTATCTTGGAAAATTGGCAGACGCTAAGGCGCGGGACTCATTGGCTCACGAAGAGCCTTTTTGGATTATTGATATTGGGGCGAATGTGGGGGATACAGTTGCAGCATTCATTCGACATACAAAGGCGGAGATCCTTTGTGTAGAGCCTACTAAGACATTCATTGAACTTCTTGAAAAAAACATTTATTCAATGAAGCCATATTCGGAGCAGGTTCACATCGTTAATGCATACATTTCCAATGATGAGACCGAGAGTTACAGATCGAATGTGGTTCATGGAACAGCAATTAAACAGAAAGTGGATGGCGCGTTCGTACAAGAGGCTCCGACGCTCACAATACCATCACTGTTAAAACAACAAAATGTTGTGCCTGAAGGTATAGCTCTTGTGAAAATAGATACTGACGGGTATGATTCCGAGTGTATTCTGTCTTTTGGATATATGCTCTCTGAGATTTCGCCGCTGCTGTTTTGGGAAAATCAAATTGATACAAAAAGTCAGTTGGATCAATTTATTCGCATGATTAACTATATGGCAGGACACGGATATGAACACTTTTTTGTTTTTGATAACTTTGGAAACTATTTGTGTTGTGTGGATGCTTATAATATGAAAAACATCAATCGCTATTTGGGGCGCATACTATATAAGCATAGCCCTGTGAGCTTTTATTATGTTGATGTATTGGCGTGTAAAGAGGGAGATAAGATAATGGTAGAAAAAACTGTTGAAGAATATGCGGCAAAGTTTGCTTATTAGTTTTGGCCTGGAATGTAAGGGGCACACTGAAAAAATATTTTGTTGCTTATCTCTGCCGCGAAGGATTACAATAGAGGGAAAGTAGGACGGTGCTGTCATGTTTCGATGATGTTGGCATGGAAAGTAGGGAGATATCATGAACTATCGTGCGATTGTATTTCCAGAAAACAGCTTGTTCCTTGTCACAGGCGGAGCGGGGTTTATCGGCTCGAATCTGTGCGAGGCGATTCTGTCGATGGGGCATAGGGTTCATGTGCTGGATAATCTGTCGACGGGGTATGCGAAGAATATCGCGGGATTTCGGGATAACCCGAATTTTGAGTTTATCGAGGGTGATATTCGGGATGCATCTCTCTGTGACCATGTGTGTAAAGGTGCGGATTATGTCCTGCACCAGGCAGCAGCGGTGAGCGTCCCGGAGAGTATTGAGCAGCCGGTGGACTATACGCTGACGAATATTGTCGGCACGGTCAATATGATGGAGGCTGCTGCGAAAAACGGCGTCAAGAAGTTTACCTATGCATCGAGTGCGGCGGTCTATGGCGATGATGAGACGATGCCGAAGCGGGAAGAGATCGTTGGGAATCGTCTCTCGACATATGCGGTGACGAAGTTTGCCGCAGAGGAATATGCGTATCACAGTATACGATGCACTATGGGCTGGACTGCTACGGTATGCGCTACTTCAATGTCTACGGACGCCGGCAGGATCCGAACGGTGCCTATGCAGCGGTGGTTCCGAAGTTTATTGAGTGCCTGCTTCGTGATGAGCCTCCGACGATCAATGGCGACGGAGAGCAGTCGCGGGATTTCGTCTATGTCGAGGATGTTGTGCAGGCAAATCTTCTTGCTTGCGTCGCGTCGCATGAGGCAGCTGGTGAGGCATACAATGTCGCAGCCGGCAAGCGATCGAGCCTCAATGAGATGTATGCGGTGCTCAGTGATCTGTTTGGAAAAGACTTGAAGCCAATTTTCGGGCCGGAGCGTAAAGGTGATATTCGGAATATGATTTCGAGAAGGGGATCAAAGAAGCGATTCAGTGGTATAAAGAAAATTTGTAGTATGATTATACTGAGTGGGATGTGTTAATGGACAGTATAACTGCCCATAGAGGAGCAAGGGATCGATGTATTGGCAGGGGCAAGGTGGATAATGAGAATAGTAGATTTATTTTCTGGTGCAGGAGGTTTAACTTTTGGGTTTTATTATAAAATAAAAGGTAATCGTTTCGTACGAAATCGAAAAAATGAAATAGTATTTGCAAATGAAGTTTCTGATATGGCTGCAAGAGCATTTTCTTTAAACTTTTCAGATGTCTATCTTATTCATGATGATATTGAAAATGTTACTATCCAATCGTTGGAACACGATAATATAGCTATAAACAATATTGATTTAGTGATTGGGGGGCCACCCTGTCAATCCTATAGTATGGTTGGCAAACGACAGTATGATAAACGTGCAAAAATGTATAAGGAGTATATTAGGCTTTTAGGAATCCTGCGGCCAAAAATGTTTATTTTTGAAAATGTCACAGGACTGCTGACGATGAAAAATGATCAACAAAAACCCGTTATAAATGATATAAAGGAAATGTTTAGTGATATTTTAAGCGACGGGAGCCTTAGCTACCATATTAATCAGCAAGTTCTAAACGCAATGAATTATGGTGTACCACAAAGTCGAGCAAGAATTTTTTTAGTTGGAATTAGAAGCGATTTTGATTCAGCGTGTTGGAATTTTCCTGCCGGGGCTTATGGTTTAAACGGGAGATCGTATCTGACTGTTTGTGATGCGATTTCGGATTTGCCAGCGGTGCAAGAGGGGGAGCATATCACACAATATATAGTTCCACCGAGTAATGATTTTCAAAGATTGATGAGGGGCAAAAAACAACATCTAACTGAACATTATAGCGGAATATATGGTGAAAAGATCAGAACTGTCATACAAAACATCAAACCTGGAGAAGGTAAAGATGAGTTTAATGAACGTGTAGTTGGGGGGATAGTTCCCCCTCAATACTATCTTACTTCAGGGTATCATAATACATATGGAAGACTATGGTGGGATAGACCATCTACAACATTAACAAATAGTTTTAGTACTCCATCAGCGCTAAGATGTATTCATCCTATTCAAGATCGGGCTTTGACTACGAGAGAAGGCGCCCGCATTCAATCCTTTCCTGATTGGTTCGAATTTTGCGGCAATAAGTATGAAAAAAATTCTCAAATAGGAAATGCAGTGCCACCTTTGTTGGCTCTAGAATTAGCTAAAGAAGTAAAGAAATGTTTTTCAAGATGGGAGATTGATCATGGATAACAGGGAGAATAGAGTCGAATTTTCTTTTGGTTGGTTGGCTCTTAAGCTGTTAGGGAAGAGTTTGTATTCGAATACTTGGAGTGCAATTTCTGAGTTGGTAGCAAATGGTTTTGATGCTGGCGCAAAGAATGTATTTGTATATTTTAATGTCCAAGATAAATCAGATGCCACAATAGAAATATTTGATGATGGTATTGGTATGGATGATGAAACATTAAAGCTATACGCTAAGGTTGGATTTAATAAGCGCCTCAGGGATAGTGTTAAATCCCAAAAAGATTATCAGATAATGGGCAGAAAAGGGATTGGAAAACTTGCAGCCTTATATCTTTCTGAAAGCTATTATTTACTCACTAAAAGAGATACACACGAAATAGCATTAGAGATGGTTTACAAAGAGAATGTTAGCAATGAAGAGGAAAAACCCTATCTGTCAGCTGCAGACCAATCGAATATACAATTGTTTTGCGCTGAAAAATGGAATAAGCTAACCAGTGGAACATTGTTACAAATGCGACATGTAAATCTTAAAGGAATGGGGGATATCGCCTTCGAGGCTCTGGCTAGAAAATTGTCTAATCTTTTTGCTATTGATGTTATGGAGAAACAAGGACTTAATATTAGTTTATCCATAGACAGGAGACAAGTTCCTTCTATTGAATTTCGTCAGATAAGAAAAGAAATTGCTTTTCGTAATATGGCTTTTTTATCATATGAGGAACATGATACAAATTTCTATAAAGATATTATAAGTAATCTTCTTGGTTCTAGCGTAAGGTATCCACTACCGGAAGGTGACTGTTATAATCGTGAAATTGGTATTGACAAATTTATGGATATAGACGGCATACAAAGTGAAGGGGAAATAGAGTGCATAGATATAAAAGGGAAATCTTTGAAGAAAAAATACAAATTGACGGGATGGATTGGTATTCATAGTACAATTGACGTAGAACAGGCAAGAGAGAACGATGAACTTTTTTCACGAAGTAAATTCTATAACCCTATACAGTTAAGATTATATGTGAGGAATAAGCTAGCGATCGAGAACCTCTTGAATATATTAAATAATACACAGGCATTTGCTAATTATGTTGAAGGCGAGGTTCATTTTGATGTTTTAGATGAAGATGATCTTCCCGATATTGCAACTTCTAATAGACAGAGTTTAGATGAACATGATGTTAGGATGCAAAAGTTAATTGAGATTGTCAATAAAATTGTCACGCATTTGATTCGTAAACGGGTTTCCTTAATGAAAGATATTAAGGCGTCGTCGGCAAATAAATTAGCTGTACAGAGAAACAATGCCAAAAAACAGTTTACGGTAGAAGTTGCAAAAGAATTGGAAAGCATAGATGTATTGACAGAGAAGCAAAAGACTTCGCTCACAACAATTATGTCAAATAAAATACAAGGGGAGATAGTCCCTAAGAATGAATATACAATATTTATTTCTCATTCGCGTAAAGATAAGATTTTAACAGATTTTATCTACTATCTGTTAAAACATATGGGAGCTAAAGATACGGAGTTATTTTATACTTCTAGAGAAGATAATATAGATCAATATTTCAATACAGATTCATTAGAAAAACAGATAAAAAATAGTATTGTGAAAGATAATACATTGCTTTTTTTTCTTTTTAGCAAAGAGTATAAGAAGAGCGAATATTGTATGTTTGAGGGTGGAGCTGGATGGGCTACGAGAGCCGTTGGAGACTATATTGATTTGTCACTAACATATGATGAGACACCTAAAATTATTGCGAATGGGAAGAGGATATTTTCTCTTGAACGGGAGGGGGAAATTGAATTAGATAGAGAAACATATTTGTATATTAGGGAAATCCTCAACCGAATGATAGAGCACTTGAATTCGGGGAGAAAGATAAATGGAGAGATTGAAATAAAAACTTTTGATATGGCAGAGTTACCTTCGGAGAGCATGCTGTCGAAAAAAGGGGAAAGCGTTATGGAGTACATGGATGATAATATTAGAGAGTATTGGGATCAATATGTTTCCAGTAATATTAAAGATTATATAAAAAAACGTCATGAATCATAGTCTTATAAACATGTAGATACCTTTTAGTAATATGATTTACCATGAGAGATAGTTCAATTGATTTCCTCATGGAGAAGTTGTTCTACATGGCATAAATGAATTTTTAAATGTATATTCGAGAGATAGGGGAACTTGCAATTTTTCCCAGTATTAAGTTGTTAAATAGAATACATAAGTACACGGATCTTGTAAGGTTTCAGAAGAATTACAATTACCGCTGTCATAAATTTCATGAAGATGTTAGCAGAGATTATTTTTACGAACTCGACTTTTCAAGCGTTGGTAACTTATTGTTTGTGAGACCTTAGCACACCCCCTTCTCCGTTATAATCGCTGTAATCAGCTCGTGATCCGTAACGTCAAACGCAGGATTATACACCTTGACTCCCTGCGGTGCCATACATTCCTTGTACCACATATCGGTGACTTCGGCGGCGGGGCGCTGTTCGATGTGGATGTCGGCACCTGTTGGGGTGTTCATGTCGATGGTGGAGGTGGGGGCGCAGACGTAGAAGGGGATGCCGTAGTGTTTGGCGAGGATGGCGACGCCGGAGGTGCCGATCTTGTTCGCGACGTCGCCGTTGGCAGCGACGCGGTCACAGCCGACAAAGACGGCGTCGATCCAGCCGTTCTTCATGACGGTGGCTGCCATGTTGTCGCAGATGAGGGTGACGTCCATGCCGGCGGCACTGAGTTCGTATGCGGTGAGGCGGGCGCCTTGGAGGAGAGGACGTGTTTCGTCGGCGTAGATTTTAAAATTGTAGCCTTTTTGATGACCGAGGTACATGACGGCGGTTGCGGTACCGTATTTGGCGGTGGCAAGCTGGCCAGCGTTGCAGTGGGTGAGGAGTCCCATGCCGGGCTTTACGAGGGTGAGCGCATGCTCGCCTATTTTTTTGCAGATGTCGATGTCCTCCTGTTTGATGCGGAGGGCTTCATCGCGCAGGAGTGCACGGATTTCGGGGATGGATTTTCCTGCGTTGATCTTGACGATGCCCTCCATACGGTTCAGCGCCCATGAGAGGTTGACGGCAGTGGGGCGGGAGGAGTTCAGGTAGTCGGCAGCTTCGTGAAAACGGCGTGCAAATTCACCGTAGTCATCGGTGTCAATTTCGAGCGCGGCGAGGTAAATGCCGATGGCGGCGGCATCGCCGATGGCAGGCGCACCGCGCACCTGCAGCTCGCGGATTGCCGTCCAGATTTCGCCCTGCGTTTTGAGATGGAGATATTCGGCACGGCTGGGGAGCTGTGTTTGGTCGATGATGACGAGGGCGCATTCGCTGTCGTCGAGGGCGACGGTTTCCATATCGAGGATGTTGGTGCTCATTGTATGCCTCCTAAACTGTCGGATACTTCCATTGGGCGAGTTCGTCCGCCGGGATGGTCTCCGGCTCGTGCCCGAGGACGGTGAGGGTGCGGTAGTAGATGTCGGCGAGTTCTTCGACGTAGTTTGCACGCAGGAGAGCTTCCTTGAGATCGGCGGCGACGGCGACGACACCATGTGCCTGCATGAGGGCAACGTCTGCGATGGAGAGGGGGGCGAGGACGTTCTCTGCCGCGGCCTTCGTTCCCGGTCGCCCGTAGGGCGCGACAGGCACGTAACCCTTGCGGCAGCCAAGGAGGGAGAGTTCGTAGACGATGGCAGGGATGGGCTTATTCATGACGGCAAAGGCAGTTGCTGTGCGCGAGTGTGTATGTGCGACAGCGTGCACGTCGCTGCGGTTCCGATAGATGGCGCAGTGCATCATCAGTTCGCTGGTTGGACGCTTTCCGCTGCGCGCTTCGACCGTATGCCCTGCACCGTCGATGACGACGATGTCGTCTGTCTGCATCTCCATGCGGTCCACGCCTGTCGGTGTGATGCAGATATAGCCGCTTTCTGCGTCGCGGATGCTGAAATTGCCCGCGCGGTGCCGGCACAGTCCGTCGCGCTCTGCCTGCTGTGCGCAGCGGAGTACCGTTTCTTTGATCGTTTCCAACATGGTGTTCTCCCCCTTTACGTACAGTCTATATTTTAGCGAAAATTCACGGGATTTTGCAAGTATTTTCCCGCAGAAAATAGTG
>ERZ772960.2950-NODE-2950-length-11823-cov-5.199099_pt1 | contig 11823 bp, 8 predicted proteins | sample MGYA00580678_ERZ772960 | MGnify/ENA primary metagenome ERZ772960 (study PRJEB29015, sample SAMEA2737930) | human oral metagenome | biome: human oral; feature: human-associated habitat; material: dental | place: China | collected 2059 ...
CCGTTAATCCGATGCTTCAGAGACGCAGTTTTTCCTGTTTTTTCTCCATGGGGCTTATATCGAACTCATATTTTTTTATTATTTTTGCCACGGAAAATAAAAACAAGATGAAGCGTAATATATTTTTAGCGTTTATTTTACTGCTGGCAGGAATTCAAGAAATGAAAAGTCAAGAGAAGCGTGAATTCCGTGGCGCATGGGTTCAGTGTGTGAATGGTCAGTTCCTCGGATTGGGGAAAGACGGAATGCAACAGATGTTGACTCGTCAGTTAGATGAGATGAATAAAGATGGAGTGAATGCCATTATTTTCCAAGTCAGAGCAGAGTGTGATGCATTATATGCAAGTCCTTATGAGCCTTGGAGTCGTTTCTTGACAGGTCAACAAGGAAAAGCCCCACAACCCTATTGGGATCCTTTGGCATGGATGGTAAGCGAGTGCCATAAGCGCGGAATGGAACTTCATGCATGGATCAATCCATATCGTGCAAAGACAAAGACCACTAATACATTGGCATCTAATCACATTGCCATAAGAAAACCGGGAGCTGTGTTTGCTTACGATAACCAGCTGATTCTTAATCCAGGGCAACCGGAGAACCGGGAATACATTTGTAAAATAGCAAGCGACATCGTGCGCCGCTATGATGTTGATGGTTTCCACATTGACGACTACTTCTATCCTTATCCGGCCGCAGGGCAGGCCATACCTGACGACCAAGAGTATGCGCTTTATGGCAATGGCATCAAGGACAGGGGAGATTGGCGAAGGTATAACGTCAATCTGTTCATGAAGCAACTGTGTGACAGCATACACAATGTAAAGCCATGGGTGAAATTCGGTGTCTCGCCTTTTGGCATCTATCGGAACAAGAGCAATTCTCCTGCAGGAAGCAACACGAAAGGCCTGCAGAATTACGATGATTTATATGCCGACGTGCTCTTATGGGTCAATAATGGCTGGGTGGATTACTGCGCACCTCAGCTCTATTGGCAAATAGGGCATCCCGCAGCCGATTATGATGAGCTCATTCGATGGTGGGACAGTCATGCTGCCAACCGTCCGCTATACATCGGTGAAGACGTGGAACGAACCGTAAAATATGCCGACCCACAAGATGCAAACAGTCATCAGCTGAAAGCCAAACGCAGATTGCACAGAGAGATGCGGCATGTCAACGGCACCGTGCTGTGGTATGCAAAGTCTTTCTGCGACAACATCGGCAATTACGCTTCGGCCATGCGCACCGGATATTGGAAGTATCCCGCCTTGCAACCCAAGATGCCTTTCATAGACAACAAGGCACCCAAAAAGCCCAAACACGTGATGCCCGTATGGGCAAACGGGGACTACGTGCTGTTTTGGCAGGCCCCAAAAGCCAAAAAGTGGGCCGACGAGGCAGTGCGCTATGTCGTATATCGCTTTGACAAGGGAGAGCGTATCAACACCGAAGATCCGTCGAAAATCGTGGCCATCACTTCCGACTGTCACTACAAACTGCCTTATGCCGACGGCCGCACGCGCTACACTTATGTCGTGACCGCCGTTGACAGAATGAGCAACGAGAGCAAGACCGTGAAGAAAAAGATAAGCTTATGATGCGCCGCAACAGCTATGACAAGCCCGGCGAATACGCCAACTATGTCGTTGAGCGTGACGGACGGCTGCTGGAATGGCTGCTGGAGAACGTGAAGCACCTCAGCAAGTCGAAAATCAAGCAGACGCTTCAAGGCCGCGGCATAAAGGTGGGCAAGAAGACCGTCACACAATTTGATTATCCGCTGACGGCAGGAACGAAAATCACTTTCAGCAAGACCAAGCGCAACAACGACATCTTCAAGAACCGATACGTAAAGATTGTGTATGAAGACCGCCACTTGGTCGTGGTGGAGAAGAACGCCGGCATACTGTCGATGGCTGCCGGTCACGCTTCGCTCAACGTGAAGGCCGTGCTGGACGATTATTTCAAGAAGAGTAGGCAGAAATGCACGGCCCACGTCGTCCACCGACTGGACCGCGACACGAGCGGACTGATGATTTACGCCAAGGACAAGCAGACGGAATTGCTTTTGGAGCAGGATTGGCACAACATCGTCTACGACCGCCGATACGTGGCCGTGGTGTCGGGCGAGATGGAGCAGACCGAAGGGACCGTTTCCGGATGGCTGAAAGACAATAAGGCCTACTTCACCTATTCCTCTCCGACGGACAACGGCGGAAAGTTCGCCGTGACCCATTTCCACGTTTTGAACCGTCGCAACGGCTATTCCTTGGTGGAATACAAGCTGGAGACCGGCCGAAAGAACCAAATCCGCGTGCATTCCGCAGACATGGGTCACCCCGTTTGCGGCGATGCCAAATACGGCTGCGGCGACGACCCGGTCGGGCGTCTGTGTCTTCATGCCTATGTGCTGTGCTTCCGCCACCCCGTCACGCATGAGGCGATGACGTTCGAGACGCCGATACCTGCTTTATTTCTCCGAATTTTCAAATAGCGATTTATGAATAATTTCCTTTACTACATTTTTATGCTGGCAGCGATAGTTGTCGGTTTTTTCGTCATCAAGAAAGTGACAAGTTGCCTTTTCAAAGCCATTGTGGCTGTGGTGGTCATCGGCATCATCATCTGGCTCTATTTTATACGAGGCGTATAAGTGCTTTTCACGACATCCCCCTCTCAGCGTCGCGAGACCCGGGTCTCACGAGCGTGAGATCCCCCTCTCATTTCATTGAGATCCCCCTCTCGCGTTTTTCCGTGCCGCGTCGGAATTCACTCCGTGCCGTGTCGGAATTAAATCAGAGCCGTGTCTGATTGAAAAGAGAGACGGCTCTGATTGAAAAGAGAGACGGCTCTAATTGAAAAGAGAGGCGGCTCTAATTGAAAAGAGAGGCGGCTCTAATTGAAAAGAGAGACGGCTCTGATGGGCGGGCAGATGGTTCCTCCCGTCCGTGAGCGGCCGTTCAATTCGTAAAAAGAAATAAAACTCGTGCGGAATACTTTGTATTGTGCGAGATTTCAGCTAACTTTGTGGGAAAATTCAAGATAGCAACATGAAACAGACGAAAATAGTGGCCTCGATAAGCGATCGCAGATGTGAACAGGATTTCATCCGCAAGCTTTTCTTTGCCGGAATGAATGTCGTTCGCATGAATACGGCCCATGCAACGACCGACGGCATACGCAACATCGTGAAGAACGTGCGTGCCGTTTCGCCCCATATCGGTATCATGATTGATACGAAGGGGCCGGAGGTGCGCACCACGGGCGTGGATGCTCCTTTGAAATACAAGGTGGGTGACGTGGTGAAGATATTCGGGCGGCCCGAAATGGACAGTTCGCATGACATCGTCAACGTGTCCTACCGCGACATCACGAAGGATGTCCGCGTGGGCGACGATATCCTGTTCGATGACGGCGAACTCGACATGCGGGTCATCGAGAATAACGGTCCGATGCTGGTTGCCCAGGTGCAGAACGAGGGCGTGCTGGGGGCGCACAAGAGCGTGAATATCCCCGGCGAGCACATCGACTTGCCTGCGCTTACCGAGAAAGACAAGCAGAATATTCTTTTGGCTATCGAGCTGGATATTGATTTTATCGCGCATTCGTTCGTCAGAAACGCGAACGATGTGAGGGAAGTACAACAAATTCTTGATGCACATCATAGTGACATTAAGATTATCTCCAAGATTGAGAACCAAGAAGGTGTTGACAATATCGACGAAATCATCGATGCTTCTTACGGTATCATGATTGCGCGCGGCGACCTCGGGATAGAAGTGCCCATTGAGCGCATTCCCGGTATTCAGCGTCAGATTATCCGCAAGTGTGTGGCGAAGCGCAAGCCCGTTATCGTGGCGACGCAGATGCTCCATACGATGATCAATAACCCGCGTCCGACGCGGGCCGAAGTGACTGATATCGCAAACGCCATCTATTACCGCACCGACGCACTGATGCTCAGCGGCGAGACCGCAAGCGGCAAATATCCGCTCGAGGCCGTTCAGACGATGGCCCGTATAGCCGAGCAGGCCGAGAAAGACAAGTCGCACATCAATGATATTGCAGTGCCTTGGTCTGACGATGAGCTTGACCAGCGTGCTTTCCTTGCCCATGCAGCCATCGATGCCACCCGCAAATTGGGCGTTTCGGGCATCATCACCGACAGCGAGACGGGGCAGACGGCACGCAATCTGGCAGCATTCCGTGGCCCGGTTCCCGTCTTGGCGATTTGCTATAACGAGAAAACCCAGCGCTGGCTTAATCTCAGCTACGGCGTCATTCCCATTTACCAGCGCGAACAGGTCAGCTCGCAGTATATGTTCTTTGCGGCCTTGCGCATGCTGCGCCAGAAAGGCTACATCAAAGAAGAGGACAAGATTGCTTACTTGAGCGGTAGTTTCGGAGAGGGCGGCGGTACCACTTTCCTTGAAATCAACAAGGTTGAAGAGGTGTTCAACAGGAGTTATCAGTTCCATCTGCCCGATATGCCGGTGAAGAAAGAAGACGCTTAGAAATCAACAGTCAGTCGCGCATTGAGCATTCTGCCCGTGAGATAGTTCGGGACGGCATACTGCACATTCGTGACATCGGTTATCCAATAATAGCTGTTGACGTTGCTGATGCCGAAAAGATTGAGGCATTCCATGCCGAGCCAAATGTTTTTAATCAGCTTGCTTTCTTGCTTTGTGTTGTCAAGCAGGCGATAACTCATACCCAAATCCACGCGCTTGTAGGCCGGTGCACGAAAGGAATTGCGCCCAAGTTCGTTGTGTGGCGTCGAGAACGGGAGGCCGTCGGCATAGCTCATTGCCAATGCTACTTTCCATTTGTCGGTCCCCGGGAAATAATCCGTAAAGAACATGTTCAGCGCATAGCGTTGATCGGTCGGCAACGGTATGCTTGCATGGTGGAGATGCATCTTCGTATTCATGAGCGAAAGGCTTATCCATGAATTCGTGTTGGGCACGAACTCACCATAAAGTTTCAGGTCGAGGCCCGTTGCATGGCCGGTGGCGCTGTTCGTTCCGTGATATATCACTTTTACGTTGTTGATGGAATAGGGGATAAGGTTATTCAGAATCTTGTAATACGCCTCTGCCGTGAATTTGAACGGTCGTTTGTTCATCATAAAATGATAGTCAAAGCCGGCAATGAAGTGAATGGAACGCTGACTTCTGATTTTGTCGTTGAGCCGGGCCACCGTGATATGGTTCACCGTTGTTGTGTCTCTCAATTCCTTAAAAAAAGGCGCCTGATAGTAAAGTCCCGTTGCAAAGCGTAGCGTAACGTGGTCATTGAACGGAGGAATAATACCGAGCGAAAGGCGTGGCGAAACGATAGTCTCCTTGTTGAAGCTCCAATGGCTCATACGAATGCCGTAGTTCAGCGTGAAATGCGTATGCTCACCGGCACTTGTGAAGTGCCATGTGTCTTGCAAATAGCTTTCAAAGCGGTCGGAAGTCATCTTGTTTTGTGCGCGTAGTGCGTAGATGAGGTTCAGATCCTTTCCGGTATGCGGAATGCTGTAGCCACTTGAGTCTCGCATTTCATATTCATTGCTGTGCTCTTCGATACGTTCTTTCTTGAAATAGATGGCTCCTTCGAAATGATGTTTGGCTGTCTTATGCTGCAACATCAGTTTAACGGCCTTGACTTGTGCCTTGAGATAATTGCGCGCATGCTCGAAATAGGTACCTACACCCAGCCTCCGACTTGTCTCGGTTTGCGTCAACCAATATTGTCCCTGTATGTCATATTGCTCTCTTTCGTTTGTTTTGAAGGCCGAGGCAGTAAGGGACAGCCGCGTATTCTTGCTGAAATGGTGTGTCAAGGTGGCCGATGCAAAGTAGGTCTTGAAGAGGTCCTTCTCCTGTCCGTCAAAGTAGACGCGGAACGACTTCACGTTTTGTGATGTACCAAATGATGTTTCTCTTGACTCAGGATAGAAGTCGAAGCGATTCTGATTGATGTTTCCTATAATGTCTACCGTCCATCGTTGGTTGGGCGCATAGTGCAGATAAGTTTGATAATCAAGAAACTTGGGCTTGTATTCTCCCGAAGTCTCCAATGAACCTAAGAGATTTGCGGTTGACTTGTACCTGAAGCTGTTGGTCCATGAGAAGTTCTGATGACCAAAACCGATATAGACGTCGGCAGACATCAGGCTTGCGGCAACCGTAGCCTCGAAACGCTTCGGTTGTTTATAGGTGATATCAAGAGACGATGACATTCTGTCACCGTATTTCGCTGCAAATCCACCCGTAGAGAAATCAATATTGTCAACCATGTGTGGGTTGATGACCGACAAGCCTTCCTGTTGTCCGCTCCTTACAAGGAACGGACGATAGACCTCATTGCCATTGATGTAGACGCTGTTCTCGTCGAACGCCCCGCCGCGGACGTTGTATTGCGACGAGAGTTCACTGTGTGTGGACACGCCAGCTTGCAACTGAACAAACCTTTCCACGCCATTACCGTTGGCAGCATTGATTTGTTTGAGGTCTTCCTTTCTCAATTGTTGGTTCTGTCCGGTCTGTATTCTCTGTCCTTTCACATCGACAGTCTCAAGCGTATTCTCCTCTTCAAGAAGCGTCACCATCAGTCTTTGCGTCCCTTTTGGCCGGCGCAAGATACGCGTCTTCGTCTTATAGCCAATCATCGAGAACTTCACGACCACTGAGTCTGCACTTTGAAGCGTCATAGAGAACTCACCTTTTAAGGACGAAAAGGTGATTTTTCCCTGACTGCTGATGCTTGCAAATTCGATAGGTTTACCGTTTATGTCGGTTATTTTCCCGTGAAGCGATACGCTCTGTGCCTGAAGTTGAAACACAGAAGCAAAGAGCAGCGCTATCAAACAAATTCTTATTTTCATATCTTTTTGATTAACGCACAAGCTCAAAACTTATTGCCTGTTTTGCGGCCTTGGTCGCATTGGTTGGCAATCTCAGCCATTTTATCGCCTAACCTCAGCCATATTGTGCGGTAAAATGATTGAAATGAGACGGTAAAATGACTGAAATAAAATCTCAGAATGAATGTAATGAGAATCTAATGTGAAAACACATGGCCGGCATAGTGGGCGCGATGTCTTTTTCTTTACGGAATATCTACTGCCACAAAGACGGATTTGATGCAGATAGGTCACTTGAGATGTTCCATGAACCAAGCCGAAATCTGCCGAAGCAGATGCGTTCTTGTGTTTCCTCCATATATACCATGGTTTCGGTTGGTATAGAGATTCTCCTTGAAATCCTTGTCGGCTTGCACCAAGGCCTCTGTATATTCCATCGTGTTTTGCGGGTGGACGTTATCGTCGGCCAGTCCGTGACAAATGAGCAGGGCACCATGGAGTTTGTCTGCACGCTGAATGGGGTTGGCATCATAGCCGGTTCCGTTTTCTTTTGGCGTGCGCATATAGCGTTCCGTGTAGACGGTGTCATAGTATCTCCAGTCGGTTGGTGGCGCAATGGCTACTCCTGCCTTGAAGACCGCGCGTCCTTCGCTCATGCTCATCAGCGTGTTGAAGCCTCCGAAGCTCCACCCCCAAATGCCTATCCTGTCTTTATCGACATAACTTTGCTGGCCCAGCCATAAAGCCGTCTCAACTTGGTCGCGCGCTTCAAGCACACCGAGTTTCAGATAAGTGCATTTCTCAAACGAGGCTCCGCGTCCTCCTGTGCCACGTCCGTCAACACAGACGACGATGAACCCTTGCTGTGCAAGATAATAGTCGAAAGCACCGCCATTTCCCATAGAGCCTGCATTCCATGCGTCGATGACTTGCTGGCTTCCCGGGCCGCCATATTGAAAGAGGATGACAGGATATTTCTTGCGGGCATCAAAGTTTTCGGGCTTGACCATCCAGCCGTCCAGTTTGATACCTTCTGAAGTGGTGAACGAAAACGGTTCGCGCCCGTTGAAACCATAGGTTTGTAGCTTTTCTTTCAGTATTTTGTTGTCTACAAGTGTTGAGAGAATCTTCCCGTCATTGTTGCGGATTGTGCATACATAAGGCGTGTTATAGTTGCTCCATGTGTTGAGGAAGTATTTATAGTCGCCCGAGAAGACTGCCGTGTTCCAGCCATTTTCGTTGGTTAGTCGTTCGACCTTACCGTTCTTGTGGCTGACAAACACCTGCCGGTCGTGCGGGCTGACGGCTGCTGCCTGATAATAAACGTCGCCGGTAGGTTCATCATAACCATATACGCGGGTGATATCATCATTCTCGTTGCCGACTTTCCGGGTAAGACTTCCGTTCATGCTATATATATAAAGGTGCATATAGCCGTCGCGGTCGCTTGGAAGTAAGATGTTGTTTTGGCCGATAATGATGCCTCCGAGCACCTCTTCTTTTATATATTTCTCCGAATTCTCCTTGATAAGTAGTTGAGAGAGTGTGGTACGAGGGTTGACGGCATAGAGGTTCAGGACGTTCTGATGGCGGTTCATCGTGAAGATAATGATGCGATCGGGCGCAGCAGTAGGTCTGATTCCTGGCATATAGCCATCGGATTCAACGGGAATTTGCAGCTTGTTTGTCTTTCGGCTTTGAATATCGAAGCTCCACGCCGAAACGATGGCGTTGTCTTCGCCGGCTTTGGGATACTTATAAGTGTAGGTCCCGGGGTATACTTCATTGGCTTTCAGCGTGGGGTGACTACCCATAAACATCTGCAAGGAATATTCCTTGACCTTTCTCTCATCGTATTTAAGCCAGCAAAGCATGCGACTGTCGGCCGTGAAACAGAGGGAACGGCTGGTGGAGAACTCTTCTTCGTAGACCCAATCGGGAATACCGTTGATGATTTCACGCTGCTTGCCGTCTTTTGTGACCTGACTTTCAGCATTGTCGTAGAGGAGTTTCACGAGGAAGATGTTGTTGTCTCTGACGAAAGCAATCTGATTACCGTCGGGTGACCATGTGGGTACTTGTTGCGGACCACCCGCAGAAAGCCTTTCGAGTTTTCTGCTTTGCAGGGTATAAATGTAATAGTCAGCCGTGAATGAGCGTCGGTAAATCTTCTTTGTGTTGGTTTGTATCAACAGTTTCCTTCCATCGGGCGAAAGCACGAAGCCTTCAAGCTGTTTGATTTGTTCGCCTTGCGTGTGGGACACATCGAAAAGCGTACGTGTCTGTTTGCCGGTCTTGAATGAATATTCGATAATTTGCTTGCCGTCATCGCTCATGCCGACATATAAATCAGTGCCATTGACAGGTTCTATTTTCGTGACAGACTGTGCAGTGAAGGTCTGTCCGGTGACGTCTTTCAGTGTAATCTTATCGTTGGCCATCAGCTGAGATGAGGCTAAAAGCATCGTTACGCACATGATGAATAGTTTGTTCATAGCTGTTGAATTGTTGTTCTGTTGACAAAGTTACTAAAAAGCGATGAGAACAGCTTGCTTATTGCCTGCTTTTTTCATAACTTTGCATGCTATGAACAGCTTTTACAATGATTTCTCTTCATGGATAAGGACCAAATTCCCTTTCAGGGTGCAGAAGATCAGCATCGATGCGGGGTTTTCTTGTCCTAACCGTGATGGGAGAATCGGTTCAGGAGGGTGCATCTATTGCGACAACCGTACTTTTAATCCCACCTATTGTGACCGACAGAAGTCTGTTTCCGCACAATTGGAAGAAGGGAAAGCCTTCTTTGCCCGCAAATATCCCGACATGAAATACCTCGCCTATTTTCAGGCTTTCACGAACACTTATGCACCTCTGAACGAGCTGATGACTATATATGAGGAAGCGCTTCGGGTGGAAGATGTCGTCGGGATCGTCATCGGAACGCGCCCGGATTGCATCAGTGATGCGCTGTTAGACCATCTTGCCGAACTGAACAAGCGTACTTTCGTGCTCATAGAGTATGGGATAGAGAGCGTAAATGACCAAACATTGGCACGGATAAACCGCGGACACGATTTCGCTTGCTGCCGTGAGGCCGTTGAGAAGACGCACGCGCGCGGCATCTTATGTGGCGGGCACATCATTCTCGGACTCCCCGGCGAAGATGCAGCAGAGAGCATTCGTCAGGCGCCGATTATATCGTCTTTGCCGCTCGATATACTGAAGATTCATCAGATGCAAATCATCCGTGGAACCCAACTGGCCTTTGAATATCTTCGCCAACCTTTCCATGTCTATTCCGTAGAGGAGTATATCAAACTCGTTGCTGCTTATCTTTCACGACTGCGCCCTACGTTGGTATTGGAGCGATTTGTCAGTCAGTCGCCTGCCGATTTGCTCATTGCGCCCAAGTGGGGGCTGAAGAATTATGAGTTCACCAACCTGCTTCACCGCTATCTGAAAGAAAAGAATATCCGGCAAGGTACCATGTTGAAGAATTAGAACCACGTTTAAATTAAAAGAGAGCCGCCTCTAAATTAAAATAGACGCGGCTCTCTTGTTTATAAATAGTGGTTCTATCAACCTATTCAATCACCACAAGCGGGTCTTCTTCGAGCACGCTCTGACCCACTTTCACGCAGATGGCCGTAATCTTTCCGTCCTTCTCTGCTTCGATGTTATTGGCCATCTTCATCGCTTCGAGTACGACGACGGCATCGCCTGCCTTCACTTCCTGTCCAACTTCAACGTTGATGGCTGTGATGGTGCCGGGCAACGGTGCCTTGACAGCATTGTTGGTGTTGACATTGGCCGTGGGAGCGGCTTCCGTTTCCTCGGTCTCAGCAGCTTTTCCCAATACGACCTTCTTCTTTTCCGGTTCGGCTTCTTTCTCCATCTGAACCTTGAAATCGTCACCATTCACATTTACGCTGGCAACATTGTTCTCATCGATCTCGCCGATGGTTACGGTATAATCTTTACCTTCAATGGTATATTTAAACGCTTTCATATTCTATGTTTATGGTTTCTTTGTGAATGACAAGAACTTGGCGTTCCACATTGTATGACGTGGAGCAATTGTTATTTTGCCCGGTTCGTTGTCGTGAACGTTATTGCCTTCGAACTCATAGAGTGCCATGGCAATGGCTGCATAAATATTCTTATCCATCATCTTACGTTTTTAGATGTTACATCGGCATGCAGCCATGTTTCTTGGCCGGAAGTCCCTCGCGCTTAGTAGCAAGCTGCGCCAGACCGCGACAGATGCGGAAGCGCGTGTTACGTGGTTCGATGACATCGTCGATGTAACCGAATTGTGCGGCCTGATACGGATTGGCGAACGTCTCCGTATAGTCGTCTTCCTTTTCGGCAAGGAAAGCCTTCACGTCGCCACCTTCTTCCTTGATCTTCTTTGCCTCTTTGCCACACAGAATGGCAACGGCACCGCCGGCACCCATGACGGCAATCTCGGCTGTGGGCCATGCAAAGTTCAAGTCAGAACGAAGCTGCTTGCAGCCCATCACGATGTGCGAACCACCGTAGCTCTTGCGAAGATTGATTGTAATCTTTGGAACGGTAGCCTCGCCATAGGCATAAAGCAACTGTGCACCATGCAGAATGACGGCGTTATATTCCTGGCCCGTGCCGGGAAGGAAGCCCGGAACGTCCACAAGGCTGACGATAGGAATGTTGAACGCATCGCAGAAACGCACGAAGCGGGCGCCCTTTCGACTGGCATTCACGTCGAGCACACCGGCATAAGCTGCAGGCTGGTTGGCCACGATGCCCACGCTCTGCCCATTGAAGCGGGCAAAACCCGTGATGATGTTCTTGGCAAACTTGGGTTGCACCTCGAAGAAGTCGCCGTTGTCTACCACAGCTCCGATCACCCGATACATATCATAAGCTTTGTTGGGATCGTCGGGAAGAATCTCATTCAAGCTGTCTTCCATACGATTGATCGGATC
>ERZ772960.2952-NODE-2952-length-11814-cov-5.208436_pt1 | contig 11814 bp, 9 predicted proteins | sample MGYA00580678_ERZ772960 | MGnify/ENA primary metagenome ERZ772960 (study PRJEB29015, sample SAMEA2737930) | human oral metagenome | biome: human oral; feature: human-associated habitat; material: dental | place: China | collected 2059 ...
GACCGTTCCGCGCACTCCGAATCCCGGAAGAGCTGTAAAATCGTCTGCGGTTTCGTAGGCAATGCGCCGTTCCGCAACGGCTTCCATGACCGCGCGCGAAAGCGGGTGTTCGCTCTTCGCTTCGAGGCTTGCGGCAACTTTTAATAATTTTTCTTCGCTCTCGTCCGCGTATATGTCGGTGACGCGCGGCTTCCCCTCCGTCAGCGTCCCCGTTTTATCAAGTACGACGACGTCCGTTTTTCCGCATGCTTCGAGGGCGGCGGCCGTTTTAAATAAGATACCGTGCTTTGCGCCGAGTCCGCTTCCGACCATGATAGCGACGGGAGTTGCAAGGCCTAACGCACAGGGGCAGCTGATGACAAGCACGCTCACCGCCCGCGCGAGCGCAAAGCCTGCTTCCGCGCCCGCAGCGAGCCACACGATCCCCGTACCGACCGCTAAAATAATGACGAAGGGGACGAAGATGCCCGACACTTTATCCGCGAGCTTTGCCGCGGGCGCTTTCGTTGCGGCGGCGTTTTCCACCATATCGATAATTTTGCTTAAAGAAGTGTCGCTCCCGACGCGGGTCGCCCGACACGTGAGAAATCCGTTTTGATTCAATGTCGCAGCACTCACGCAGCTTCCCTCCGTTTTATCGACGGGGAGGCTTTCTCCGGTAAGAGCGGACTCGTTTACCGCGCTCGCTCCCTCGGTCACCGTTCCGTCTACGGGAATGCGCTCTCCCGGCCGCACGATAAACACATCACCGACTTTCACTTCGGACGCGGGAATCGTCACTTCCTTTCCATCGCGCATGACATGCGCTTTTTCCGGCGCCAAATTCATGAGTGATTTGATCGCATTCGTCGTTTTTCCTTTGCTGTAGGATTCAAGCGTTTTGCCGACGGTGATAAGCGTAAGGATCATCGCCGACGATTCGAAATACAGATCGTGCAGATACGCATGTGCGCTCTTCATATCGCCCGAAGCCATCGCAAAGGTCATCAAAAACAAAACGGTTGTGCTGTATGCGAACGAAGCTCCGCTTCCGAGCGCGACGAGCGTGTCCATATTCGGAGCTCCGTGTACAAAGCTTTTAAAACCGCTCGTAAAAAATCGCCTGTTGATAAGCATGACGGAAAGCGCAAGCAGCATTTCATAGAGCGCGATCGATGCAGGATTGTTGTGGACGGCGAGCGGAACGGGCCACTTCCACATCATGTGCCCCATGGACACATACATGAGCGGCACAAGCAAAACGAGAGACGCGATAAGGCGCTTTATGAGGTGCGGCGTTTCCGTGTCTTCGAAGGAAGCGCGTTTGGACGCCGCATCCGCCGAACGCACATCTTTCGTATCGAGGGAAGCATTGTAACCCGCTTTATCGACTGCAGCGCAGATCGCCTCGGCACTTGCAGGGGCTGCAAAATCGACGTTCATCGAATTCGTCAAAAGACTTACCGAAACGCTTTCGACGCCGGGAACTGCGGCGACCGCTTTTTCGACATGGGCGCTGCACGCAGCGCACGTCATACCGCTTACCGAAAATTTTGTCATATATATCGCCTCGTTATTTGAGCCCTTTTATTAAAGACATCGTTTCATCGATGATTTTCGTATTGTTCTTTTTTATCTCTTCCGTAACACAGCTTTCCAAGTGGTCGCGCAAAATCACATAGCCGAAGGTGCGAAGCGCGCTTTCGGCAGCGGCAACTTGGATAAGCACGTCTCCGCAGTAGCGGTTTTCGTCGAGCATCGATTTGATGCCGTTCAGCTGACCGATAATCCGATTCAAGCGCGAATGAAGCGCACGCACCGACGCAGCTTCGCGCGGCGTATGTTTGTATTGGCAGTGCATACACGTCTTTTTCGTCACCGCCTTTTTTTTACCGTCCTTTGCCATAATTCCCCCGTAAAAGCTCACATTTAATATAATACCCCCATAGGGTATATGTCAAGAATCAAAATATCGGGGTAGTGAGCTTTGCGCACAAATAAAAAAGCCTCCGAAAACTCAAATCCGTTTCCGGAGGTTTTAACACCGCCTATCGATAGTTTAATAAAAGATAAATGAACGTATGTACGATTCAGAGACGGATTTTCATTCCTCTTAGCCCGGAGGAACCTTTATTTTGCCCACGGCTGTATGCGGAGATAGGTATCGTTTCGATCCGCTCCGACGGATACGATTCCGACAGGCGTTTCGGTAAACGCTTCGATAAATTCCACATACGCTTTTGCGTTTGCCGGCATCTTTTCGTATGAAGCGCACGATCGCAGATCGCTTTTCCATCCGTCGAATTTTTTGAGGACAGGACGCGCCGCATTCAAAGCGGGAATGCCGGCCGGAAAATCCGTGACGATCTTTCCGCCGATATCGTATGCGATGCAGGCTTCAATCGATTCCATTTCGTCATAGATATCGAGGTGCGTCAAAACCAGCGAGTCGATGGAATTGACGCGGCACGCGTAGCGGAGCGCAACCAAATCGAGATAACCGCATCTTCGCGGCCTGCCGGTCGTTACACCGAATTCGTTTCCGGTCGTACGCACGTAATTGCAAAGCTCGCTTTCGGTATCGTTATTGAACTCGGTCGGCATCGGGCCGTTTCCGACGCGCGTTTCATAAGCTTTAAAAACGCCGTAAACTTTGTCTATTGCACGCGGGCCGATGCCCGAGCCCAAAGCCGCTCCTGCCGAACACGATGCGCCGGAACTCACGTACGGATACGTTCCGCTGTCCAAATCGAGCAGCGCGCCCTGCGCTCCTTCAAATAAAATATTTTCGCTGCGGTACTCCCACAGCTTCGAAGCGATATCGACACGCATGGCAATGAGCCTTGAAGCGTAAGTGTCGATGAATTTTCTGTCTTCGGCGTCGAGATCCGCCGTCTTTTCTTTCCAATCCAAATCGGCGAGTCTGATTCCGTCGCGTTCGGATTTTTGCGAATACGCGGTACCGATACCTCTCCCCGTCGTTCCGATAGGCCGCTTGCGGGACGCATCGCGTTCTTTATCAATCCTGCGGTATGCGGGCAAAACGATGTGCGCGCGGTCGGAGATGAATACGCGGCCTTCCCACGAAATGCCGTTGTCGGTAAGCATCTGCAGTTCGGCAAAAAGCGCTTCCGGATCGATGACCATACCCGAACCGAGGAATACCGATTTGTCGGGATATAAAATACCCGAGGGTACTTGGTGCAGGGCATATTTTTTTCCGCCGACGACGATCGTGTGACCGGCATTCGCACCTCCTGCAAAGCGCACGATATACTTCGCGTCCTGCGCGAGAAAATCGACAATTTTCCCCTTCCCTTCGTCACCCCATTGAGCGCCTATAACGATAACGTTCATCGCTTCCTCCTCTATGATCGGCCGGCTGACTTAAAATGCGTTCAGTCCGCCGGGCTTTACTTGAAAATGACTGAACTCCATCGAAAACGACGCCCTGCCCTGCGTCGCCGAACGGAGACTCGTCGAAAAACCGAACATCTTCGCCATCGGCGCCTGCGCGTGAACGATTTCGCCCGTCTGCTTCGAATCCTGTCCGAGGATGATGCCGCCGCGGCCGGTCATCTGGTTCATCGCGTCTCCGACGAATTCTTTCGGACAGGAAATATCGACGTCCATAACGGGTTCGAGCAATTCCGGTTTTGCAGCCGAACAGGCTTTGTCGAAAACCGCGGCGGCGCACGCTTCGAATGCGAACGTCGTCGACGTCAATTCGCTGTAATCGACATCGGTTACGGTGACGGCGGTATCGGTGCAGGGATAACCGAATTTGATTCCCGATTGGAAAGAACTTTCGAACGCGCTTTCCATCGCTTCGAAAATTTCGTCGGGGATATCGCCCTTCTTTACGGTACACGCATAGGAGTTTCCGGTTCCTTGAGGACGCGGTTCGACGTGAACCTTTATGCCCGCCGTATTTTCTTTTCCGCCGAGCACTTTGCTGTAACTTTCGCTTGCGTCCGCGCTTGCGGTCACCGCTTCGCGGTAAGTCACTTGCGGAGAGCCGACACGGCACTTCACTTTAAAATCGTCCTGCATGCGCGTGACGAGCACGTCGAGGTGCAGCTCTCCCATGCCGCTGATTATCAGCTGACCCGTTTCCGCGTCTTCGTGATACGTAAACGTCGGATCCTCCCGCGAAAGGATCGCAAGCGTATCGTTCATCCTGTCGCGTTCGGCGAGCGATTCGGGTTCGAGAGAAACCGATATGACCGGTTCGGGAAACTGCGGTTTTTCGAGGAGCACCGGCATCCCCTCGCTGCCGAGCGTGTCGCCCGTCTGTGCGAGTTTTAATCCGATAAACGCTGCGATATCGCCTGCAGCGATACTGTCGATCGGCTCTTCTTTGTCCGCGTTGATTCTGAAAATTCTGTTGACTCTCTCGCGCTTTTTTTTGTTGACGTTGTATACTTGCGTGCCGCTCGCAATTTTTCCCGAATACATGCGCACAAAACACAGGAGCCCCATGTTCGGATCGTGCTGAATTTTAAACACCAAGCCGACGGCGGCTCCGCTTTCTTTACACGGCACTTCGATTTTTTCTTCTTTGTCGCGCTTTATGTGCAAACCGACGGCGGGCGGCACTTCATCGGGTGCCGGAAGATAATCGATAAGTGCATCGATGAGCGGCTGTACGCCCTGATTGCGGCGGGCGCTTCCCATCACAAACGGAACGATTGCGCGCACTATCGTCTCTTTGCGGATCGCATCTTTCAGCTGTTCCGTCGTTATCTCTTTTCCTTCGAGATATAATTCCGCAAGAAAATCGTCGGCCGATGCGACCTGATCGACGAGCTTCGCCCGCCATTCGTCCGCTTTTTCTTTGCGTTCGGGAGCGATATCGGAAAACGAAAAGGTTTCTCCGTCATCGTCTTCGTTCCAGCGGATTTCCTGCATCGTCAAAAGATCGATGACGCCTTCGAAATCGCTTCCTTCGCCGATCGGAATCTGAAGAGCGACGCATTCGACACCGAACTTTTCGTGCACGTCTTCCATCGAACCGAAAAAGTCGGCGCCGATGCGATCCATTTTATTCATAAAACACAGGCGCGGCACTTTAAACGTGTCCGCCTGACGCCACACCGTTTCCGTCTGCGGCTGCACGCCGTCGACCGCGCAGATGACGGCGACCGCACCGTCGAGCACGCGCAGCGAGCGCTCGACTTCGGCGGTAAAATCGACATGCCCCGGCGTATCGATGATATTGATTTGAAAGCCTTTCCACTCGGTCGTCGTCGCCGCACTTGCAATCGTAATGCCGCGCGCCTGTTCCTGCGGCAAAAAATCCATCGTCGCCTGTCCGTCGTCGATTTCGCCGATTTTGTGAATTTTTTTCGTATAATAGAGGATGCGCTCCGTCGTCGTCGTTTTGCCCGCGTCGATGTGCGCCATAATTCCGATATTTCGTATTTTATTCAGCTGCATAACGCGAGTATATAGAAAAGAGAAAGAAGGAGCAAGCGAACGAAGAGCGGGCCGGAGTTTGTTATCGTGCGAATTAATATCCTGCGCGCTATTTTTCGATTTTACCCTTCCAGCTCATAATGCCGCCGATATTGACGACGTTCGTATATCCCATCGACGAAAGTTTTCCGGCGGCAACACGGCTTCTTTGTCCGCTCCTGCAGTAAACGAGAATTTTTTGATTTTTATTTTTCAAAATGCGCGCGGCACTCTCTTCGGTGATCGTTTCGTTCGTTAAAAGGACGGCCCCCGGAATGTGACCCGATTTGTACTCATCGGGACGGCGCACGTCGACGAGGATAAAATCCTTTTCCGTTTCCATAAGCTTTGCAGCTTCGTCCATCGAAATCGATGTAAATTGCTCTGCCGCCTTTTTCCCATTTTCTTTTGCAAAGCATGAAAAAAACATTATCGCCCCCATAAAAATAATAATTCCTATCGTTCGTGTATTCATATTTTCAATCCTTATCAAAATAGTATATGATCCGTGTCAACAACACCGGAAACCGTATTCTCCAAAAACGGCATATAATATAAAAATCGGCTGCACTTCCGGCAGAAGCCCTCGCGTTCGACGCGGCGATTACAAAATCGTGCCGATTGCATCGAGAGACGGTAATATGCACATCGCGATTTTTTTCATTTCATCGTCGGGCGCAATTTTATCGGGCACCATGATGCACGAAAGTCCCGCTCCGTACGCGCTCCGCATACCGTTCGGCGAATCTTCGATCGCACAGCAGACATCGGGCGAAAGACCGAGCGATGCGCAGGCGCGCTCGTAGATTTCGGGATCCGGTTTTCCGCGAGCGACCGTATCGCCTGTCGTAAGCGTTTCGAAAAAATCGATAAAGCCGGCGTTTTTCATCTGACGGCGTACGGCATCTCCCTCGGTGGAAGAGGCAAGCGCGATGCGGTAGCCTTTTTTTGTCAAATATTCAAGCGCCTCACGCGCGCCTTTCATCGAAGGAAGCCCCTCTTCCGTTTCGATTTTATTGAACAACACGGCGATGCGATTCATAAATCTATCGGCCGCGGATACGCTTTGCAAATCGTGTTCGAGCGAGGCACGGGTATCTGTATAATTGCATCCGCGATTTTTTTCGATAAGATACTCGATATCGGCAATTCCGCACTCTTTTGCCGCTTTACGCCACACAAGGTCGCAGACGGTTTCGCTGTCGAGCAAAACCCCGTCCATATCGAAAATCACTGCGGCAAAAGTTTTCATTGTGATCGATTTTCCGTTTTCCGGCGCTTAAGCTTTTGCCGTCCAGAGTCCGTGTTTATTGCAGTACTCGTACGCCGCAATCAATTTGTCGCCGGAGGTAAGTGCAAACGACGCTTCGGGCTTTTCTCCGGGTTTAAGCGTTTTACGCTGGACGCCCTGTTCGGTTTCTATCGCGATCCACTGAATATAGTGATCGGCTTCCATCGGATGAGCTACGGAACCGACTGCAACGTGAACTTCGCTGCCTTTTACCGTGATGACCGGCACGTGCTTTTCCTGCGCAGCGTCGGTTGTATTCGCTTTCAGCTCCTGCATCTCTTCTCCGCAGCAGGACGGAAGGCAGCCTCCCTTGTGAATCATGCTGACGATTGTGCCGCAATGTCTGCATATGTAAAATTGCATAGTGTCCTCCAAGACATAGTATCATATATAATATACCGAAAAAACAGAAAAAAGCAAATAATTTTATTTTTGTTTTTATTTCACTTTTTTGCTCATTGACGGAAATGCGCGGTTCGGGTAAATTTTTGCCATGCATAAAAAAATCGAAAGCTTGTATCGTTTCCATATAACGGCATCTCGCTTCTTTGCAAACGGTAAAAAAATTATTAAAACAAATATGCGCCGCGCTCGTACGGTATGTACGGTTCTTTTTATTGTCTTTTCCGCCCTTCCCCTTTCCGCTTCCCGCCGCGCCGTTTTTTTGTGGCAGGGCGTGCGGAGCATGAAAAACTGCGATTCGGTTATGTTTATGAGCAGGCCGGAAAACGCAAACGGGGCAGCTCTCATCATTTGTCCCGGCGGAAGCTATCACCACTTGGGTATGTATAACGAAGGGCACTGTACTGCAAAGCGATTCAACGCACTCGGCGTTACGACTTTCGTATTGCGCTACCGCGTCGCCCAAGGAGGCGCTCATCACCCCGCGCAGCTCGAAGACATACAACGCGCGATCCAGCTCGTGCGCGAAAACGCGGACGACTACGGCATCGATCCCGGCAGAGTCGGCGCAATCGGGTTTTCCGCAGGCGGACACTTAGTGACGATGGCGGGCGCCTTTGCCGAAAGCGATAACGAACTTGCAAAGCTCGGTATCGATGTAAAAGTAAGCCTGCGCCCCGACTTCGTTATGGCGATCTATCCCGTCGTTTCGATGCGCGACGATATCGCAAACAAGTGGTCGCGGAAAAGCCTGCTCGGAAAAAATATGAGCGAAGAACGAAAAGAACGCTTTTCCATGGAAAAGCAAATCCCTCCGACAATGCCGCCGACATACATCCTCGCCTGCCGCGACGATCCCGTCGTCAAATTCGAAAACAGCCGCCTCCTGTACGCCGCTCTCAAAGCGAAAAACATACCGTGCCGCTTTGTGCAATACGAAACGGGCGGACACGGCTTCGGCATGCTCGACGGCGCATTTATGAAGGAGACGCACTGGAACGAAGACATAGAGGCGTGGTTAAAAGATCGAATGGCAAGTTTTGAAAGTATCAGCCAATAAAGCTATACTTCCATCGGGAACGGCTACTGTACAATTATTCGTAATCGTGTCCAAACGCGGCTCTCACAGCGGGCGCCCCGCTTATGCTCCGGTTGTGCTTTTAAGCGCCGCACCCGCAAGCTGAACGCACAAAGTCGCACGCGTGTCTCCCGCTGCTGCGCCGCATCGTATATGCGTACTGCAGTTTCCTCACGCAGCCGAAACCTCGCCTTTGCACATTTTTATTTGTTTTCGAAACCTGCCATTCGCTTGATACGCGAAACGGATGGAAGAAAACGGCATGCTGCCGCACTAGCATATATGCCGAATGAAAGCCTTACTCGTCCGCGCAAGAACGCGGTGCGCACGCTGTAAACTCGAGGCGTTTATCGGATTTGAAAATCGCGTCAGGTATTCATTCATTTATATACTTGGAAATCTCATTAACTTTTTCTTCTATAAGCCTTTTATTTCCAAGTTTTATATTATACCTGCTTGGATTTATTGCAGTCAGTATTAATTCTATGAATTCTTCATTACTTAAACAATTATAATCTTTATCAAAATAATATTTTGATGCATCAACAAGTCCGATTATTCCGTTTCCAAAATAACTGTTTGAAATTACATAATTATAACAATCTTTATAGTTAATATTTTTTTCAATATTTCTCATAGTTCCGAAAATTATAATTCTCCGATCCATTGTTCTAATTTTTTTATTTCTTTCATCATTCTTTTCAAAATAAAATGTTGCCATTATATATGCCATTTTATTTTTTGAAAAAACAAAATCCGTAATTAAAGGAAGTTTTTTTAATTTCGGATTTTTATTATTCGTGTAAATATAACTTACGATCTCTATTTGCTTTTCAGTCAGTTCAATTGTAGTTTCGTTCTTTATATTTTCATACTTTATTTTTATACCTTTCTTATTAATATATATATTCAAAAAAATATATAAACACAAACAACACAATAACATAAACAAAAGTAAACAAAGAAATATTTTTATAATTAAAGATTTTATATTTTTTTTACTTACGACTGATTCCATTCTTTCCAGTTCCACCTTGCACTGTGCACATATCACAATTTTAAACCGCAAACCGGCTTTCTCAACCTGATTCTTGAAGAATCTGGTGTTGCCGATTGACTCCACTCCGATTTTAGCTGCAAAGTCCGCCGCCTTGTACCCGGCAATTCTTTCAAAAAACTTCGTATAACCGGATGCTGTTGTCGGGTACTGCTTGATTTCAGACAAATTTTCAATCTTGTCCTCAACTCTTACATGCACGGTAAACTGTCATGATGACCTCCGTTTTGCTTCAGCGGAAAGTCTAATCGGTAGTGTGTTCCATTCCGCTGGAAACTTCGTTGCGAAGTTCCCATTCAGTCTCTTACGATTTTATCATGCCCCCATTATTTTTTTATTTTGCGGTGCCCGTATAGTTTTTTTATAAAAAATTATTCTTTAGTTCTTTTTCCAAATCGGACGGTAACTTTTCATGCATGATATCTTTCCATGCTTTTATAAGCTGTTTGGGTTTTACAACATACGGATCAACGCCGATGTATTTAATTTTTTTATTTGAAACCAAGGATTTTGCAACAGCCATTGCAGCTGCGACTCCTTGTTCATACGGGCGCTGAGTGCTTAAACCTTTTACCATTTTTTGGCGCAACATATTCATTGAAATATCATGATCAAGATCACATGTGAACACGGCAATATCCAATCTTTTTAAATCGGTAAGAGCACGAATCGCTTCAAGCGCAGGCTGATCCCATGAAATATATAAACCCTCGATTTCAGGGCATGAGTTAACCAAGTCATAGCAGGTTTTGTATGCGTTTGAAATCGAGATAAATTTTTCACATGCAAAAATATTTACATTAGTATAATACTCTCTGACAAGTTTCTCCGCTGTAGAATCTCTTATCTGTGTTCCGTAAAAAGGTATTCCATGGACAAGAAAGCCCACCGTCACATGTTCCCTTTTTTTGTAATATTCGCCAAGCAGTGTTCCGACATTCCTTCCGTTTTCGTTTTCATTTACCGAAACACATGAAACATAGGCGTCGGCATTAAAACCGGCGGGAACGTTGCTTAAAAAAATAAGTTTCATCTGTTTTGACAATTCCGTAAATTTAAGAGACGTAAGATTATCATCGGTAGGTATTGCGATCAGAGCGTCGGGTTTTTGCAATCTAATCGCATCCAGCTGTGCAAGTTGTAGTTTAGGATCGAAATCTGCATCCATAACGGATATTACCGAAATTCCAAGATTTCCCAGGGTTTCTCTGATCCCTTGTTCGTGCAATCTTGCCCATGCGGTTCCTCCGTAATGCAGAGAAATCGCAACCTTGGGTTTTTTATTTCTGATAATTTCTTTTTCCCTTTGCGTTAATTCCAATTCTTCAGGTGCGGTTGCTTTTTCTCCAAATGGCCCCATGCTGATCATCTGTATAGATTTACCTTGTATAATTTCAATCGGTATGACAATCTTCTTTGTTTCGGGTCTTTCACCTTGTAAAAGTTTCATCATAAGGACATTCGAACTTTCTATAATTTTTGAAACATTCTGTTTTAATACAGTCAACGGGGGAGAGTACAATTCACTCCAAGGAGAATCTCCGTATCCGATAACGGATATGTCGTCAGGGCAATCCAAACCAAGTATTTGAAGGACTTTAATTAACGACAAGGTAAGATTGTTTCCGCATGTTATGCAGGCTGTAGGTTTTATGTCTTCTAAAAACGTTCTGATCTTATGCTCTTGATTTTCCATAGATTGCTCAGAGTCAACGGTAAGGACCAAAGAATCTCTAAAGAAAACATTGTGCTCTGCCACGGCTTCTCTGTACCCTTCAAGCTGTTCTGAAGCCCTCGATGGGTCATTTTCTAAAACAATAAGAGCAATGTCATGATGTTTGCAGATTAAAAGCTGCTGTGTACTAAGGTAGACGGCCTTTTTATAATCGGAAATTATTTGATATATGTTTTTAGAGTTAAGTTTTCCGTCCAAAAAAACTATGGGTTTGTTTATTTTTATTAAACGTTTATAATTTGCAATGTTATTTGTAGTAGGTATAATAAATATGCCTGCAATAGTTTTATCGGCAGCTAAAGAAGTAAGTATATCTTTTTCTTGCGATATGTTATTACTCGTAATCTCCACGATAAAGCGGTAATTATGTGACATGAAATAGATTCCCAGCATAGTGGCAATTTGAAGATTTACGGTACCGGAAAGATTGGGTAATAATAGGCAGATCACGGAACATTTGTTTCGCTTTTTCAAACCGGTATCTTTTATGTTGTCAGTGACATACCCCAGCTCTGCAATAGCCTTAAATACTTTTTCATTCAAGTTCTCGGCGACAAACCTTGTATGATTTATTGCATGAGAGACGGTTGCAATCGATACCCCCGCTCTTTCAGCTACATCCTGTAAGGTAACTTTTTTATTATTTGCCATCGGTATTCCTCAAATTTTACGTAAAATAATAACATATGATTGCATAAAACACAGAGAATAACAAGGATAAAAGCTTCTGTGTGCGTGTAAAAAGAAACAGCCTGATATTTTTTACAGGTTTTTCTATTTTTTCTATTATAATGTACAAAGTTATACAGATTATT
>ERZ772960.2953-NODE-2953-length-11813-cov-3.696377_pt1 | contig 11813 bp, 9 predicted proteins | sample MGYA00580678_ERZ772960 | MGnify/ENA primary metagenome ERZ772960 (study PRJEB29015, sample SAMEA2737930) | human oral metagenome | biome: human oral; feature: human-associated habitat; material: dental | place: China | collected 2059 ...
TACTTCTTTTGCCAAATTCTCGATGCTCTGTTTATTTTGCTGACTAATTCCGTTTACTTCTTGAATTGCATTGTTGATTTCTTCTGCGCCGGAAGCCATTTCGTTCATACTGTCGGTAATGACTCGGGTAAGATTGTCCAACTTGTACATTTCTTCCGCGACGCCTTCTCCGCCTTTCAGCATTTCTTCCGAACCGGCTTGTACTTCCGTCGTTACCGAATTGATGTTCTTAATAGCGGTAAGTATTTCTTTACTGCCGTTTTCTTGCTCTTTCATCGCTGCGGTTAACGTGTCGCTCATTGTTTTTACCTGTTCGGCAAGGTTGAATATTGCGTTAAATTTTCCTTCCACTGTTTTAGAGGACGATGAAAGCGTTTCGATTTCGGTGCTTAGTATTTTTAAGGTTGTAGTAATGTTTTTCCCCTGCATTGCAGAATCCTCTGCAAGCTTGCGGATTTCATCGGCAACTACGGCAAAGCCTTTTCCTGCTTCCCCTGCATGGGCTGCTTCTATTGCGGCATTCATCGCTAACAGGTTTGTTTGCGAAGCGATGTGCTGAATAACACTCGACGCTTCCATAAGCGAGCCCGACTCTTCCGCAATCTTTTGGGTTACGGCATTTGAAGTTACCAACGTCGTTTTGCCGTCGTTCGTCGCCGATGTTAAATCTTTTATAACTACATCGGTCTTTCTGAGTGTTTGTCCGATAGAAGCAATATTTGCAACCATCTGTTCAACAGAAGCGGAGGATTGCGCAACGCTTGCCACCTGTGTTTCAATGCTGGAATTCAGCTGTTTAATGGTACGGACAATTTCTTCAATAGTGGAGGCGGTTTCGGTAACACTCGCCGCTTGTGTCAGCGCTTGCTGTTTTAGTCCGTCGATGTTTGCGCTGATTTGATTAACGGCGCTTGCCGTTTCGGTCATATTGGCGGCAAGCTCATTGCCGGTGGCTTTCATGCTCGTGCTGTTTTCTCCGACGGTTTTGATTGCCATGCCGATCTTTTCAATGGTTTTGTTAAAATATTCGGACATATCGGTAATTTCGTCGTTTCCGTCTATCGGTAAGCGTACTGTTAGGTCGCCTTCGCCTTGGGCAATATTTTGCAGCGCCGACACAACTTTGCCGATCGGCTTTATAATATTGCGTGCAATGAAATACACGATAATCAACGCTCCAATAAGGCTGAGCGTCGCTATAATGCCCATGATCATTTGCAGCCTATCCAATGTTCCCATAAATTCTTCTACCGGCGCTCTGATAATGACCGACCAACCTGATAGACCGATGGGTGAAGCACTGGCAATATAGCGGACGCCCTTATAGGTGTAATATCCGATTTTGTTTTGGTCATCATCTAAAACATGCTGCATAAATGCCGCCACCGTGTCATATTCGCTGTTTTGTTTAGCTTCCTCGATGGCGTTGAATTGTTCTTGAACTAAAGAAATATCTTTATCTGCAATTATAGTACCGGTTTTTCCGATAATATAGCAGTTTCCCGTTTGACCGATGACTATATCATCGATTTGTTCCGATAAAAACTCAGCCGGCACGGTTGCACACAATACGCTGGTAACCTCTTGGTTATCACCTCTAATAGGCACGGCAAAAATAATCTGGAGTGTGTTGAGTTGGCGGGCAATTCGAGGTTCCGCAATGAAATTGGAGCCTTTTGCCGCCGCTAAAAACCAATCTCTGTCGCCGAGATAAACTTCGTTACCGTCGGTATCGTAGCTATTCCCCTGTAGGCTGCATACGGCGAAAGTTTTTATCGTCCCATTATTTTTTGCTTCGGTGACGAGCATTTGGGCTTTTTGCCGGAAAGAAAGCGTATTGTCCCTCAAAGAAGGCATACGGGAGACGCCTTCGATAAATTGAAAGAGTGCTATTATTTTTCCATCGATGATGACGGCGACATCATCTGCTTTGTCGGTTAGATGGGCTTCAATTTTTTCCGAAACCGCTTTACGCGCCGTATAAATTGCGAGAACCCCTTCGATAGTTAATGCAACAGCGATTAAAAGCCCAAAAATAAGGACGAGCTTTCTTCTGAGCGAGAACCGTTTGTTTACTTTTGATGCACACATACACAATCCTTTTCTTTTCTTGCATGGTATCGCCTTTTTGAACAAAGTATCGAGCATCGCTAAAAAACAAACGTTTTTAGAGGTTCTCTATAATTTTTTCGATTGCTCAACGGCGCCACACTTTTAGAGTTTTGTGCTTTTCAGCACTATATACGATAGACCTTTTATACGATGGTGTCTAGCGGATTGCAAAATTAACCTTATCCTCTTTTTTCGGCAAATCGAATATCGCCGTCGACTTTGATGGATTTTTTATGCTATTATTGCTGCAGTATATTCCGGCAGGGGGGCTTGAAAGTTGGGTACGTTTTCGGCATCCATCCCCGCATGGAGCATGGATCAGGAGCACAGCGTATGAAAAAGTTTGAAGAGCGGCTAGCCCGTCTTGAAGAAATCAGCGAAAAGATCAAAAGTGCGGATCTTCCGTTGGAAGAGGCGCTTGCCGCTTTTGAAGAAGGTATTAAGCTCGCCAAAACATTGGAAAAAGACATTGATAAAATAGAAAGCAAGGTACAGATTTTGATGAATCAGCCGGTGCAGCCGCAGGATAAGCCTGAACTGGAACTCTTTTCCACTGATGACATATAGCAATGGATAGCACACCTCAATCACCTGAAATATCCCAAACATCTTCTCATATTGACACGGCAGCGGCGGCTCAGCCGGACATATCCGCGCCTGTTGGCGTTTCTCAGACCGGTGAACTAAAGCACACGGCGATTCCGTCCGCCAATTCTGTCGATGTTTACAAGCCGGTAAAAGCGCTCGATCCGGAAACGGCACGGAAGATTGCGGCAGGGGAAGTTGTCGACCGCCCCGCAGCCGTTATCCGCGAGCTGTTAGACAATGCACTCGACGCCGGCGCGTCAAAGATACAGGTGGAAATCGCAGGCGGCGGCATCGAACGTATCAGGGTTACGGATAACGGCTGCGGCATGAGCAGGGAAGACCTCGCCATCTGCACGGACACTCACACCACCAGCAAAATTTCTACAGCGGAAGACTTGCTCTCCCTGCATAGTCTCGGCTTCCGAGGGGAAGCGCTTTCTTCCATTAAAGCAGTCAGTGATTTGGAAATCACCTCGACGCGGGACGGCCCCGCCGCATGGAAGCTGCAGCTGGGAAAAATACAGCCGGCGCGCTTACCTGCCGGTACGGTGGTGCTGGTAGAAAACCTTTTTGAAAACTTTCCCGCCCGCAAGCAGTTCTTAAAGCGGGCTGCTGCAGAAACGGCGCTGTGCCGAACTATCTTCCTCGACAAAGCGCTCCCCCACTATCAAACCGAGATGCGCTTTATCACGGACGGCGAACTCCGCTTCCTGCTGCCCCCGGCAAAATCTTTGCGGGAACGCTGTCTCGCGGCTTTCTCGTTTAAAGAACCGGAAGCGCTCTTTTTTGAAATTGAAGGAAGCGGAGAGCATTTTTCATTCCGCATCGTGCTCGGCAGTCCCGATGTTGTCCGCAGCGACAAGCGTGCAATACTGGTGTTTGTCAACGGCAGGCGTATCACCGAGTTCGGGCTGACTCAAGCCGTCGAGTACGGCAGCGAAGGGTACTTTCCGAACGGCGGGCATCCCGTTGCGTTTTTATTTTTAACGGTTGCCCCGTCGCGCGTGGACTTTAACATTCATCCGGCCAAAAAAGAAGCGCGCTTTCAGGATTACAGCGCAATTCACCACGCCGTCAGCAGCGCCGTCGGCTCATTTTACCGGCAGCACACCGTTGCAAGCCTCTTAAAAGAAAAATACGATCCCGGCCTTACGCGGCCTTTCGATTTCCGGAGCGGCGGTTCTTTGCACTCCGATACCGGCCGGGCGAGCGGGACAGATGGACAGGCAGGCACTATCGGAGGTATCTCTTTCCGCCCCAATGCCGGACAAGCCGGCGGGCAGGATGCCGCGCCGTATTCCGTATGGAGCGAACAAAACAGGCTGTACGCCGAATCCCTCGCGCAAAAACACAGGGCAGTTAACGGAAATTATCCGCCGCCTTCAGACCGGGTCAAGAACAGGTACGAAATCCCGCAAGAAAATACCGGCGTATTGCCGGACGGGTACGGAAGCGCAGTCCGCCAAATTGCGGCGGCAGCGGCGGTATCGTACACGGCGGGCGGGCACATCATTCCGCCGCCTGCGGCTGTGGGCAGCTCATACACGGATGAGGCGCCGTATATGCAGCCGCCGGATATTCCGCCTGCGGATTTTAAGCTGCTCGGACAAGTCGCCGGAACATTTATCGCCGTAGAAAAACACGATGCGCTGTATTTAATCGACCAACATGCCGCCCACGAGCGGATTATTTTCGATCAGCTCAAGCACAATACCGGCGGGGTACAGGAGCTGCTAATCCCCTATCGGATTATCACCGCATCGGAAGAAGACGATTCGTTTATCAGGAAGCATCGGGAGCTGCTGTCCAAGGCGGGGTTCGCTCTTTCCGATGAAGGCGCAGGCGTCTGGCAGGTAACCGCCGTCCCCGCACGGTGGACAGGTACGGAACGGGATCTTATCCGCGATATTACCGGTGTCCGTAAAAATGCCGGGGATATCCTCTATCAGATTTTAGCCTCGGCCGCCTGTCGCTCCGCCTGCAAGGATCACGCAATTCTCGATCCCGTAACCCAGCAGCGCATCGCCGCGCAGGCCTTTGAACTGCCCGAACCGATCTGCCCGCACGGCCGCCCGATCTGGATAATACTCACCCGCGAAGAACTCTTTAAACGGGTTAAGCGGACATAAATAAGGAAGCATTATGAACGAAACAATTTTTTTAGGCCGCGGCGAAACTGCGGTTGAACTTTTACCGATGAGGGCGAATAGACACGGACTTATTACGGGGGCAACCGGTACCGGAAAGACCGTTACGCTCAAAGTAATAGCAGAAGCATTCAGCGATTTAGGCGTGCCGGTGTTTTTACCGGATGTGAAAGGCGACCTATGCGGTTTTGCCGAAAAAGGCGAATCGAGCGTCAAACTGCAAGAACGGCTCAGTCTCTTACATATTTCAAACTTTGAATTTAAAAGTTATCCCGTACGGATGTGGAGTATCTTGCAAGAAACGGGACACCCCATACGCGCCACAATTTCCGAAATGGGGCCGCTGTTGCTTTCGCGCCTTTTAGACCTTAACGAAGTGCAAACCGGCGTATTGAATATCGCGTTTCGTGTCGCGGATGAGGACGGGCTATTGCTTTTGGATTTAAAGGATCTGAAAGCGATGCTCCATTATATCGGTGAACATAAGCAGGACTTGAAATTAAAATACGGTAATATTTCCGACACTTCGATTGGGGCAATCCAACGGAATCTCTTAACGCTCGAAAATGAAGGGGCGGATAACTTTTTCGGCGAACCGGCTTTAGACATCAACGATTTTTTTAAGCAAACCTCTGACGGGCGGGGATATATCAATGTATTAAATGCCGTTAAACTGTACCAAAAGCCCAATCTGTATGCAACTTTTTTGCTGTGGTTCTTATCCGAGCTTTACGAAAATCTCCCCGAAATAGGCGATGCCGAAAAACCGAAAATAGTGTTCTTCTTTGACGAAGTTCACTTACTGTTTGATAACGGTTCAAAGATACTGCTCCAGAAAATTGAACAAATTATGCGCCTAATCCGCTCGAAGGGCGTCGCGGTCTTTTTCGTTACTCAAAATCCGTCCGACATTCCGGAAAACATCCTCGGTCAATTGGGAAATAAGATTCAACATGCGTTGAGGGCATTCACCCCTAAGGACGCAAAAGCCATACGCCTTGCAGCCGAGACCTTCCGCATCAATCCTGCATTCGATACCGCTCAAGCCATCACCCAGCTTAAAACCGGAGAAGCCCTTGTTTCCGTTTTGCAGCAGGACGGCAGCCCAGCGGTAACGCAGCGGATTATGATAGCGCCGCCTCATAGTAAAATAGGTACAATCGATGGTGCAAAAATAAAAGCCCTTGTCGAAGAATCTCCCCTTTTATATAAATATAAAGATCCCATTGATCGGGAATCCGCATACGAAATCCTTACGCGGCAATTTACCGAACAAACGGAAGCTGCGGCGCGTCAAGCCGAAGAAAAACAGCTTGCACGGGAAAATGCAGCGAAGGCAAAAGAAGAAGCCGCGCTCATGCGGGCCGAAAATGCCAAAGCAAGGGCTGAGGCTGCAAAATTAAGACTGGAAGAAACCGCAAAACGGAAAAATCAAAGCACTGCAGACCGATTGGGAAGAATTTTAGTTGACAGCATCACCCGTTCGGTAGGGCGGGAAATTACCCGCGGTGTGTTCGGTTCCATTAAAAAAATGCTGCGCTGATGCGTTTTCCCGGAGAATTTCCGGCAATACCTTGACGAGAGATAGAAATTCGCATAAGCTAGTGAAGTGGAGGTTTGTCCGTGTTGAAGCTAAAAGCTCCCTTAATCATTGCCGGTGCGACATGCGTTTTATCTATGCTTATCGGACTGATAAGCGGAGTACGGTTTTTAAGTATTTTGGGACGGGGGCTTATTGCCGGCGTAGGAGCCGGAAGCTTTGTGTTATGCGCGCGGATTATTTTGGAGCGATTCATTCCCGACCTCTTTGCTCCGCCAGCTCCATCGGAAACTGTTGTTGATACGGCAGATATTTCCTCCGGGGCAAATATTAATATTACCCTTGACGACGGCCTCGGAGCATCGCCGATAACGGCGGGCGATAATGCTGAACCCGATGGCATGCCGAATGCATCAAAGCCGCAGGTAGAAACTCAAAGTACAGAGGCTGTTTCTACCGCTCCTGTCTCAGATTTCTCCGGCGCCGGCACTACATCCGAAAATACTGACTTTTCGGCGTCCTCTCCTCTTTCCTTTGATGAAGGCAGTACAGGTGATAGCAGCTTATCGGATTTACCCAATATGGGTTCGTTTATAGATGATGATGATTTTGAAGAAACTGTCGATGACGGCATACAAGCTGATAGCAGCGGTTTTACGATGAGCGGTATTCAGACCGGCGGTGCCGATAGCAAAGTAATGGCTCAGGCAATCAGAACGGTTCTAGCAACTGAGGATTAAAAGGGCGGGTGTTGATATAATATGGGAAATGACAGGTTAGATACGAGAGCGGAAGACGAGCTTTGGCTCGAATACAAACATACCCAAGACCCGCAGCTCCGTGAATTTTTTATTATAAAATACGCACCGCTTGTAAAATATGTTGCCGGTAAGGTCGCCGTTGGAATGCCCAATAATGTCGAGTTTGACGATTTAGTCGGCTACGGCGTGTTCGGGCTTCTGGACGCAATCGATAAATACGATCCCGAAAAAAATGTAAAATTCAACACCTATGCGGTTACCCGTATACGCGGAGCTATTTTCGATGAGCTGCGTTCAATCGATTGGGTGCCCCGCTCGGTACGTCAGCAATCCCGTGAAATTGAAGAAGTAATAGCGGATTTGGAAGCGCGGCTGGGACACGCCGCAACCGATTCTGAAATTGCCGAAGCGCTCGGTATGAGTGTAGAAGAATTTCATCAAGTTCTGTTAAAAATTTCAGGCACCAGTATTATTTCTCTTACCGATTTGCGCTTTGGGGCGGATGATTCCGAGCAGACACCCGTTGCCGACAGCATTGAAGCTCCTACCTCGCTTAATCCCGATGTTATTGTAGAACGGGAAGAGATGAAACGGATTATCGTAGATGCGATTAATGAACTCCCCGACAGAGAAAAAAAAGTGCTCATCATGTATTACTATGAAGATATGACATTACGGGAAATCGGAAAGGTATTAGAGGTAACCGAATCACGGGTGTCTCAGATCCACACCAGCGCGAATTTAAAACTTAAAGCAAAATTAAGCAATATTCGTAAGGGTATCCGTTAGGAGCGTTGCTATGATACATTTTGAACAAATTCGGGAGCAAATGAAGGAACAGTACGAAAAAGATTCCTCCCGTTTTTTTGTTGAAGTTACCGGGCAAACCCTCGAAGAAGCTATCGACAATGCCGCTGTAGAGCTCGGCTTACGCCGCTCACTTATAGATTATGAAATTTTACAAAAGGGTGCTTCCGGGTTTTTTGTTTTAAACCCTAAAGAGTGGAAAATCCGCGCCTACGAAGTACACAAAATACATAAACCCAATGCCGAATCGGAAACCGCAGCAGGCATAAGCGCTGAAGAGCAAGCAGAAGAGAATATCAATAAAGACGGAGCCGCGTACGTATTCTGTGCTCCGGACGGTGTATTCCTTAAAGTTACACCGCCCACCGGTAGCGGTAGAAAAATAGCCCTTGCCGATGTTGTGGAAAAAATACGCGACAGAAATCTTGCTATTCCGCCGGATGAAATTTTACGGCCGATTGTCAAGGAATGTGCCGATGAGTACGTCAGAATCGGGCATTACGAATATCTGCCCGGTAATGATGCGCTGATGTCCGTCGAAATCAGCGATGATGAAATGAAGGCGTATCTCTTTGTATCACCCCCGATGCCGGGCGGCGCTGACGTTTCGGCGGATATGATTATCACATTCTTATCCAATAACCGCGTTATTTCAGGTGTGAACGAAAAAAGAGTTAAGCAATTCCAAGACAGTCCCGTATACCGCGAGAATTATCTGATTGCGGAAGGAACTGCACCGCAAAAAGGCGCCGATGCTAAGATCCTCTTCAATTTTGAAACCGATAATACGCAGCTTCGCCTCAAAGAAAATACGAGCGGGCAAATTAACTTTAAAGAACTCAACCTTATTCAAAATGTTATTGAAGGACAGCCGCTTGCGCAAAAAGTCCCTGCCGAGGAAGGAAAGAGCGGGAGAACCGTTACCGGAAAATACTTGCCGGCGGCACCCGGTAAAGATATTGCCATCCCATTGGGAAAAAACACCCGGTTGGCAGAGGATAATTTGACTGTTGTTGCAGAGACAAAAGGACAAGTGCTGCTGATAAAGAATAAGATCAATGTTGAACCGATTATGACGATTGAAGGCAATGTGTCGATCAAAACCGGCAATATTACGTTCCTTGGTACGGTATACGTCAAAGGCAATGTTGACGACGGGTTTGCCGTTAAGGCTGCAGGCAACATCGAGGTAAAAGGCACGGTCGGGAAAGCATCGCTGGATGCGGAAGGAGATATCGTCGTTAGTCAGGGTATTGCCGGAAAAGAAGGCGGGCATATCCGAGCCGGTAAGTCGATATGGTCTAAATTTATCCAAAATATCGAGTTGGTAGAAGCAGGAGATATGGTTATCGTATCGGACGGTATTTTGAACTCAAAGATCATTGCAAACCACAAAGTTATTTGCCGCGGAAAACGCGCCGATATCATCGGCAGTCAAGTAACCGCATGCGAAGGTGTATATGCCCGAAACCTCGGCAGCCCTGCAGGCGGTTCCGATACGGTTATCAGCGTCGGCTTCGATCCGCGCAGTAAAGAACGGCTGGTCATATTAGAGAAAAATCTGCTTGCCGCCGAAAAAAATCTCACTGCCTTAAAATTGGATGTAAAATCGCTCGAAGGCCAAAAAAAGATTCTCAAAGAGCTTTCCGAAGAAAAAGAAGCATTGCTTAAAAAGAAAAAAGAACTGCGGTATATCAGTGAAACGGAAATTAAAGAACTGCGGAACGAAATAGAACGGATACGGGATTACCTTGCTGCGCTTAAAACGGATGGCCGCGTTTCGGTTTCCGGAAATATTTATACCGGTGTCCGGATTGTTATTAAAGATATTATCGAAGATGTGCGGGTTGATTGTAAAGCAACAACATTCTTTTTGCAAAACGGTCTTGTGCGATATGGTCCTTATGAAGACTATACCAATGATGAAGACGTAAAAAGGACGCCCAGTGGGTATTCAACCGATTGATTTACAGACACTCTATACTCAACTCGATAAAGTCGGAAAACTTCAAGGCGACGCACGGCAAACTTTTGCGGCAGAATTTGAAAACAGTCAACAAGCCAATAAGGAAGACGCCGCGCGGCGTCAACAAACGGTACAACGGACAGAAGCTTCGGGAGCCGAAAAAACTGCGATAAATAAAGACGGTTCAAACGGTTCGGCAGGAGGGGCATTTGACAACGCTTCTCAACAACAAGAAAATGACAGCCATCCTATAGAAGAAAAATCATATTATATTCAAGACCCCTCCCTTGGAAAAAAAATCGATATTTCAGGATAACAGCTATGTTTATTGCTTCTTTGATACTTCTCTGTATTAATATTATTTTGATGATTATTTTCTATCGGAAGACATCGCATAACTTTTCGCAAAATGCGTACCGGGATCGCATTCGGGAAGAAGTTAATCGGCTGATTATCGATATTGAACATGAATCGGATCATGCGGTAACGATACTTGAAGATAAAATTCAACAGATAGAAAAATTGCTTTCGGACACGGATAAACATATCGCCCTCGTTGAACAGGAACATGAAAAATGGAATACACAAAAAGAGTTTCTGGAGCGCTACCGAAATCCTAATCAAAAAGAAGCTGAAGTGTCTGCCGATACGAAAAAAAATACCGTGATGATCTATAAAAAACCGATCGGTATGCCCGAAGCGGCGGCGCACGCTTCTCCGCTTTTAAACCCGCGGGAACAGGTTATCGAGCTTGCACGCCAAGGCTTCTCGATTGACTTTATTGCCGAAAAGGTCGACCTGCCCCTCGGCGAAATTGCCCTTATTCTCTCTATAGACGGATAAGTTGTGTAGTCTTTTTAATGTATATATTATGTACATCGACGCCCATCTTCACCCTGCAGATTATCTCGATTGCTGTGCCGCTTCCGGCAGCACGGGTATTTTAGACGGACAGTTTGCTCAACCGGTGTCGCTTTGTTGTTCGGCGCATGATCATACCGAATATGAGCGGCACCGCAGTCTTTTTAAACACGGTTTATGCGATAGCTCCGATTCATATACGAGTACACAGCGCATACTTTTTTCCTTCGGTATCCATCCTCAAAATCCGGTAATGGATGAAGCCGAGTTTTTATACCGTCTTTTGGAAACACGGCAGATTCAAGCCATTGGAGAATGCGGCTTCGATCTTTTTAACGATGAGTACAAACGCCTCTTGCCGATGCAGCAAAAAGTATGGGATATGCAGCTGCGATGGGCGCAAGATTTTCAGCTGCCGGTTGTCATCCATTGCCGAAAAGCCCTGCACCTCATTTTTGATTCGGCGGCTCGGCTTAAAAAGCTGCCCGCGGTTATCTTTCACGGCTGGGGAGGCAGCCCGCAAGAGGCCGCTTCTTTTCTTAAAAAGGGAGTCAATGCGTATTTTTCTATCGGTAAGGCGGTACTCCGCGGACAAAAATCCGTATGCGCAATGGCGGCCTCGTTTGATAGTACCCGCATTCTAACGGAGACGGATGCGCCGTATATGAGGCTCAAAGCCGAAGAATACTCCCATCCCCGCGATATTATAGCGGTTACGGCGCAATGTGCAAAACTCCGGTACGCAGAAACCGGTACGCTGCAACCAGCCGGCTCCGATGCGGTAAGGCGGACAGGCATTATCAAACAGTATGAATCGTGCACGGCTGCGCTCGCGGAAATCAACATATCCGATACTGTTGTAAAAGAATTTAGCGATATGATTGTGCGAAATTTTAATTGCGCGTTCGGATTATCCGTTTAATTAAAAACCCCGATGCAGAGTATCGGGGTTTTTAAGCTTCTGTATGACTAAAATAAAAGGCGCCGATCAGAATCGAACTGATGAATGAAGGTTTTGCAGACCTCTCCCT